>Ga0307488_10002258_pt1 | contig 16304 bp, 8 predicted proteins | sample SB02metaG_FD_202248 | JGI IMG/M metagenome (GOLD analysis project Ga0307488, IMG submission 202248) | Sea-ice brine microbial communities from Beaufort Sea near Barrow, Alaska, United States - SB 0.2 | ecosystem: Environmental > Aquatic > Marine > Coastal | place: USA: Alaska | collected 2017-05-06 | reverse complement strand
AAATGCCGCTGCAGTGGGCTCACTAGATGCCGATCAAATGAGCGGCATGTCAAATGATAGCTTCGCTGGTTTTGATTCTACGCAGGTTGACAGTATGCCTGCTGCGGCTCTCGCTGGCCTTAAGCCAGAGCAAGTCGGCAAGTTAAATGCCGCTGCAGTGAGCTCACTAGATGCCGATCAAATGAGCGGCATGTCAAATGATAGCTTCGCTGGTTTTGATTCTACGCAGGTTGGCAATATTGCTCCTGCTGCCCTCGTTGGCCTTAAGGCAGAGCAACTCGGCCAGTTCAGTGAGGCTGCAGTGGGCGCATTAGATGCAAATCAGATACGTAATGTGCCACCTGCTGCTTTCATCACAATGTCCGCTTCACAAATTGATGACCTCGATCCACAGGCAGTAGGGGGGTTCAGTTCTCAGCATTTCGCAGCACTTCCCCCTTCCGCTGTAGGGGCGCTAAATGGGAAGCAGCTTGGAGGTCTTGACGATGCAGTGTTAGGCGGACTAAGTCCGACAGATTTGCTCGCACTAAACCCTGAAGAATTTCAGAAAATGGAGGGTGATGATTTTAGTCATGTTCTGACCAACCTTGATTCGGATGCGGTTAAACCAGATGAGGTCGTCGGCCTTTTGCCGCCGGGTTGGACTATTAATACAGATACTGGAGCGCTAGCGGCCCCGGCAGGTGAGAAATTAGCATTTCGAACATTAGATCAGGTGCCGGTTGAGGGAACGAAGCTTCCAAAGCTGCCCGATCTAAACTCTGATCTGAGCCTTGGTGGGAACGGCTCGGGAGAGAGTGTGCTCACAGGCATGGATAATGCTTTGCAAGAATCGCAACCTAGTCTTAAATTTTCCCAGTCGCCTAGTGGTGTTCTTACAGTGGGTGGCGACGGTGGCGATACGCCGCTAGCAGCGTTTGTCCCCGACGTAGATAACATTCGCCAGGCACCGGCAGGCTTTATTCCTGGGCTGGCCTTCAACGCAGATGGTATACCGGTTTTGACAACCGCTGATGGCAAGGAGGTCCCGCTAAAAGGGACGCTGGCACAACCAGAGTCTGTCGCTAACCTCAATCCAGGCACTACCGTCGACGTTGCACCCAATGGAGATGTAATTTTGGCTTTGCCAATAAATGGCGAAGGCAATGGATTTAAAGGTGGCGATACCATAGCTGGAACGCCAAGTGCCTTTATTGAAGCGTCGAGTCTGGAGCCTGGTATTTACCGCGAAACAACGTCGAGTGGTGGCGAGCAGGTTCGGATAGTGAATACCGATGGAACGGCACAACTCATGAATCCGACCGTTAACTCCATCGATGAGTTCCAGGCTACGGCCGAGGCCTTCGGTGTTACTATGAAACGTAACCTCAACGGAGAAATTAGTCTTTTGTCAGGAGAGGATACCTTTAAGATAGATCCTTCCTTTGACGTGACCCAAGTGAGCGAGGTTTCCAACGCTAAAAAAACGCCTACACTCGCATTCGAAGGTTCAGAATTAGTCTTCATGAACAGCTCGGGTCAGGAACAGAGAATGTTGGTAAATCAAGTTGTTGATGATACACCAGGAACAGATGGTTCAGCCGCTTCGGCAGCAACGCAAGCTGCGCCTGAAGTACCGACTACGCCTTCAGTTGGCACATAAGCCTTCGATGGCTCCTTAAATCCGGAAAAGGAGATGGCGATAACTCGAGAGGCGACTGGGGATTCTGCTGCAACAGCGTAATAAAATGCGGTGATTTGGTCTGGTGAAAGTTTCAAAATATTATTGTCCACTATCGAGGAATTAGGCTGGTGCAAGGGAGCGCAGCTTGGGTTGCAGTAGGCGACTCAAGCGCGTGAATAGAGTATCGCAATATTTCTTTTAAGATTTATACGTTATAAAGTCATGAGACATATTTAGGATACGCAGAGGTTGCGGATTTTTATCCCAATATGTTTCATCATACTTTGACGTAAAAGATGAATGCCTTGGCTAACGTCTTAAAATTACGTTTGCAAGTGACCTCAGAAATATCCAAGTTAGAGCTGTAAAAATTTAGGCTAAAAAAATCAGTGTGAAATTTAAAACGGGATTAGTGTCAACTTAGGTTTGTTTGTTAGTGGCCCCATTTTTTTTGCGCATGTTTGGCAAGCATTATATGCCAAGGCATTCCAGTAAGGGGGCACGAACTGGATGTGGTCGGGCGGATTAGTTGACTAATAATTAGAAGCATGTGAAATTCTTTACTTATTTGCTATATCGCCCCCGATATAGGAGGGAATTTCATGAAATTACTTTCAATACGTCAGCTATACTTCTTTTTGGCTTTTGGTCTCGCACTTTTAACATCATGTTCTGAATCGCAGAAGACCACCCCTGCAGTAACTCAAGAAAATCAGAAAGATCAATCTATGGTTGATGTAGGGGAAATTGTAATCAATCCGTTTTTTGAAGAAAGCCCTCTTTATCTCAATTACCCGCCTTTTGATCGCATAAAAAACAGTCACTATTTGCCTGCATTCGTACGGGGTATGGCGGAGCAGCTTGCTGAGCTCAGCGAAATCGTCAATCAAGCAAGTGTACCTACATTTGAAAACACTATTATTCCATTGGAGTTGTCTGGTCAACTACTGAGCCGAGTAGCCACGGTATTTTTTAGCATGTCCGGCGCGCACACGAATGAGGGGATTCGGGAATTGGAGCAGGAATTGGCACCTCAATTAGCCGCACATAATGACAAAATTTTGTTGAGTCCGGCATTGTTCGAACGAATAGATGTACTGCAGCAACAGCGTGAACGATTACAACTAGATGCTCAGTCCCTTCGTCTATTGGAGCAATATCACGCGGATTACGTGAGAGCGGGTGCCGCGCTTACTTCGCAGCAGCGGGATCAGATGCGAGAGATAAATAGCGAGATTGCCGTGTTACAGACACAGTACCGGCAAAACATCCTAAGTGAGGTGAATGATCTAGCCATCGTGGTGGATTCGCGAGAAGAATTAATTGGCATGAGTGAGGCGTTAATCACGGCTGCTCAAAACGAGGCTGAATCTCGTCAGCTATCGGGAAAATTTGTCATTCCTTTGTTAAACACCAGTGGACAGCCTAGCCTTGCCAGTTTGCAGAATAGGGCTCTTCGCGAGAGAATTCATACTACATCGATCTCTAGAGGAAGCCGAGGAGGGGAGTTTGATAACAGACAGATACTTTCCGAGGTTCTGCGCCTGCGTGCTGAGCGTGCGCAGCTATTAGGTTACTCCAGCCATGCAGAATACACGCTGGAAGATGCCACCGCAGGTTTTGTCGAGGCGGTAAATCAACGATTGGCGCAACTGGCGCCAGCGGCGGTCGCCAATGCAAGAGTTGAGGCGGCCGATTTGCAGAAGATGATCGAAGACGATGGCTTAGACTTTGAAGCTAAGGCTTGGGATTGGCCATTCTATTCAGAGAAATTACGTGTTGCTCGCTATCAATTCGATGAGAGTCAGTTGCAACCTTACTTAGAGATAGATAATGTTTTGCGCCGAGGCGTATTTTTCTCAGCCGAGAAGCTCTATGGAATTACATTCAATGAGCGATTTGATCTACCTGTCTATCAGGAAGATGTGCGGGTGTTCGAAGTCTTTGATAACGACGGCGAAACCCTTGCGCTATTCCTAATGGACCCGTATGCGAGATCCACTAAGCGTGGTGGTGCGTGGATGAACTCCTATGTATCCCAGAATGCTATGCTTGATAAAACACCAATAGTGGCTAATCACCTCAATATTACTCAGCCGCAAACCGGTGACGCAACACTTCTTACCTTCGATGAAGTGACAACAATGTTTCACGAGTTTGGTCATGCTTTACATGGGATGTTCTCCAGTGTCGAGTATCCCTATTTTTCTGGAACGAGCGTGCCTCGAGATTTTGTCGAGTATCCCTCGCAGGTAAATGAGATGTGGGCTACTTGGCCGGAGATATTAGAGAATTATGCTGTGCACTACGAGACTGGTGAAAAAATGCCCCGTGCATTGTTGGACAAGGTCTTGGCTACGCAAAAGTTTAACCAAGGGTTCGCGACTACCGAGTATCTCGCTGCGTCGATTCTGGATCAGGCACTGCATCAGCTTACACCTGAGCAGATCCCTTCTGCAGATGAGATCGTCGATTTTGAAAATCAGGCATTGATGGGCGCAGGTATAGCGCTAGATAAGGTGCCGCCACGTTATCGAAGCACGTATTTCTCGCATATTATGGGTGGCTATTCGGCAGGATACTATTCCTATATATGGAGTGAGGTTCTAGATGCTGACAGCGTCGAATGGTTTAAGGAGAACGGAGGTCTGCTTAGGGAGAACGGTGATCATTTTAGACAGACGCTGCTTTCGCGAGGAGGAAGCGAAGAGGCTATGTCTCTTTTTCGAACTTTTCGAGGAAGGGATGCCAATATCGCACCTCTATTAGAGCGAAGAGGCTTGAACTAATTCTTCGGGCTACTCGGTGCTTGCCGGCACTGGGTTTAGCCACACTCAGATGCAGTAATAGCACACTGAGCCCAATCCAGGGGTTCGTTTTAGAAAGCCCCTTGATGCTTTGATCGATCAGGCGACTATGGTCTAAGAGTTTCCAAGCACTTTGTGTATCGAGTTGCAGCTACTGCCAGTTTGCGGTTGTACCAAAGTCGCGTTGATTGAATGAAATCGTTGACACCTTGCCCTTTACGTTTCTAGCATTGGCAATAATATTCGCAATTCTCGACAGATTTCATTCAAAATAATGAGGCGAAAAAAGCCTTATTTATTCGGTGGAATCGAATAGGTTCCAACAGAATGTGCAATAGCCTGCTTGTCCCCTTCAGAATAAATTGTTACTGCCCCAACAGCTAACGTTCTTCCAAGTTTGAGTATTGTGCAAACCCCTAATATATCTTTGTCCGCTACAGGTTTACGTAGGAAGTTGATATTCAAGCTTGTTGTTACTGCTAGCGCTACGAGTCCTATTTCCCGAAGAATTGCAGCATAAATGGCGCAATCCGCCAGCCCCATCATTGTTGGACCAGACACAGTTCCGCCGGGACGTAAATCGTCTTTATCGACTTTGCATCTGACAGTTACTGAGTCTTCGTCAAAAGATTCGAGCACGAATTTTGCTTGAGGGAATTCTTCAGTAAAAAATGCTTCCATCTCAGTTTTGCTTACTTTTGCCAAAATTTACGACCTCGATTGATCTTGATTATAGGAAGTAGAGAGTTTGCCAGTATTTGTAGCCAAATTCACGCGCCATAACGATTTCAAGATCTAGGATAAATGCGCTGAAACTAAGTCCGATGAGTTTGCAAATAGCGGATGTTGGAGAGACTATCGATAAAGGAATTGATAAAGGTGCTGCTGAAGGTATGATAAAACCTAAGGTCTAGCTGGTGCTGTACTCAGCTGTCTTTTTCTATCTGAATTTAGTTGATAAGTTTGAACTTATTGATTGAATCTGAGATTGTTTGATAAGCGCGATGGTATTAGTTTATTCTCTGTTGCCCTAACTTCCTAAATAGATTCCCTTGCGGATAGGAGAAATAACAATGAAATCGCTCCTGTATTTGGCACTGATAACTTTTACATTTTGCACTGGTACTCTTTCCTTGGCCGACCGACAGGAGAGCGATGATGAACAGCATATCGATGATCCACGAGTTCAGCACCGAAGCTACGTCTTTCCGGACACAGGGGAGTCTATTCCCTATGCGGTTTTTGTTCCCTCGAGCATTGACCCAACCGAATCTGCGCCGCTAATCGTGTCACTTCATGGGCTCGGACGAAGTCATGATTGGCTTATGGGGTATTACGGGCTTTTAGACCAAGCGGAGGCTAATGGCTACATCGTAGTCACCCCTTTAGGTTACATACGTCGGGGATGGTATGGCTCAAGAGTCCTTGATGATATGACGGATGCCCTGAGAAGTGAGCAGGATGTCATGAATGTACTGCAGCTGATCCGAGGCGAGTTTAATGTCGATTCTAATCGCATCTACTTATGGGGGCATTCGATGGGTGGCGCTGGCACGTATCACATTGCCGCAAAATATCCAGATCTTTTTGCAGGTTTGGGGGTGGCTGCGCCCGCCCCTGAAGCTGATGCGCCGATGAATGAAATTTTGGAGAGCATCAAGCATTTGCCAATTTTTGTTCTACAGGGTGATGAAGATACAGCAGTTCCTGTAGAGCGCACGCGCGCGTGGGTGGCAAGGATGAGCGAGCTTGGAATGCAACACGTCTATGTCGAGATACCCGGGGGTGATCACTCGCTTCTCATCTCTCAGGATAAAGATAACATGCAGAAGTTTGTCGATTTCTTCAATATTGTGCGCAAGCAGTACTGATAATGGGTTAATCCTGAACTGGATGCCCTCTGACGTGTTCACTTCTTTGAATTGTTTTGCGCAGCCCGATGGTGGAATCATAAAAACAGTCTTTGGATTGTTTGTTCGCTAGGGCTTCGCGCTAGTGCTTGCTGAAAGCGGTGGTCGCAGGTATCCGAACTAAATCGGTGGCTTTCACCGATACCCCTATCGAGATGGTCAAAAAGCTCCTTCTTTTAGCGCTAGCCTGATAGGCATTCGTGTTTTTGGAAAAATCGTAGACAAGCTATGAAACCCTCGTTTCATAGTGGGCGCGGCGGTCTCCAGCCGCCTTTTTGGCCGAGAATCTTCAATATATAGTCATCTCTTTTCCGAGAAATCAGGGATATAATGCGCCTCCTTTTTTAAGCTTGATTGGAGAATACGTTAATGGCCATGTTTGAACTCATCACGAACGCCCGCATATACTCTCCCGCCTCGCTAGGCATGGGTTGTGTTTTAACCTGTGCTGGAAAGATTGTTTATATAGGCCAGTCAAAGCCAGAGCTAGGCAGTGGGCTTGAGGTTCAAGTAACCGACGTTAAGGGTAGAATGCTGCTGCCGGGTTTAGTCGATGGACATGCCCATATTACAGGTGGAGGTGGCGAAACCGGTTATAGCAGTAAAGTACCTCCCGTTCCGCTAAGTGAATTTACTGGAGCTGGGGTCACATCGGTAATTGGTTTGACAGGTACAGATGATGTTACCCGATCGACTTCAGCACTCATTGCTGCGACGATGGCTCTGCGCGAAGAAGGGCTAAATGCTTGGTGTTATACCGGCGGGTATCACTATCCATTAAATCTGCTAACTGATTCGGCACTAAACGATCTCGTCCACATTGAATGCGTTATCGGGATAGGTGAGCTTGCGATTAGCGATCACCGCTCCAGCCATATGACGTTTGATGAGTTAGTCCGAGTTGCCAGCGAAGCTCATGTTGGCGGCCTGATGACGGGCAAGGCAGGCTTGTTACACTTGCATCTAGGAGACGGTCGCAGAGGTTTGCAGCTTGTTCGGGAGGCTATTGCCGATGCAGAAGTGCCCGCGCGCATTTACCACCCAACCCATGTGAATCGATTGAAGCGACTGTTTGACGAGGCCTGTGGACTCGTCCTTGAGGGTTGTCATATAGATTTGACAGCCTTTCCTGTGAATGAAGATCCTAGCGATGATCAGTCCGTGGACAAGGGTTATGGCATTGTTGAAGCTGTAACTCGTTATATTGATAAAAACCTGCCGATTGAAAAATTGACAGTAAGCTCGGACGGGGGAGGTTGCTTGCCCGAGTTTGATCAGCAGGGTGTCTTACTAAAGCTCGACTTTGCTCGCTGCCAAAGCTTGCCCATAGCGCTGGGGGAATTGTTAGCTGCAGGTGTTGATACAGAGCAGGCAATATCGTTCTTTACCAAGAATGCAGCACAGCTTTATCGCTTGCAAGGAAAAGGGATAATTGCTGTTGGTGCTGATGCTGACCTAGTGGCATTGGACGATCAGTTTCAGGTATCTGACGTCATGTGCCGTGGTGTTTGGCATAAAAAGTCTGGCAGGCAGTTAAAAAAAGGATTGTTTGAGTAAATTTCTCACCTACTAAAAAATTCATTATTTCATAGCCATTCATCCATACAGAACATAAGGAAAAAAAATGCCATCGCCAGGAACAGAGGGTGTCGAGCGCGGCTACGTGATTCCCATCGGGGGTGCCGAAGACAAATTAAAAGACCAGTCGATACTCAATCGATTTGTGGAGCTTTGCGGAGGCGAAAAAGCAAGAATCACGGTGATACCCACTGCATCCGCACTGGAAGATACCGGTGATAACTACATACGTATATTTAATGATCTCGGCGTCAAAGAGGTGATCTCATTGCCGATCGTAGAAAGGGAGGATGCGCAATCTGAGCAACACCTTGCTGAACTTGAGCAATCTACCGGTATATTTATCACCGGAGGTAATCAGCTTAGACTCTCTACTATTCTCGGAGGCACTCCCGTATCAAAAGCAATACGAAGATTGAACGCCCACGGCACCCATGTTGCGGGGACATCTGCTGGTGCAGCCATTATGCCGGAGCATATGATCTCTGGTGGCGAGTCAGGTGGAACCCCCAAGCAGGGAGCCGTTAGTTTAAGTCCTGGTCTTGGCCTAACCAATAAGCTGGTGATTGATCAGCACTTTCGCCAGAGAGACAGACTGGGACGATTGATGTCGGCGATTGCTTACAACCCGTTTCTGATTGGACTTGGAATTGACGAAGATACTGCCGTTTTTATTAATCCCGAGGGTGTGTTGGAGGTGGAGGGTAAAGGTGCCATAACAATCATTGACCCCAGCGAATTAAAATATTCGAGCATGCACAATGCGAGGGAAGGCGATACGATCAGCCTTATTGGCATGCGAGTTCATGTGCTTGCCAAGGGCTGTGGTTACTCGATTGAGACAGGCGAGGCACATTTCCCTAAATAATTAGCCTTAGATGAAGAGCTTTAAATAAAAAGCCAGGCTACGGATTAACTCACCAAGTTGACTTTGTGTTCACGCCAGGAAACCAAGAAATGAAAACAATATCCACGAATGTTTATGTAGGCCCAAACATCTACGCCAGCTTTCCGGTTATTCGCCACGTTGTTGATCTGGGTATTCTCGAACACTGGCCATCTGCAAAGTTGGGCGAATCTTTCACCAATGGTCTTGTTGAGGCATTGCCTGGGCTCGCTGAACATGGCTGCTCTTATCGCGAGTCTGGTGGATTTTTGCGCCGACTAACGGAGGATGAGGGTACTTGGCTAGGACATGTCTGGGAGCATTTGACTCTGGAGCTGCAAAGTGTCGCTGGTTCTGAAGTTTCGTTTGGCAGAACTCGGTCAACTGGCGAGCCCGGTTGTTACAACATGGTGTTTGAATACAAGCAGCGCGATGTGGGTTTAGAAGCTGCGCGTATTGCCCGTCAATTACTGTTGAGTTTGCTGCCCAATGACCTTAAGGCTGCGGATTCCGTTGCAGAGATCATTGACGCAGATTTTAGCGCCAGCGAAGACATAGAGAGCTTTGTTAAATTTGCGCAACGGAAAGAATTTGGCCCAAGTACGGCATCTCTCGTTGCAGCGGCTGAGGAAAGGGGGATTCCATGGTTACGGCTGAATGATTATTCGTTGGTGCAATTCGGCCATGGTAAATACCAACAGCGCATTCAGGCAACTATCACCAGTGAAACAAGGCATATCGCTGTTGAAATTGCCTGCGATAAAGAAGATACCCATAAGCTCTTAAAAGACCTCGGTCTACCTGTACCCCAGCAGTATGTGGTTTACAGTGAGCGCGAAGCACAGCGGGCTGCTAAGCGAATAGGCTTGCCTGTTGTGATCAAACCTCTTAATGCGAATCATGGCCGAGGGGTATCCATTAATCTTGAAACCGAAGAACAGATTGCCGTTGCCTTAGAAGATGCGAAGAAACATGGCACGGGTCGGGCCGTTCTTGTTGAGAGCTACGTTGTAGGGTTTGATCATCGTATGTTGGTGGTCAACGGTGAATTGGTGGCTGTGGCAAAACGAGTTCCCGGACATGTGGTTGGTGATGGTGAGAAAACGGTAGAAGCCTTGGTCGAGGCGGTTAATGAAGATCCTCGACGCGGCATTGGACATGAGAAGGTTTTGACTAGGCTTGAGTTTGATCATCAGGCGACAAGATTGCTTGAGGAAGCCGGTTACAGTGCAAAGACCATACTGGAAATTGGAGAGATATTCTATCTTCGCTCCACCGCTAATCTATCTACTGGCGGCACTGCGGTGGATGTAACTGACATTGTTCACCCTGACAACCGACAGATGGCAGTCAGAGCCGTAAAAGCTATTGGCCTTGATATCGGCGGCGTTGATTTTCTTAGCGGTGACATCTCCAACTCCTATAAAGATATTGGTGGAGCTATTGTTGAAGTCAATGCAGCCCCCGGCTTCAGAATGCATGTCGCGCCGAGTGAGGGACAGCCCAGGGATGTGGCAGGGAAGGTCATGGACATGCTGTTTGATGCCAATGCACCAACTCGTATCCCGATTGCTGCAATTACCGGCACTAATGGTAAAACGACGACTTCTCGAATGCTCGCGCATATTATGAAGGCCGCAGGACACGTTGTTGGTATGACCTCTACAGATGGTGTTTATATCGATGGTCATCTAACAGTGAAAGGTGATATGACCGGTCCAACTTCAGCGCAAATTGTCCTACGTGATCCGGATGTCGATATGGCCGTGATGGAAACAGCCCGCGGCGGTATTGTCAGAAGTGGTCTGGGTTATTCTTCAAGTTCTGTGGCTGCGTGTCTTAATGTGACATCTGATCATCTTGGCCAGCGCGGTGTCGACACGATAGAGCAGTTGGCAGAAGTGAAGCGAGTAGTTGTTGAATCTGCGACTGATACGGTTGTGTTGAATGCCGACGATTTGCTTTGCCTTGAAATGGCAGATTATACCCATGCAGAGAAGCTTTGTTACGTGACTCTTGATCCGACTCATGCGCTAGTAAAAGAACATATCCGCGCCGATGGCATGGCTCTTGTTCTTGAACAGGGCATTAACGGTGAAATGATCACGATCTATGATAAAGGTGCGCATATTCCTTTGCTATGGACCCATCTTATTCCTGCCACAATTGAGGGTAAGGCTGTCCACAACGTTCAGAATGCTATGTTTGCAGCTGCTATGGCTTATGCCATGGGTAAATCTTTAGAAAACATTCGACATGGACTGCTAACTTTCAACACGACATTCTTTCAGGCGCCTGGTCGGATGAATGTGTTCGATGAGCACCCATTCAAAGTGATTCTTGATTATGCCCACAACCCGGCAGCCGTCGGCGCGATGTGTCAGTTGAGCGATCGACTCGACGTTACCGGTAGGCGAGTTTGTGTCATTTCCTCGCCAGGTGATCGTCGCGACCAAGACGTTAGTGACCTGGCTAGTACTGCAGCAGGACACTTTGACCATTATATTTGTAAAGCAGATGACAACCGCCGAGGCCGAGGTGATGTTGAAATTCCGGAGATGATAAGAAATCAGCTCATTGCGGAGGGTGTTGATAAGAGTGCTATTGAAATTATTGCTGATGAGAAAGCGTCGGTTGCACGCGCCTTAGAATTTTGCGATGTGGGAGATTTGCTAGTGGTTTTTGGCGATGATATTACCCGCTGTTGGAAACAGATCATCCATTTTAAAGCAGATGGCTCGGCTCGTGAAATCGAAAGCCATAAAAAAGACAGCAGTGAAGGCACAGAATTAGTTGAACATTTTGAATTGGCTGACGGTCAATCATTGATTCGAGATGAGCGTGGTGTCCGGATTGCAAAAATAGATGAAGGTGATGACTAGGCCAAGTAGGCATACTAGAAGCAATTGCTGGAGGCTGAATGATAGATTTTGATAGTAGAAGACTTACCGGGGCGAATTTCTTTTGCGAGGGACCCGCTGTGGTTATTGATGTTTGCCTTCAGGTTGTAGAGCCCAAAGAAATCGCTCGCCGCTGGATTAAAATAGTTTCTGATCTGCTGGCAGAAATAGGGCGGCCAGAACCCGAAGTCATTGGTTGCCGTATACATGATCTGGGGCAGTCGCTCTTTTTCACAGAGCAAATTGATGCACTATACGCTTCGATCGATCTGGCTGAAGCGGCGCTTGATATAGCCTTGGATACCAGGGCGCAATCTTCTGTGGAGCACTACCAAGACTTGATTTCAAGCTCGAGTTCTAGTCTTAGAGCTGGGTTTGAAGAAGAGTCAAATCTAAATTTACTTGCCCTGCAAGCGCAAGCCAAACAGCAAAATGTCCCGTTCCTTTGGGATGATGATTTTGTTTCTCTCGGATATGGATTGGCAGCGAACATTTGGCCGGTTGATCAAACTCCTGCAGTCGATGACACCGTAAACTGGTCACAGTATCAGTCCATCCCTCTTGCTTTTGTTACCGGTACAAATGGCAAATCTACGACAACTCGACTCGCTAGCCAGATACTTCGAGGTTCGGGAATTACTGTCGGATTCAGTTCAACGGATGGTATATGGGCCGGTGATAAGTGTCTTGATCAGGGAGATTATTCTGGTCCTGGCGGTGCCAGGGAAGTATTGAGAAACCCTAAGGTTGATACGGCTATATTAGAGGTTGCTCGAGGTGGCATGTTGCGCCGGGGGCTCGGCGCCACAAAAGCCGATGCTGCGCTTATTACTAATGTTGCCGAGGATCATCTTGGAGAGTATGGGGTGAATACGTTAGCGGAGCTGATTGAGGCAAAGTTTATTGTGAGGAAGTCCCTCGGCCTCGATGGAAAATTAATTCTTAATGCAGATGATGCAGGGATTGTGAGCTTTGTGCAAAAGCTTGGAATATCATTGGCGAATGAAATTGTCTGGTTCTCGCTCGATAAAAACAATCCTCAATTTCTAGACCATTTTTCCCGTGGAGGGTCGGCATATTTCATAGATGAAAGAAAGCTTGTCGCTCAAACTGGTGCCGAAGTTATGGCTATTTGTAAGGTGACGGATGTCCCCATTACTCTTAATGGATATGCTAAACACAATATCTACAATGCCCTTGCTGCTGCCGCGTTAACTCATACGATGGGGGCCTCAATCGGACAGGTCCGAGAGGGTTTGTGTTCTTTTGTGGGAGACCAGAAAAACAATCCAGGGCGTGGCAATATATTTACGATTAACGGCGCCACAATGATGGTCGACTTTGCTCATAATCCTCATGGTTTGAATGCAGTTGTCGATACCCTGCTTCAATATCCGGCGCAGCGGCGATTGGTTATGCTCGGACATGCAGGTGACAGAAGCGATGAAGATATTAGAAATTTGACAGAGGTTGCGGCTAGGCTCAAACCTGATCTTGTCGTCATCTATGAGCTTGAGGGTTACCTGCGCGGCAGAAGCGCTGGCGAGATCCCCTCTTTGATATCCAATGTGATGACACGGCTCGGCTTAACTAAGGATCAGATTGTGGTAACTCCTAATCCAGTCGCAGCCGCACAACATTCTCTTGCCTGGGCTCGAGAAGGAGATGTACTGCTTTTACAAACTCTGGGTGATAGAGACGAAGTGCTTAAAATATTGGAGTCCCAGGCATAATCAAAGTGTAAGCTGCATTCTCTCGTTGCCACGGTGGTGGTTTGGTTTGAGACAATAAGCCTGTCTGCAAACAGGGTGATACCTTAAAGTAGCATGTTACAGCAAAGACGAAGTAAGATTTTAACCGACCAGTCAGTTATGTCGCGAAACAATTAGTTCATGGCTAGCGAAGCGGTGAAACAAAGCGACCATATCTTAAGCGACTTATTTTACAGTATATGAAGCAGCTGCAGAGCTTCTTAAGGAAAATTTGAACCATGCAATATTTACCCCTGGTAGTTGGTTTTGGTGGCATAAATGCTGCTGGTCGTAGCTCCGGGCATAACGGATATAAGCGCACGGTCATCGATGCCCTAGCTAAATCCCAAGCCGACGCTACGTGGCAAAGCCTAGCGGGTCTAATGCAGTGTGATGTCAATGCAACTGACTACATGCGTAAACACACATTGATTCGACGTATTGAAGAACAATATTTTGATCCGGATAGAATACCCTGGAATCGGGCTGTTAATTTAGCGCCGGGTCAAGGACGAGCGATTAGTTTTGAATTGAGCAAGCGTGACGTGCCGGAAGTGGTGCCAAAAAATTGGCAAATTCAAGAGCTGGATGGCGGGTGTCTGCGGGTAACAGTTGATGCCGCGATGCCGGTGACGATTCAAGATTACCGTAAGTTAGGGGTCAGCTCGGCAGGGCAATTACCAACTGGTTTCGATCCTGCTGCTCTATATCAGTCGCGCAATCATCCCCGTGGCTTACAGATGGCGATTGCGGGTATTAGTGATGCGCTAGGAAGTATGGGGCTGGATTGGGACGAGGTTTCACAGCGCGTGCGGCCCGATCAGATTTCTATGTATTCCAGTTCTGCGATTGGTCAAATGGATGAGACAGGGTCAGGCGGGCTACTTGGTGCGCGTTTGCGGGGCAAGCGGGTCACCTCAAAGCAGCTCGCACTAGGTCTGCCTCAGATGACAGCGGATTTTCCTAATGCCTATGTTTTAGGCCATGTCGGCACTACGGGTGGTAATATGGGCGCTTGCGCCACTTTCCACTACAACCTTAAATCAGCCGTTAATGACATTCAATTTGGCCGTGCAAAAATCGCAATAGCCGGATCGAGCGAAGCGCCGATTACGCCGGAACAAATCGATGGATTTATGACGATGGGTGCAATGGCAACTGATGAAAATCTTGCCGCGCTCGATGGGTTGGCTAATGGCGAGGAAATCGATTACACCAGATCGTGTCGGCCTTTCGGCGAAAATTGCGGTCTAGCCATAGGCGAGGCATCACAGTACGTTATTTTGATGGCTGACGATCTGGCGCTTGAGCTAGGCGCAAATATTTATGGCGCGGTGCCTGGCGTATTCGTGAACGCGGATGGGCATAAAAAATCGATTTCTGGCCCTGGAGTGGGCAATTATATAACTTTTGCAAAAGCGGTGGCCTTGGCTAAATCGCTGTTGGACGAACGAGGGTTTAAAGAGCAGATCTTGGCCTATGCTCATGGCACTGGTACACCTCAAAATCGAACCAGCGAATCTCATATATTTAACGAGACTGCCAAAGCGTTTAGTGCGACTGATTGGTTGGTACCAAGTATCAAATGTTATGTTGGTCACACGATGGGGCCTGCTGGCGGTGACCAGCTGGCCAATGCACTTGGTGTTGCCGAGTATGGCATCGTTCCAGGTATTACAACATCGACAGGACCTGCTGATGACGTTCATCACAGTCACTTAAGGATCTCATCCAAGCACACGGATATTGGTGCCGAAAACTTCTCAGCTGCGTTACTAAATGCAAAAGGGTTTGGCGGTAATAATGCAACCGCAGTTATGTTGTCAGCTGGGGTAGCCAAAAGAATGCTGGCTGAAAAACACGGTTCGGCGGCGGTATCGCAATGGCAGCATAGCTCTGAGAATGCGAAACAAGCTGGTATAGACTACGATGCGCAATGCAGTAACAAGGGCATGTCTTTAACTTACCGGTTTGACCACGACGTGCGCGATGGCTCACACATCCATATTGATGAGGAAGAGTTACGTGTTGATGGTTATAAACAGGCTATTAAGCTGAAACCAGAGGCTAACTAAACAGCTCAATTAACGGGGTCAGAATAAAGATACAGTATCGTATTTTTACTCTGACCCCGTTGTTGGTCGGTTATTTTACTTGTCATGTTCATTTACGGATTAGGTACAACCCTTAGGGCTTTGCCGTTATCACTACCGGCCAAAATATACAGAAAGCTACCGGGACCAATGCGTATATCGCGAAAGCGTGCGGCGATCATGGTAAAAATTGGCTCCTCGCTTGCCACCTTGCCCGCCTCTAATTTTATGCGCCTAACTTCCTGATGACTAATGCACCGACAAACAGATCCCTTGCCACTGGAGAAATGCTGCGCTGCGATAAATCGCTAAGCCATAGGGCGCGATGCTCTGCTCCCAGTAGGTTAAGGATTCTTCAATCCCTAATGCTGATCACAGCGGGAAGACATCAGCACAGGAATAATTGATGCGTTTTGTGACGGCGGCCAGCCATAATTACGTGCAGGCAATACAGAATTTAATTCATCCCCACCTTGGGCGCCATGTTCGTGCATATGAACGATGCCTGTAGTGTCATCTAACACCAAGCCTTGCGGACTTCGATCGCCGTAGGACCAAACTTTAGCGTTGCCCTGGCTGCCATCCGCATAGGGATTATCAGTAGGGATACTTGTGAGGGGCTTTGAATAAAATTTTAAATTACGACCTTCTCGTACCCTGACTTATCTTTTGCCGGGGTCGAAAAGTAGTGACAAGCTAATTTGGCCCTTTTTTTT
>Ga0307488_10002257_pt1 | contig 16314 bp, 13 predicted proteins | sample SB02metaG_FD_202248 | JGI IMG/M metagenome (GOLD analysis project Ga0307488, IMG submission 202248) | Sea-ice brine microbial communities from Beaufort Sea near Barrow, Alaska, United States - SB 0.2 | ecosystem: Environmental > Aquatic > Marine > Coastal | place: USA: Alaska | collected... | reverse complement strand
TATACCGCACAAAAAGGAGCGCCTTACGCAACGGGAAACGCAATGATAATAAGGGGTATCCAATAAACTAATTTGACTGCTACGAGGTTGGGGCACGACATCAATCCTTTGATTTATTTCCTAATCATAGCCTAGCTTGTCTTGATAATTAGTCAAATTGTTATGGGTGGCTTAGTAAATAGCTTGATAAATATTTAGGTGATGGGGCAATGTGTGTTGTTTGAACTAATAAATTTCTTTGCATCATCTTAACTAAGGTCATTATGAATCTTTTTATTGCCGACCATGCAGCTCTTTATGTGAGCTTGCATGGCCTGAACTCAAATAAACCATAGCCTATTATGTAGGGCAGGCCTATAATTTATTTTGCTTAGTTCTCTATGATGTTATTGCTGTTTTATTACATACTTTTTATACCAATCAAGATAACGCTGATACCGATCGCGAATGAAACTGGGACGACTAAAGCCATGAAACTCTCCAGGGTATACAACCAATTGTGTATCCACACCAATTCGCTTAAGACCTTGATATAGTTGTTCTGAATTCTGGATGGGCACATTCCAATCTTCCTTGCCACCCATCACTAATGTTGGCGTAGTCACTTTACCAATATCGTTAAAAGGATTAATCGACTCCCAGGCGTCAATATTTTCCCAAGGCAGGCCAAGTTCCACTTCCCAAAAGTGCTGGTAAACGTCATGGCCATAATTGGCGCGATGATTAACTTCACTAGCGCCTGTCACTGCACCAGCAAAACGTGTGGATTTGGTGATCATATAGTTAGTTAAAATACCACCGTAAGACCAACCGCCAACGCCAAGTTGATCAGCTCTACTGATACCTGCCTCTACTAAATGGTCTGCAATTGCATCAATATCTGCAAAATCTGGGACACCCCATTGCTTGTAAAGCGAATAAGTAAAGTCGTGACCATAACCTGTTGAGCCATGAGGGTTAGGTAATACCACTATATAGCCATTAGCGGCATACAACTGTGCCCAATAATCAAAAGCTGTATCATGCTGACTTACTGGACCGCCGTGTAAAACAAATATGGTTGGATAAGCCAATTCTTTCTTATAATCCTGAGGCATATAAATAAAACTTTCTACGAACTCACCATTATAACCAGCCACTTTTAATCGGCTTGCCTTAGCGAGATACACTTTATTCAACAAAACATCGTTTAACTTAGTTAACCTTGTTTGTTTGGATTTTTTTAAAAGATGAACATCATAAGGTGCTTGATGAGAAGATTGGATCACGGCAAGCATATCTTTCCCATGAAGAGCATAACTACTCACTGCACTATCACCTTTGGTCAGTGTTTCTAACTTGCCAGATTTAACTTCAATTCGCTTTAGTGGTCTGTTGCCACTGTCTTCTGCAGTAAAATATATCGCCAGACCATTGGCTGAAAATCTAGGCTGGTGAACCATCCGGTCATATCGTTTTGTCAATATTCGCCCTTGACTGCCGTCCGCATTTATCACAGCTAGATGCTGAGTGGCATACCAGAGTTTTTCTGGTTCGGTTTCAGTCACATAAGTAATCGTTTTACTATCAGGAGACCAAGCTGGGCTGTGGTCAGTACCAAGGTTCGTTGTCACTTGGAAAAGTGGTTGTTCTTTGGTTGCGGAGTCTGCCTTAACCACCCATATATCACTATTATTATTGAAATCAGGATCACCCTGACGTTTTGACACAAAAGCTATTTTGGTTCCGTCTGGGCTCCACTGTGGATCGGCATCATCATAGTCACCAGTAGTTAATTGTATAGGGGCATTCTGACCATCAAACAAATAAATATGCGTACGTCGACGGTCAAGGTATCCCACATAGTCTTTCTTAAACTGTAAACGGTCGATTACCCAAGGTTTAGGTCGATCTTTTTTTACTTCATCGCCATCCTTTATGTCTTCATCTTTAGCTTCAGGATCTTTGATAATTAACAACATACTCTTTCCATCCGGAGCCCAAGCAAACCCTGAGACACCTTGTTCCACGTGGGTATATTGTTGTGCTTCCCCTCCTTGTCGGTTTAATAGCCAGACTTGGGATTTCATATCTTTCGAGTCTTTGCTATCACCTCGCTTACCAAGAAAAGCAAGACTCGCCCCAGTAGGATCCCAGCGGGGTTTTGAGGCGTTGACATAACTGGCCGTCATGGGATGTGTGTTTTTTCCATCAACCGAAGTCATCCAAATTTGCTTGAAAGATTCGTCCTTTTCTTCATCATTACGCTGAACAACATAAGCAATCCAGTTACCTGATGGGTCAATTTGAACATCGCTTGGGGTTTGTATCTTTAATATGTGGTCAATACCCAAAGATGTAGAAGTTTCCTCATCCTTAGCACAAGCACCATAGGCAATAGCCATAAACAAAAAAGGTATGGTTATGATTTTAATTGGTTTCCAATGAAAGGTTTTTGAAATGATAATCACGTAGGTTTTCCCTAATTTAAAAGCAGAAATCGGCATAATATTTGAGAGTACAAGCAGAATAAACGCTATATCTTATCTATGCAATAAACATTAATTAGTGGGATTTATACTCATTAAACTGACAGTTCTTTTCCGTCACCTTCTTACACTATTGGGTGGTATTAGGGCACAACACACTCAATTAGATAAACGACAAACGGTGAGATGTGTTTAATGGCATCTGCAAACAAACGAACCGTGTCAATATCTTCACCCTGTAAGGGTGTTTGAAGAGGCTGGCTGTCACGATATCACAACAGGTTTGGAGAGATGAATGACACAGGTAGCGAGATAGAACTTGTATCGTGCCAAACGTGCAGAAGTATTGATGATACCTAGATGGATTTGCCAGTTGAAGACCGCTAGGCACTCTTCAAAGACCGGATTGGTTATTTTAAGAAGACTTTCAAGCATATTAAGTTGCCACCTCTATGAGTAGAGCCTCATATTGAATCTACACTAATTCAGTCATGCTCCTAGCTATTAGGGCGTATTCGGTACCGTTTTTACCTTCTTCAGAGCATAAAGCCAATAAATCTTCGATAAAATAATTCAGCGCTCGACGCTCAATTTGTTGAATCTGCGCCTGCTGTTTTTCATTTAACATGTGGTACATGGTTGCCGCTCCAAAATCACCGAAAATGATGTTGGCGTCTTGATCGAATAAAGTATTGTGGGCATACATGTCGCCATGGCTAACTTGATTATCATGTAGGTGGGCAAAAACTGACTGCATTTGTTTAACTATCTTGCTTATTTGCTCAATGGACAGTGTAAAACCCACCTCAAACGTATCACGGGTACACGTATCAAAATCTGGAGGCAAACCAAGGTTTTTGTAATGCTCAGGGATCAGTTGCATCACTAAAGCTAAACAGTCGTGTTCATTCACCTGAGCTAAAGACTTCACCAGACTTTTATGATCTCCAACTTTCAAACAGGCTTGTAATTCATCTTCTGGATAACCATCACTCGTTAATTCACCTTTGAAAACTTTGACTGCAATTTCATCTGGAAAATCATCGGTTTGTTTATTCCAAGCCGCTTTTGAAATAACACCCGACGCTCCTTGTCCTAATACGTTCTGTAAAGCAAAACTTGAATAAGGCACAAGGGGAACTGATTGAATGTCAATATCAGAATAAGTAAACGGATTACCTGAAAATGCCAACCAGGCGAGTTTAGGCAAAGCCAATAATTGGTCAGGGCATTCGGCTAATTGATTCGCCGAAATACGTACCAGTTCAAGATTAACCAATTTTGTTAAGTTGACTGGTAACTGCGTTAGTTGATTACCCGCCAAAGCTAATTTTTGCAACCTTGGGCGTTCACCTAGGGTGTCTGGCAAGCTGGGTATCTTGTTATCTGTTAAAATTAACCAGCGCAGCTTCGAAGGTAATGATGCAGCTGGAACATGTTTAATTTTATTGGACTTAAAGCCCACCATTTCAAGACATTCACATTGGCCAAGACTTTCAGGTAAAATTTCAAATTGATTGTTTGAGGCAAAAATAATCTTAAGTTTTTTAAGCTGCTTTAACGCATTAGGCAATGTGGATAATTGATTATTGGATAAATCGAGAACTTCTAAGGTATCAGCTAATGATAAAATTTCAGTGGGAAATGAGGTTAAATTTTCTGACAACGTTAAACGTGAAATACCAGCCAACTGGCCAGACTTTAGCTGTAAAAGTGTATGCAAAATAAAGGATCCATAATAAGGCTAAAACTAGCTGATCAAGGCTACCTAAGAAGCGCGATAAAAGATAGAAACGACAACGCTAAAACAACCAGAAAATAGACGCCCCTATATACTGAGCTTTGCATTTAACCTAAGCTATTTTCCAAACACCGACCAGCCAGTTTTCTGAGTGAGTAATTCCAACGCTTCGGTTCCAAGTTTACTGTTGCCAATAGTATCCAATCCTGGGGACCATACAGCGATAGAGGCATTGCCTGGAGCAATAGCAAGTATGCCTCCACCTACGCCACTTTTACCCGGCAACCCGACTCGATATGCAAATTCTCCTGAACCATCATAATGACCGCACATCAACATAAGGGAATTAATACGTTTTGCCCTATCTGACGACACAACCCGATAACCTGTGATGGGATTCACACCACTATTAGCTAAAAACAGCCCCGCAGTTGCCAACTGAACTGTGTTCATTGCAATAGAACAATGATGAAAGTAGGTCCCTAAAACCGCATCTACCGGATTTTGAAAATGACCAAACGATGCCATAAAATGCGCTAAAGACGCATTCCTCTCGCCAGTCAGCTCCTCTGAGTGTGCCACTTTCTCGTCTATGGCGATGCTTTCGTCGTCTGCTAAAAACCGCATAAATTGCAGGATTTCAGCCAATATTTCTTTGGGCTGATGACCTTGAATAATGGCATCGGCTATGGCGATAGCACCGGCGTTAACAAAAGGATTCCGGGGTTTTCCCTGCTCATGCTCGAGCTGAACAATAGAGTTAAAAGGGTCACCCGAAGGTTCCCGTCCCACTCTATTCCAAACTCGTTCACCCAGCTTTCCTAAAGCTAAAGTGAAAGTGAAAACTTTTGAAATACTCTGTATTGAGAATAAGGTTTGTGAGCAGCCAGCATTGAAGACCGAGCCATCGGCTAAAGCAACACTGATCGAAAACTGATCAGGATTAACACATGCTAATTGAGGAATATAATTAGCCACAGTGCCTTTTTCAGTTCTTGAGGCCATCTGCGCCGCAATATCATCAATTATTTTTTGCATGTTTAATAAACGCCTATTACTCAAATACACCATTCAAATCAGACAAGAAGAACTTGTATGCAGGGTTATCTGTTTGTTCTTGATATAGATAACCCAGTTTAGCTAGGTGTTCATCAAATTCATCACGCTCAGTATCTATTATATCAAAACCGGCCAATACCAAACCTTCGGCCGCACCGTGATTGCGATAATGGAACAAAGTGATATTCCATCTCTCACCCAAGGTATCCAAAAACTTCATTAAAGCACCAGGGTACTCTGGGAATTCAAAAGAAAACAATTTTTCATTAAGTAAGCTAGGAGGCCTCCCCCCGACCATATAACGTACATGCAACTTGGCCATTTCGTTTTCGGACAAATCAAAACTATTATAACCATTACTGCTAAGTGAATCTGTCAGCTGTCCTAACTCTTGTCGACCTTCTCTTAACTTGATACCAACAAAAATATGGGCTTCACGATCAGTGGAATAACGGTAGTTAAATTCAGTAATAGCACGTCCGCCCAAAAGCTCACAAAACGCTCTAAAAGCGCCTTTACGTTCAGGAATTTTAACAGCTATTACCGCTTCTTTTTGTTCGCCTAATTCGCAACGTTCAGAGACATATCGCAATGTATGGAAGTTGATATTAGCGCCACATAAAATGCCACCAAACTTTTTACCTTGCATCGGATTTGTTCTGAGATACTTTCGAATACCCGCAATAGACAATGCACCTGCTGGCTCGGCAATCACCCGAGTATCATCAAATATGTCTTTGATCGCAGCACAGATTTCATCCGTGTTAACGGTTATCACTTCATCAACATATTTTTGGCATAAACGAAAAGGTTCTTTACCAATAATTTTTACCGCAACACCATCCGCAAAAATGCCCACATGATCGAGGGGTACAGGTTTTCCTGCATGCATAGCGGCTTGTAAACACGCTGACTCATCAGACTCCACTGCAATAATCTTCAATTCAGGCTTAAGCTGTTTGAGAAAAACCGAAATACCCGCTATTAAACCACCGCCCCCAACGGCGATAAACAAGGTGTCTAAATTCGGATTTTGTTCGAGTAATTCACGCGCAATGGTGCCTTGGCCAACAATCACGTCTTCGTCATCAAAAGGCGCAACCATCGTATAACCATACTCTTTAGACAGGCGTAACGCCTCTTCTTTTGCTTGTTCAAAGCTGGTGCCATGCAAGACCACATCTACGAACTCACCACCAAAATTACGTACGGCTTCGACCTTAATATCCGGTGCAGTAGCAGGCATCACAATCGTCGCCTTAACCCCTTTCTTTTTAGCAGAGTAAGCCACTCCTTGAGCGTGGTTACCAGCAGAAGAAGCCACCAAACCTTTCGCTAATTGTTCATCAGAAAGCTGACATATTTTGTTATAGGCACCGCGTAGTTTGAACGACTTAACCGGTTGTTGATCTTCTCGCTTTAGCCAAATATCGTTACCTAAAGAGGCAGAAAGCTTCTCTAATTTTTGTAGATCAGAATTCACCGCCACATCATAAACGGGCGATAACAATATACTCTTTAGATATTCATTTGCTGAACGTGTCATTTAATCTTCCATTTTCGATGCATCACGCACCGTACCTTTGTCAGCGCATGTGGCTAACATTGCATAAGCTTCAAGAGCAAGTGAGATTTTAAGCACAAGAGATACCAGTTTCCATAGTTTATCACTCGCATCCACACTCTCTCACTGCGTATTTATAAGACTTGGCCACAGATAAACTTACCCGTTAAGGCAAAATGCCAACAAAAAAACCTCGGACTTTCGTGCAAAGGCTTTTAGTGTTGACATTTACCTACACTATTTCCGCAATAAAATAATCACTCATCCCTTAATTAGGGATGTTGTCATTGCATTGCGCAAAAAAGAATAGGGCATCACATAACAAATTTTATTTACCATCACTGTCACTAGAAATAGCATGAAGCTGATATTTTGATCAAGCATTGATATATGCCTTTTTAGAGGGTGATATACTCAACACAGTTAAATTTTATCATTCTTAAATGAACAAACTTGTACTTTAGGCAAAATATGGAAACTTGGTTACATTGGGTAGATTTAGCGGGTGTCGCGGTGTTTGCTATCGCAGGCACACTGATGGCTTATAAGAAACACATGGATGGTTTTGGTGTGGTGGTACTCGCCTCAGTTACTGCCATTGGCGGTGGCACACTTCGGGATATGATTTTGGATCTGCCGGTTTTCTGGGTGCAAGACCCAAGCTTTTTCTATGTGATTTTCATTGCAGCTTTTTCTACCATTATATGGCTACGTAGCAAAGACACTTTTCCACTGCGCTACTTGTTTTTCGCAGATGCCTTTGGTTTAGCATTTTTTAATGTTATGGGCTTACAGAAAGCCATGACTTACGGCGCGTCTCCTCTTATCGCCATCGCACTAGGCACTATGACTGGTGTATTCGGAGGATTAATCCGAGACGTAATTTGCCGAGAAATTCCCATGGTTTTAAAAGGCGAACTTTATGCTACCGCCTGTATTATAGGTGGAGCAAGTTACATCTTAAGTTTTCAACTAGGTTTAAGCACTCTAAGTTGCATGATAATAGGTTTTTTCATCACACTGACGTGTCGTCTATGCGCGATGAAATGGCACTGGCATCTTCCCGTATTTAACCCCCATGATTCGGTTAAAGATGATTAACTCGCAATTTTATGATGATTAGCTAGCCTTAAGACTCACCTTGTTCGCAAATGGAGTTGCTTGATGTCTTTAGCCGTTGTTTATTCTAGAGCCAGTGTAGGCATTGACGCCCCCCTTATTACTGTTGAAGTACACCTGTCCAATGGCTTGCCCTGTTTTAATTTAGTCGGATTACCAGAAGCCTCGGTACGAGAGGCAAAAGACAGGGTGCGCAGTGCTTTAATCAATTCTGGCTTTGAATTCCCAGCGAAACGTATCACGGTCAACTTAGCTCCAGCAGATTTACCCAAAGAAGGCGGTCGGTTTGATTTAGCTATTGCCATAGGCATTATCGCCGCAAGTAACCAACTAACTGGAAATCAACTAGAGAATGTTGAACTAGTGGGTGAATTGGCTTTATCTGGGGAGATACGCTCAATAACAGGTGCATTACCTTTTACTTATGCCTGCTCACAAGCTAAACGAATAGCTATTTTACCCGTCGAAAATGCGGCAGAGGCATCGTTGATAAAACACGCCAACATTGTTCCGGCCAAACAATTATTAGATGTGTTTCATCATATCGCAGGGCAACGCTCCCTTGATTTATATCAAGCAGATTCTATAGAAGAACAATTGGTATATGACACTGATCTTCAAGACGTTGTGGGCCAGGCAGCAGGCAAACGTGCATTAGAAATTGCTGCCGCAGGTGGTCATAATTTACTGTTTAGTGGCCCACCTGGCACCGGTAAAACTATGTTAGCGAGTCGATTGATCACTATTCTCCCCCCTATGACAGATGAAGAAGCATTAGCATCAGCGGCTATTCATTCTATCGTGGGTAAACCCGTTGATCCTGCCACCTGGAAACAACGCGCTTTTCGACATCCACATCACACCAGTTCAGCGGTTGCTTTGGTTGGAGGTGGCAGCATACCTAGGCCTGGTGAGATTTCATTGGCACACAATGGGGTATTGTTTTTAGATGAACTCCCAGAGTTTGATCGCAAAGTGTTAGATGTATTGCGTGAACCCCTTGAGTCAGGTTCGGTGAGTATCTCCAGAGCCGCTAGACAGGCGCAATTTCCGGCTAGATTCCAATTAGTCGCGGCTATGAATCCTAGCCCTACGGGCAGTTTAAGCGATGGGCGCAGCAGCAACGAACAGATTATGCGTTATCTTAACCGCATATCTGGCCCATTTTTAGACCGTATTGATTTACAGGTTGATGTACCTAAACTTCCTAGTAATGACTTTTCTGAACAGGTGAAGAGTCGCGGTGAAAGTAGCCAGGTTGTTCGCACAAGAGTCATTCAAGCCCATCAATTACAGCTTAATCGCTGCGGAAAAACCAATGCGCAACTCGGCACTAAAGAAGTTGATAAATATTGCAAACTAGAAAAACCAGAGCAGCTATTTTTACAGCTGGCAGTAGAAAAGCTGGGATTGTCTTTACGTACTTACCACAGAGTTATCAAAGTCGCGCGCACCATTGCTGACTTAGCACATTGTTCAGATATTAATAGGCAACATCTAGCTGAAGCGCTTAACTATCGTGCCTTTGACAGGATGTTGGCACAGTTAACTAATAATTAGTTAACCTAATAACCTCATGTAATGCTTCGTCATCTTCACTGTGACAGAGAGCCAACAAGGTATTTCACACTATTTTAAACTTCATATTTAAACCGCATAAGTTAATAATTTAAGAGAGTAAGTTTGCCCAGACAAACAAATACATCAACCTTGAAGATACTTTATAGACCTAAATGCAACTTTAATCAGAGAACTTTTGTTTACGAAATTAATTATTATGTTGTTTTATTCGGTTAAATTTTCGATTGGAAAAGTAACTAATATCGACTTAATTGCAGGTTACTCTTTACTTTTCAGCTTGTATTTTTTCCATTAAGTTAGTATCACTGCTACTTATGCCCAAAAAGAAGACCTCAGACTGTTGGGCATAACGACAACACAAACTAGTATCCAGTTAGTATCAACAGTTAAACAAAGCACGAAGGGCCGGTTCATCAGCCCTTTTTCGTAAACAACACAAGCCTAATTGATAGGGTTCGATATCATCCAGCCTAATACGATTAACTTTTTGACCTATGGTGGAATAATCCAGAACCACCTCGGGGACTATGCCTAAACCACAGCCTAACGCCACCATGCTCACTATGGCTTCATTGCCAGCAACCGTTGCATAGATACGCGGCCTTATGCCTTGTTCAGCAAACCAATGATGCACAATACGTTTGGAAGGGCCCGACTCGGGTAAAATAAAAGAGTGTTGACGCCAATCCACTTGTTCTAAGCGATTTAATAAGGTGTCTTTGGCAGCAATCAGTAGCAGGGGTATTTCTCCTAGCGACAAGAATTCTAGCTCTGCAGGAAAGTCAGGGGTGTGAATAGCAATAGCCGCATCCACTTCTTGTTGCATCACTTTACTGACCGACAAGGCCGGATCGCCGGTACTCAATTTAATCTCCACTTGTGGATATTTGTGCCTAAAATTATCTAATAGTCTTGGCAAATGACTTTGACTGGCTGTGACTGAACAAAATAGACTCAATTCTCCTTGTAACTGCTGTTGCTCTTGTTGCAGCTCCCACTTTACTTTTTTCCATTCTGACAAAATCTGTTGCGAAAACCCCAAAAGTTTTGATCCCGCGGCAGTCAGTTTGACCTTACGATTATCCCGCACAAATAAGGTACTACCGCATTCCTCTTCGAGCCTTTGAATAGATCGGCTTAAAGTAGAAGGGCTAACAAACATCGATTCTGCCGTTTTAGCAAAATGTAGGCTGCTGGCTAAATGTTGAAACAACTCTAAGGTTCGAATATCCATCTAAATGGCCTAATGCTAGCTACGTTGCAATTTATGCAACATTGTATTGCAAATATATCATTTTAAACAACACTGATTCACCTCTATTATCTGTTCATCGCAAGTGAATCATTAACTTGCTCCAAAAATGAAGAGGATTTTAAACATGGCAAATTATTTCAATACATTATCTTTACGTCAGCAGTTGGATCAAATTGGTCGTTGTCGTTTTATGCAACGTGCAGAGTTTTCTACTGGTTGTGATTTTCTTAAAGGCAAAAAAATTGTCATCGTTGGCTGTGGTGCACAAGGTTTAAACCAAGGTTTAAACATGCGTGACTCAGGTTTAAATATATCCTATGCATTGCGCCAAGCAGCTATTGACGAAAAGCGAGACTCTTTCCAACGCGCAGATGGTAATGGCTTTACTGTGGGAACTTACAAAGAGCTTATCCCCACAGCTGATTTGGTATACAACCTCACACCTGATAAGCAACACTCAAGTGTAGTAGAAGCGGTTATGCCCCTAATGCAGAAAGGCGCTACTCTTGGCTATTCACACGGTTTCAACATTGTTGAAGAAGGTCAGCAAATTCGTTCTGATATTACTGTTGTGATGTGTGCACCTAAATGTCCAGGTACTGAAGTACGTGAGGAATACAAACGCGGTTTCGGCGTACCCACTCTTATTGCAGTACATCCAGAGAATGACCCTAAGGGCCAAGGTTGGGATATTGCTAAAGCATTAGCATCAGCTACAGGTGGCGACCGCGCTGGTGTATTAGAATCGTCTTTTGTTGCTGAAGTGAAATCTGACCTAATGGGCGAGCAAACCATTTTATGTGGTATGCAGCAAGTAGCCGCAGTACTAGGCTACGAAAAAATGGTCGCTAATGGCATCGATGCAGGCTACGCAGGAAAATTAATTCAGGACGGTTTAGAAACCATCACCGAAGCGTTAAAAATTGGTGGCGTCACCAATATGATGGATAGATTGTCGAATCCAGCCAAAGTAAAAGCCTTTGAATTGTCTGAGCAGTTAACTGAATTATTACGCCCTCTTTTTGGCAAACATCAAGACGACATCATCAGCGGCGAATTTTCGCGCACTATGATGGAAGATTGGGCAAATGGCGATGCTAACTTATTTAAATGGCGTGAAGAAACAGGCCAAAGTGGATTTGAAAACGCACCTGTATTTGAAGGTGTCATTGATGAGCAAGAATACTTTGACCACGCTATATTTTTAGTTGCGATGATTAAATCAGGTGTTGAATTAGCTTTTGATGTAATGGTTGAAGCCGGTATTTTACCAGAGTCGGCATACTACGAGTCATTACATGAAACCCCACTGATCTCTAACACTATCGCTCGTAAACGTTTGTATGAAATGAACGTGGTTATTTCTGATACAGCTGAATACGGTAACTACTTGTTTGCTAACGCGGCTATCCCTTTATTAGCAGAGAAGCTGATGCCTAGCATTGGCACTGACCTAATTGGTAAAGCTTACACAACTGCTTCTAACAGTGTTGATAACAAGAAACTGGTAGATATCAATAAAACCATTAGAGAGCACGGCGTAGAAACAATAGGCGCTAAGCTTCGTGGTTATATGACCGATATGAAAGCTATAGTCGAAACAGTTTAATCATTTTGTTGAAGACAATATATTGAAACGATTTCTGTCGTAAGGTGCTTGATAAAAGCCCTCTTGCCCAGCCAATTTGGCTGGGCTTTTTTGTATTTAATATAACGTGTTTTTTGCCTGTGTATGCAATCGAAGACAGCCCAACAGCTTGAATTCATTAGTCCTCAAAGGGATCCGGCTAGAAAAACAACAAAAATAAAACTCTTATCATGGCGTATCTACTACAACCCTACTTTGTGTAGCCAAATACAGACATTTCAATCTAAGAAAGCTTAGGTATTTATTGATTTCAGAGGCTTTGCAGACTTGGCCTATGACTTGATGAAGCACTTGAATAATAAACGCCGTATCAACAACACTGTCATTCAATCCAATAGACGCACAACAGGATTAAGCATGAACAAATCAATAACACGTATTGCCAAAATGGATGATTGGTTTTTTGAAGTTAAGATGGTTAGAGCAATTAAATCAAAAAATTATGGCGACCCATACTCAGCTATCGCACAACTGACCGCCAGCGGCGAGCAGATGCACATAGACTCACATTTATCGGTAAAAGACGAAGAGCTAAGCAAAGATGACTTTATGACAATTTACAAATTTTGTCAGTCAATGGGGATGAAGAGCATTAGTTACGACAGAATTAAAAATGGTTTTAGATCATCCAAAAAAGTAGATATTTGTGAAAACCAGCAGCCAAATATACGTTTGGTAAAGTAACTTTCTGTCAGCGGGATCTAAAAAAGCGCTATGTATAAACCAAACTTGGTACAAAATATACACGGCGCTCAAAATTGAACAGTGAAGGGTTGAATAAGAATCAAACTGGAGAATCATTGAAATTATAATAAGAATTTTACTGAATCAAAGATGAACAACGTCTGAATGTAGCACCAAATAAGTAATACTAAGGCTTATTTGCGTTCCAATATAATACAAACGATAAACTACCAAACCCTAAAAATCCTAGTGCAACTGGCGTGATCGATGAATCAATAAAACTGCCAATGAAAACAGCAGTAGGTACTGAAATCATACTACTCAGAGATCCAATAATAGCCGCCCCTAAGCCTGCCATAGCACCCAAAGGCTGCATTGCCATAGCATTCACGTTGCCAAACAAAATTCCAATACAAAAGAACGCGCAAAACAGCACAGTAACAAATTGCCATAAAGGTGGAACACCATCAGCGAGTATGCATAAAACCGTTAACACAGCTGAGAATAATATCCACCCTAACATCGCCCACGTGCATAACTTACGCATGCCCAAGCGCATCACTAACGTGCCATTAATAAAAGATGCCAACCCAATGGAAAATGCCAACATTGCAAAATACATAGGAAACAATTCACCCGTGTCATAAATATGTTGAAACAGGGTTTGAGAAGAGCTGATATAGGCCAAAAACGCACCAAAAATCGTACCCGACGACAACGTATAGAGCATCACCGATTTATGTGTCAGGATAAACTTACTTGAAATCCATAATTGCGACCAACTAAACGGCAAACGCTTTTCTTTGGGCAATGTTTCTGGCTGGCGGATAAAAAACCATAAACCAATCAATGATCCATAAATCAAAAATGATGAAAAAATGTGCTGCCATGAAAACCAAAACAATATGGTTTGACCAAAAATGGGTGCCAGCATTGGCACTAAGATAAACACCATCATAATAAAAGACATGACTCTGGCCATGGCTTCACCTTCATATTTGTCTCGAATCACTGCCAAGGTCGCAATTCTTGGCCCTGAGACACCAAAGGCTTGAATCACACGGCCAACTAACATCACTTCTAACGACTCTGCATATATGCACACCAGAGACCCGACAGCAAAAATAATCAAACCAGAAATAATGGCGTAACGTCTGCCCTTACTGTCAGACAAAGGCCCATAATAAAGCTGGCCACAGGCCATACCGATAAAAAATAGCGAAACAATTAAGTGGGTTTGTCTAGAGTCAGTAATGTTTAAGTCAGCACCAATTTGAGATAATGCCGGCAACACTGCATCTATACTCAAAGCGACCAAAGACGTCATCAATGCCATAAGCGTCACAAACTCAACTAAGCCAATATTGGCCTTTGCTATGCTATTTGTCTTGCTAGGAGATGAGTTGTGATTGGATGACATGATAAAACCAGTGAAAATTAAGGCTGCGGAGTCTAGCACTGCCGAAAGGTAGTGCTTAGAATTTTTAGCTAACTCTTTAAGTAGGTGCTTATAAAAACACCTATTTACTTAGGTGTTTTTATAAGCACTGAACACTCAGTATTAAGTTTATTTAAGGGTAATTGAAATACTCTGCGTAGCATGTCCGAGGTCATGCTTCTGAAGCTTGTAGACAACACCATAATCACTCTCTTCGATATTAATATCTTCACCACCCATTAAACTCAAAATTTGAGGTGTGGTATTGCTATGACCCACCACTAAAACATGATCCAGCGTTTTTATCTTATTGGCGAATTCCGCTAAACTCCGAGGGTCGTAGTATTTGATTGATATATTTTTAAGTGTGGCAACGGGAGTGGCGGTCTCGAGGGTCCGATTGTAATCAGTCGAATAAACATGAGTAATTGATTTATTAGAAAAAAACGCAGCCAATGCTTCTGCCCTAGCTTTACCTGTTTCAGTCAAACTTGGGTTATCACCTAGCAGTTTTTCAAAATGGCGCACAAAATACCATGTTTGTGGTTCTGCACTGGCGAAGGAAGATATGACTAAAAGACAGAGTCCTAAAAAAAATTTAAGCATCCCCTCTCCTAAACAATCACTTCTGACAAATTTTTCAAACGTCCATTGCGCAAACTATATATCCAACTGTGAACCTGCAATGGCTGGCCTCGCTTGAGCGCCTCTTTTACGATACTGCTACGTTTAACGTTATCAGCCTGTTCAAGTACGTTAAGCTCACAAATTCGAGCAGCTTTATCATGTTCATTTAAATGTAAAAGTTCTTCCCTGTGTTTGTATACAATATCTCTAATATGCCCTAACCAATTATCGATCAGCCCAAGTGATTCTTCTTTAAGCGCCGCATCAATTCCACCGCAGCCATAATGACCACATATAATCACGTGTTTCACTTTGAGCACATCAACCGCATATTGCAGCACAGACAAACAGTTAAAATCGGTATGTACCACTAAATTAGCCACATTCCGATGCACAAAGATATCACCTGGGATTAACCCAACAATTTGATTCGCCGGTACACGACTATCAGAACACCCTATCCATAAATATTCAGGCTTCTGACGCTCTGACAATTTATTAAAAAACTCAGGGTCAGAATTTCTTTGTTCTTCAGACCATTGCCTATTGTTTTCAAGAAGTTGCGTAATGTCACTCATAAATCCTCACCTTGTTGCGTCGCAGTATAAAGAAACTAGAGGCAGCAGCAAGAACAACTATTATAAATTTAGGAATAATAAAATCGAAACGAATTCATTGAACGACCCAAATGAAAGCAATTGAACCAATGTAGTGCAAACATTTTTGAGACTCCCCTGTTAACGTTTCAGGCTACCGCAAAATACACAGCTGGAGCCCTTTAAATTACCCTATATCCCAGTGATAAAAAATTGGCAACAATCTTGCAATCTGCTGTTCTCTTCAATACAAACTAAAAAGAGATGGTAGAAGTTTTAGGGGAGTCGCATACAACGATGCTGACTTGCCCCGTTCCAACTGCGTTCTTTTACTGAAAAATACAAAACTAACAGATGAGTATTTAGCTGATTAAAAACGATATTTATTCTTATAAGAAGTTTCTACTTTAGGTAACAGATGACCGAAGCAGCATTAGACAGAGTAAAAAGTCGGTGGTTAGCCAGCTTAGAATTGCAGTTGGGGGATTCAGCATATGGCACCCAACTGACTAAAACCAAACGTTGTGGGCCCTT
>Ga0307488_10002256_pt1 | contig 16317 bp, 10 predicted proteins | sample SB02metaG_FD_202248 | JGI IMG/M metagenome (GOLD analysis project Ga0307488, IMG submission 202248) | Sea-ice brine microbial communities from Beaufort Sea near Barrow, Alaska, United States - SB 0.2 | ecosystem: Environmental > Aquatic > Marine > Coastal | place: USA: Alaska | collected... | reverse complement strand
TGGGAATGGGCGGATTAGAACAAAGTGATTTCTACGACGACGACATAGATTTTTCAAAAAGTGATCCTCGTGATAAATATAACCCTTACAGTAAACTCAACTTAAACACAGATACGGGTATTAGAGAATCACTCGCTGCAGATACAGGGCTTAGATTATTTGCTGAAGGCGGAAGAGTAGAAGACAGAGTAGCAGATCCAGGAGCTATAAATTTAAACAGTAGAACTCAAGGTCCAAGTGGCCAAGGATTAAATTTAACTAGTGGCCTAGGGTCTTTAAATTTAAATACAGGAGCTATGGGTCAATCAGCTAATGCAAGGGCAGCGGCGGCGGCAGAAGCTAAAAGAAAAGCTACAGAAGCTGCAGCTTCGCCTCCTATGGAATTTATAATGGGACGAGGTATGATGCCGAAAGGTGCTGTTGAAGCAGGGCCAATGGCTAATTATAGTAGAAATATGTTTGGTGGTTACACATTTAATGGTAAACAATATGGAGGTTACGCTGAAGGCGGCCGTGTAAATTTAAACAGTAGAGGAATAAATTTAAACAGTAGAACTAAAGGTCCAAGTGGACAAGGATTAAATTTAGGCAGGGGTGCTGGGTCTTTAAATGTTAATTCAGGAGCTATGGGTAAATCACCTAATAAAGCTCTTAGAGATACTCAATTTAAAATGCTACGTGGGTATGAAGTTCCTCTTGATTATACCCCTGCAACAGCGGGCGGACGAGGTGATATTTTTTCAGGGTATAGCAATAGCCAACCTACACAGGCAAGTCACACTTATAATAGGGCTTCAAAAAAATGGGAAAAGTCAAAACCTATACAACCGACTTTTCAAATTGGTGGTAGCAACGGTATAGGCAATCAATATAGTGGATATCAAGCTTTTTCAGGCTATGGTGGACCTGCAGCTGGAGTTGCACAGTATGCAGAAGGCGGCCGTGTAAATTTAAACAGTAGAGGAATAAATTTAGGCGGTAGAACTAATGTTAATGACACAGGCGCTTTAAATCTTAATACAGGAGTTACAGGTCAATCAGCTAATGCAAGAGCGGCGGAGGCGGCTAAACCTAAAATGAAAATGCTGCGTGGGTATGAAGTCCCTATTGATTATGTCCCTGGAAACGATGCTGTAATGGGTATGGGTACTGCACAAAGTCACTATTATGATAGAGACGCAGAGGAGTGGAAAAAAGGACAAAGGCCAAGTAACCCCTTTACCTACGGCGTGGGTAGTGGTGGTATAGGCAATCAATTTTCATGGCTAACCGGTGGTGGTGAAAATCCCTATTATGCAGAAGGCGGAGCGGTTAAAGGATACGCAGAAGGCGGATACCTTCAAGGTCCAGGTGACGGTATGAGTGATGACATCCCTGCTATTATAAACGGAGAACAACCAGCAGCTTTAGCAGACGGAGAATTTGTAGTACCGGCAGATGTAGTTAGTCATTTAGGTAATGGCTCTTCTGAAGCTGGGTCAAAACAATTATACGCAATGATGGATAGAATAAGAAAAGCTAGAACGGGTAGAGAATCTCAAGGAAAAGAGATTAAGCCTAAAAAGTACATGCCTGTATGATAAAAGTACATAAGGTAAACGCAGATAAAGTTTATGAAGTGTGGAGCGAAGTAAAAGGTTTTTTAGAGGCTTCAATTGAGACAAATACGGGTGATTGTACATTAGACCAATTAAAGCTACTTCTTACACAAGGATTACAACATTTACTTGTAGGCCTAGAAGATGATAGAATAGTAGGGGCAATGGCAGTTGAATTTGTCAATTACCCTAATCAAAGAGTTATGTTTATTACCGCATTGGGTGGTAAACAGGTAGTAAGTAATGAAGTATTTAGTCAAGTAGAAGACTGGGCAAGAGCTCAAGGCGCTACAAAATCAGCTGCTTGGGCTAAAGAAAGTCAAGCGAGATTATATAAACAAAAAGCAGGATTTAACACAATGAGATTTGTTATGGAGAAAAAATTATGAGCGGTGGCGGCGGCGGCGGAAGTCAACAAACAACTTCTACAGGAACTACCTATTCATCTAACTTGCCTGAGTATGCAAAGCCATACTACGAAGAGCTATTAAAACAAGGTGGTAAGCAAGTCTATACGACCAATCCTGGGGGCTATGTTACGGGTGTTAAGTCACAGGTTCCTTATCAGGGCGATCGTTTAGCGGGCTTTACTCCGCAACAAAAAGCATTACAAGCTCAAGTAGCGAGAATAAACCCTACAGCACCTGGATTTCTTAGTGGAACTAATGCATTAGACAGAGCTTCAACACGCGCTGATGTTGCAATGAGAGGTATAGATAGAGCATCAGGATATACCCCTGGAACAATTACAAACCAAACTGTAAGAGCACCTTCAGATATATCGGCCAATTTTAGAGACCAAGAAGTATCGGATATTTTTAGAGACCAAGTAGTAACAGATGACACAGTAAACACAAGTGTTTTTACTCCCGCAGCAGCAGCGAATTACATGAACCCCTATCAGCAACAAGTGGTTGATGTACAAACTCAAGAAGCTAGAAGACAGGCTGACATTGCTAAATCAGGTAGAGGTTTAGGTTCTATAAGTCGAGGTACTTTTGGTGGTGGTAGACAAGCTCTAATGGAGGCTGAAGCAGACAGAGCCTTAGCAACTCAACTAGGTGCTATACAAGCGACAGGAAGTCAACAAGCTTATCAACAAGGACAACAAGCATTTACACAAGACCAAGCTCGCAGGTTGCAGGCAGATCAAGCTAACCAATCAGCCGACATACAAGCTGAGAAGTATAACCAAGATGCAGATTTACAAACACAACAGATGAGACAACAAAGTCAAACAGCTAATCAAGCAGCTGACCTAAAAGCACAACAGCTGAGGCAAGAAAGCCAAAAAGTAAACCAAGCAACTAGGCTGCAAACAGGTCTGGCAAATCAAGCAGCTGACCTAAAAGCGCAAGGAATGCAACAAGCGGGCGATCAGTTTGGTGCAGACTTAGATAAACAGTTAGGATTAGCTGGAATACAAGCTCAAAGTGCAATAGGTGGTCAATATGCGCAGATAGCTGCCAATGAAAGAATGACTGAACTTAAAACTTTAGTGGCTCAATCAACTGATGCTGAAGAAATTCAAAGACTAAATCAAGAAATGCTCAGTCTTGAGTATCAACAGTTTAGAGAAGAGCAAGACTATGAAAAACAACAAGTACAATTTATGAGTGATATTCTTCGGGGTAATGCGGGTGCATTAGGTTCTACCGATGTTCAATACGCTGCTGCCCCAAGCTTAGCTTCACAAATTGGTGGGGGTGTCGCGGGTATTGCTGGCCTATATGGCGCTCTAAGTGGAGGTGGTTAATGAGTATTAAAAATATAATTCAACAAGAAAATGATCTGCAGGAAATGTCCCCGCAGTCATTAGCAAACTATCTTAATAACCCTACCGGTCAATATAATCCTTACCTTGTAGCAGGAGAGTTACAGCGTAAAGAACAATTTGCACAAAGACAAATGGTAGAAGCTCCTCAAGAAACCGTAGTAGATGAGTTAGTACAAAAAACAATGCCGATGGGTGGAATGCCTATGCCTAGACCACAAGAAACTATGGTATCTGATACTATTACAGAAACTGGGATTGCTAGTTTACCTGCACCAAACATAGGACAGAACTATGCCGAAGGTGGCATCATTGGGTATGATAACGGCGGAGAAGTTGATTATTTTACAAGAAGAGATAAGACATTAAATCAAGGGTCAAATTTTGATAAAGGTGTTGCGGAAGACCTTGCTATAGAAGCAGGACTAATGAGTATATTTGGACTTCCGGGAACGTTTATGGCTCCCAATGAATTAGGAGACGCTACTTTATATGATGAAGAAGACTTTGCTGAAGCGTTGGCAAATCAAGACTCTGACATGACGGGCGCTGCAGCTGTAGGTGCTGGAGTTGTAGCCAATGAAGCAAGAAAAAAAGCTATAAAGAAAAAAGCAATTAAACCAAAAATTAAACCTATTAAACCAACTAAGGCTGGGATAGTAAAAGCTGGCGGTGTGGCAGCGTTAGAAGCGGGCAAGAAACTTTTTAACAAACTTAAACCAACACCAAAGAAACCATTAACTAAAAAGCAGGAAGCAGCTAAAGTTAAAGCTGATAAAGCTGCTCAAAAGAAAAAAGATGCGCTTAAAGGAACACCCGGAGCAGTTGATAGAGCTATTAAAGGTGGAGCAGGAGCTATTTATACGGGCGCAAAAAGCGGACTAGGTGCATTAGGAAGAGGGATGAAAGCTAATCCAATCGCATCTACTATTGGACTTGGCCTAGGTGGTTTAGGTGCTGGCATGATGTACAATGCGGCAGAAGAACGCAAAATACAGGAAGAAAGCAATAGATTAGAGCTTGAAGCAAAAGCATTAGAAAGAGAAGCTATAAAACGAGAACAGCTTAATCAAATTCAAGCATCTTTAGATGCACAACAAGCAGCAAGAGATAAACGACGTGAAAAAGAAATGTATCTCGCACTTGCTTTAGGTGGTGCTAAAACTATGGCAGGGCAATCTCAGTTTGCTTTAACTAACATAGGCGAAGGTCTAGGTGCAGGTGTAGGCGCGTTAGCAGCTTACGACCAAAACGAAATAGAGCGTATGACCGCAAGTCAAGCTGCAACAATTAAGGCTCGTCAAGATATGCAGATGGCTATGGCAGATTATGAAAATGACTATCGCGATCGAATACTTGAACTAGATGATAACGAGATGTACAATGCTCGACTACAAGCACTTGAAGACTATGGTTACACGGAAGCAGATTTGGCTTTAGCTAAAGAGGCGCTTCTAAGAGAATTCGTAGGTCTTCCAACAAATTCTTATTTTGCTACTATAAACGGCCAACAATTTACTGCAGCGGAGTAATTAAAACTTATGGCTATTTATACAGCTATACTCCCTAACGGCCAACCTTACGAAGTTCAAGGTCCTGAAGGCGCATCTGCCGAAGACATTCAAGCTGCAGGGCTTCAATTATATTCTCAGCGTAACCCCGCTCCTTTTGTAGATTCTGGCGAACGCGATTACACACTAGGCCAAGCTGGAAGTAAAGCAGTTAGTCGTGGCATGGAAAGAGTTAAGTCTACCTTTGGTGACGTTATTCCTGCAATGGTAGGTTCTGCAATAGGCGCTGATGAATACGCAGCTAAACAGCTGTATGAAGCACAAGTTTCCGAAGAGTTAATCAATAGAGAATATGCCCCCGAACTTAAGTCCTACAAAGACGTTCAAAGTCTTGGGGATGCCATTAAGTTTGGTGTAGAAACTATTGGTGAACAAGTAGCTAACCTAGGCGTTATGGCAATTCCTGGTGCAGGTGCAGGACAACTAGCGAGAGTAGGTGCTTTAAAAATGGCTCCAGCTGCCTTTGCTAAAAGACAAGCTACTGCTGAAGGTATTGGCGTTTATCTAGGTTCATATGCCCTCAATGCGCCTGAAGTATTTCAAAACATTTATCAAGAAACAGGTGAACTTGCTACCGGTACATCATTATTATTTGGTGCGGCAGCAGCCTCACTAGATGCTGTACTCCCTACAGCTATTGTAAAAAATCTTACGCCCCTTCAAAGACTAGGTATTTCTAAAGCTGTCATTAAAAAATCAGGTGCCCGACCTGGCTTAGTTGAGTCTGTGTTTAAAGGGCTTGCCAAAGGTTCAGCAACTGAAGGCGTGACTGAAGGAATGCAAGAAGCTATTAGTATTAGTGCTGAAAACTTTGTTGGAGATAACCCTCAAATCTTTGAGAGTGAAGATTGGGATCGCATTATGGAGTCATCAGTTCGAGGTGCAGTAGCAGGTGGTGCCTTTAGAGGTGTGAGTTCTCCACTTGAAAGAGCTCCTGCAGAACCTACAATACCCCCAGTAGTCACTCCAGAAGTAGTGGTAGATCCATTAGCCGGAGCTGATACTACAGGAGTAATTCCGCCAGTAGAGACAGAAATACCTCCAGTAGAAACAGGGACAGAAATACCTCCAGTAGAAACAGGGACAGCACCAATAACAACTCAAGAACCTTATTCACCGGAAGAAATTTTAGAAATTAGAGAATTAACCAAACAACCCTTCATTAATAGTGAGTCCATATTAAATATAGTTTCTGAATCAGAAGACGGCAATTCATTTACGGTAGAAGAAAAAATAGAAGTTGCTGAAGGTAAACCACCTAGAAGCAACAAGGTTGAATATGTTTGGAATAATAACGATTTAAAATGGTCAGTAAAAACAAAAACAGAAATTAAACTAGAAACACCCGTTGCAGAACCCCCAGCACTTGCCGACCCCACAGCGATTGAAGGACCTACAGGACTATCCGCCGAACAAAAAGCTGAAGAACTTGGGTATCAATATATCCCTGAATCAAATCAAGCTTATGATCCTGAAACTGATGAAATTTTTGACTGGATTGAAGACCCTACTTTTGGGCCAACGTGGGGAAAAATTACACCAAAAGAAAAAGAAACTAAAAATTATCTAGCAGAAAATAATGTAGAAGGCGGAAAGTTAAACCGATTAACAATAGTTGTAGATACAACAGATCTTGCAGTAGATAGCACTGGCAACTATTATTTATGGGAAAAAGGACCTAGTGGTTCAAACGAATGGGTAAAAGGAATTAATGAGGGGAGTGCTAATGCTCCAATTACTGAAAAACAAGAAGAGCAAATAGATAGCTACACAAATAGTAAAGTGTTTCGTAAAGGTGTAATTAGAGGAATAGCAGCCAAAATAGCAGCAAAAAAACCAGTAGTAGAAGAAACGGTTAAAGCTACCCCTGAAGTTAAAGCTAAGCCGCTTCCTAAAAATACTAAACCAGAAGTAGCGTGGACAACTTTTAACAAAGAAATCCCGTATAAAGAATTAGACAAAGACCTTAAATCCAGAGTAACAGATGCGTTGGCAGACAATTATTTTGATGCAACGTTAGTAAAAGATATTGCAGACTCACACAGAAAAAATAAAATTGCAGAAAAAAATAACGCGAGGGTAGTCACCAAAGATTCTGTCATGGAGGATTCTACGCGTGGTCAAGTAGGGACTCCGGCAACAAAAGGCAGAGTAAATACTTTTAGTGGCGCTCAAGAAATGTTAGAGGAATTACGATCGACATTTGGAGATGCGGTAGACCGCATGATTAAAAAAGGGCGTTTATACATATCAGATAATGGTAACAATATTCCCAATAGATTTTTAACTCGTCCTGGTATACCCCCTTCATCTAGAACAAATGCTTATTTTATGTGGCCTCCAGGTAAAGACAAAATGCTTAATGGTGTAACTGTCATAATGGCTGATCGTGTTTCACGAGGGGATGCAAGAAAACTGTTACTTCATGAAATAGGTGAACATTATGGACTAGAAGTTTTGTTAGGCAAAGATTATATGCCTACATTGTTACAACTTAATAAATTAAAAGACACAGACCCCGTGGTAGCAGAAGCATGGGCATCAGTTTTAAGTCGTTACGTAGGTAAGGGGTCTGATATATTGGAAGGAGATCAAACTTATTTAAGCGAAGTTGCTGCAAGAATTGGTGAGTCAGCACCTGAAAACACTTGGTGGAAAAAGTTTGTGGCTAAAGTTAAAAATGGTTTACGTAGACTTGGGTTTTATAATCCGGAAAAAGTAACTTCCGCAGACATTCAAGATTTTATTATTAATTCTCTAGATAAAGCTTTGGCAGAGCCAGGGCAAGCAACTCCTTTAAGAGATACTGATCGCCGCAATGTTAGAGAGTCTGTTGCTAATGAACAGCAGCAAGCAGTCTTTGGTAAGGTATTAGACAGTAAAGATGCAGGCCCGAACATTGGGGCATACAATCCTACTCTAGCTAGAAAAACTCTTGATGTAGCAGGGGGAGGTATTAAAGCAATACAAGAAGGAACTCCTGAAGTTATAGAACTTATAAGAAACAAATTAAGTAATCTACCTACTTTTTTAAGAGAAAGCTATCAAGGGTTGTTAGGCCTTCCGGCTCAGATTAGTTTGTATGGGAGAAATTTACCGTCACTTAAAAAACTACAAACCTTACTAGAACTCCGAGCAGGCACAGCTATGCAAGAAAGAGAGTACATAGACTTGTTAGGAAATATAGGCATGGACGCAATAAAGGGTAATAAAAGAAATGAGTTTAAATTATACAAAAAAACTAAAGACAAAGAAGGGAGAGAAATTAAAGGCGCGGAAGTTACTCTGTCAGATTTTAAAAATGGCGATGATAGGACAAACGGCGAGTTTATAGTTGAGCGTATTCCAAGAACAGAAGTTACTAAGCAGTATACTACTCAACAAATAAATCAATGGAATGACATAGTTTATGAGCTATCTACTACTAACACTAAAGAGTTTCCTCAAGGTATTGACCCCACCGATCCAGCTAATAGTGAGTTAGACATAGTAAAAGATTTCTATAATAAAACTCCTGAAGAATTACAACTAATTGCAATAATGTATGCATCTCAATTTAATCAATTTGCTAATCAATTTAATGCAAATGTACTTAAACTTTTGCCTGACACTACGAAAGATGGGCAGCCTTTAACTCAATCACAAAAGAAAAAAATATTTAAAACTCAATTAATTAATAATCAGCTTTTATTTTACCAACCTTTAAAACGTTCAGGAAATTGGAGAATAGAATTTGTACCTGAAGGTTCTACTGAGTTGACTGTAGAAAGATATAAATCAGCAAGGGAAATGCAACAACGTTTAGTAGAATTAAACGCTAATCGGGCGGAGAGTATTCAATCAAACTATATTCCTGAATCAGGGCGAAGAAGAGGAGAGATCCCAACAGATTTTTTCAATGAAGTTATTCAAACTTTAGAAGAAGGTCTAGCGCCTAAAAAGAAAATAGAGACAGTAGATGAAAATGGAAACACTGTAACTACGTATGAAATAGACAGCACTAAAAAAATGCCTGAGCATCACGAAAAAATGATTGATGAAATTTATGGGTTTTATATAGACATGTTTCCTAGTAGTAGTGTGCGCCAATCTACTTTAGCTCGTGAAGGCGTTGCGGGTTTTGAAAAAGATATTGTCGCCGGCTTTATTGATGTAGGTGCAAAAATGGCCAACCAAGTAACTAATATGGAATATGTACCTCAATTTAGTGAAGCTCTAGGTAATATCCAAGAGGAGTCTAAAACTACCGGCTTAGCTATGATTCAAAATGATGATACTTTATCTACCGACGAGAAAACAAAACAACAAGCATTAATTGCTATGGTTGCTAATGACCTGTCAGAAAAAGGCCATAATTTTATGATTAACCCTGTGGCGGGTCGTATCGCTGGAACTCTGTCATATATTAGTTTCATGACTACTATTGCAGGTAATGTATCTTCCGCATTAGTTAACTTAACTCAAGTACTGCTTATTGTAATTCCTGGATTGGTTGCTAAACACGGAGTTGTTAATGGCATGAAAGCATTTAATGATGCTATTAAACTCTATATGTCTGGAGGCCTTGATAACAATAAAGGCTTTGCTCCCGATGTATCGTATGCTATGAAAGACGGTGTAAGAAGAAGTCAAGCAAATGCTGATAGAGGTTTGATTAAACAAGAAGACGTAATTAGCCAAGAACTTTTAGATCTTTATGACTATGGCGTTCAAAACTCAGTATTTAAACGTGGTTTAGGCTTTGAGCTTACTGAGATGAGGCAAAAAAATTCGCAAGACTTTACAGGTAATCGCGCTAAAGTAGAGGGTCTTTTAGGATGGATGTTCCAAAATACAGAACGATTTAACCGAGAAGTAACTTTTACAGCTTCGTTTTTAGCGGATAGAAACGCAGGTAAATCAATTAAAGAGTCTACCGAAATGGCCCAAGATTTTACAAGAGACTCACACGGTACCGCACTCCCAGAAGTAGGTCCTAGATATTTTCAGTCAGGTTGGGGTAAGACTATGTTTACTTTTAAACGTTATGGTCATGCAATGCTTTCATTAATAGCCAAACTATTTTATCAAGGTATGAAAGGTAACGTACAAGCGCAGTCAGACATAGCGAATGAAATTGCAAAACTAGGGACCGACCCGGCAAACAAAGAACAAAGAGACACTTTATATAAAGAACTAGAGAGCTTAAAAGAAATTAAAAATGTGGCTAGAAAACAATTGTTAGGTATTTACGGCTTGTCATTTACTGTCGCAGGCTTGCAAGGGATGCCCTTGTACGGAGCTGTCAATGTATTAGCTGAAATGATCAACGCTATGTTTGACGATGAAGACGATGAGTTCTTTGATTTTGACGAAAGTGTGCGAGATATGTTTGGAGAGATTGGATACAAAGGTCCGCTTAATAAGCTATTGAATCTGGATGTAGCAGGGAGAACAGGCTTCAGTAACCTAGTCTTTAGAGATGACAGTAGAAGGTTAGGAGAAGTAGGACTTCCGACTTACCTATTAGAAATGTCTTTAGGTCCGTCCTTTTCTTACGCACTCAGTATGAATCGAGCTGTCACCGATTTTAATCAAGGTAACTTATACAGAGCCGGCGAACAAGTGCTTCCCGCTTTTTTACGTAACCCTATGAAAGCAATAAGGTATGCTAACGAAGGTGCACGTAACCGCGCCGGTGTAGAGCTTACTCCTCTTAATGGGTTTGATGCATTTATGCAGGTCTTTGGGTTTACCAACGAAGATCTATCGATGCAATACGAACGTAATAACACAATAAAAAGAGGGGAAAGAAAAATCCTAGACCGCCGAAATGCATTGTTGACAGCCGCATTTTTATCCTATAGTACGGGTGATGAAGATTCATACGAAGTTGTTATGAGTCAAATAGAAAAATTTAATGAGTCTGAAGGAGGTAAAAGAAACCCTATTTCATCTAGCACTATAAAGAGTTCTAGAAAAGGTCGCCAAAGACAGATGGAAGAAAGTATGAATGGCGTGTCTATATCTAAAAAATATAGGGAGTATCTTCAAAAAGAACTAGGCAGTTAAAAGGAGGATTTTAAATGGACTTTACTTTAGTAATAAAAAATTCAGAAATAAAAACAATAGAAGATGCAATAGCCTATTTAGCCAGTCCCGTACCTATTAAATTACCCTTACACTTAGAACACCTTACCGAGGAAAAATGGCAGGCAATTCTAGAGTTGTTTCATCAACTTGAGGACCAAAGAATGGAAGCCACAATACATTAATTAATACGCCACGTACGTACGCCCATAAAATCTCCCTCTACAACAGAAAAAGTTTTAACTCTAACCTTAGCTTTCTTAGCGCCTTTCTCAATAGAGTAAATCAAATTAGAACTCTTGAGAGTAGGGATAAAAAAACTATCCCCGATCTCCATAAACTCAAAAGGAAAAATCCAATCAGGATCATCATGCAACTGCATTCTTTAATCCCTCAATTTTCTCACTACCTAAAGTACTTAGTTTAATTTTATAAACTGCTGTGGCAGATTTAGATACATCTTTCCACCCGGCATTCATACGTTGTTTAACATGTGACCCAACTTGAATGTCAACATTAAGGAGCTTCATTTGAAATACAAACTCTTTAGTACTAATCGGTAGCTCGGCAAGATAAGAATCAAACTCTTTCTTGGATATCCACATAGTATCTTTATCGTTATCTACTCTCATAGTAAGTGCTCTATGAGGTTCTGCAATAATTTTATTGTCCTTGAAAGCTAAAATTTTATCTGTATTAGCATCGATGTAGTCTTGAAGTACTGACTCATAGTCAACGTTATTAACCTTAACTACCTCATCGCGGATATTAATCATCTCACCCACAATAAATTTGTAGATGCGTTCTACGTCAATGGTTAGGATGTCAGCTGCATTAACTATTTCAGCCGCGGTCATAGTTACAGATATTAAGTTTTCATAAAACCTGTAAGCAGTATCGTTACCGAAGTCTTCTACAAATCTCTTTTCCCACTTAACTAAATTTTGTTTGATGTCATCTTCAGAGCCATAATCAAACACAGCCTTAATAAATAGAGGGCCCGCCCAACCATAGTGAGAATTAAACTCGTCAAAGATTTCTTTACCAATCCTTGCGTTATCAATAAACGCTTTAGGCTTTCTCACGGAAAACTCAATTAATCTAGCCGCCTCACCATTAGGGTTAGACCTAATAGTTTTTAGCTTGTCATACAGAGAGTGATTAGAAGTCATGATAGCTATCAAAGATGCCGACGCTTCATAAGCTCGTTCTGCATTAGTAGATCCTTCCATCTTAAGTTTAGCTTTACCTTGAGACACTGACAAAATAAAGTCAGATAAGAGGAATGGGTTTTTATTACCTACCTCATCAAAACCAAACGGTATATTATGCAACGTTAGAAATCTTCCTTGTAAAGCATTTGATGTAGTGTTCATAACAGATAGGTCTTTAGGCTTACCCCAAATACTTAACGCACTATACAACGCTCCTGTTTTGGCCGCACCTGATTCTCCCGTAAGAGATATTGCTACGCCTGTAGTAGATGAGTAGTCCATCAAGGTAGACCCAAAACCACACAAGGTAACAAACATGTGCATCTCTAAACCATTCTGATTAAGCTTCTGCGCTGCACTTTGCCATCCTTCATAGGTCCCACTCTTAGTCAAGAAAGGAGCAACAGACTTTGCGAGGTTCGATATAGGAGTAGTCTTTTCTTTTCCACCTTTAGACAACTCGGTGCTCCCAATAACAAACGAACTCTTGTCTGCGTTCCATCCCATCTGATCATACATCACATCGTACTTACCTCTTTTCTGCATATCTTTAGCCCAATCTATAAAATATTTCATCATTAATCCTTCTTGTTGTTTACTATCATAATATAAGCCGTTACTGGTTAACGTCTTCCGTAATTCTGATGGATCGTACACTACCTTCATTGGTAAAATAAATTCCAGTAGTCCGTCATGTGGATGTTTTACATGAATTATTAAGCATGTCCCATCAGCGCTGCTTTTTACGTGCCTAATTGCAATCATCTCATACTCATAAACTACTTGATCATCATTGTATGAGACTCCTTTTTTATCTGTTACAGTGACCGTTTTGTATACCGAATGATCACTTTTCCCTATCCAATATCCCCTCTCATCCATAGAAGCTGGTAGTCCATGAGGTTTTTTAGTTACCTTGGGTAAGACTTCTCCTTGTAATACAGGAGGTTTCTCAACCATTTCTAATTTCTTAGGCACTTTAGTTAGTTGAATAGGCGATGTTATTTTCTGCCAGTGAGGGCACTTAGTACAAAGCCCGGCTTTAGCAGAATTAAAGTCTATACACGTATGAGGTTTGCCCTCAGTGTACAGCGCTTTCTCTTCTGTTTCATCGTGAGAATATCCCGGATGGTCCTTAGATATAGTATGTATAATATCGTCCCGGTCTACGCAATTTTGTGCAAGTGAAAGCACTCTCCACCACACTGGTTCTTCAGAAGTCTTTACATTCTGTACATAATCTTTAACTTGAGCACAACCTTTCTCGCTACCCTTAACGCTTTCTATTAAAAAAGGTTTAAATCTGTTCTCAAAATTTTTGTACTTTTCTTTTATCTGCTCATCAGTTAATCCTGTTTTTACAAGTTCTTCTAACGGGACATCTTCTGTGACCTTTGCATTTATAATATCTACAATCACATTAAGGCTATACTCCGGTGCATCTTTTAATATTAGAGTGGGCCTAGGTGGTTGTTGCTTATAGTTGTTTGTTTCAGGGCATCGAAGTAGTCGAGCAGAATCTGCTGTTACAGTAGGGTCAATCTTTAATCCCTCTTGTATACACAAAGACTTAAACTTATCAGCAATTGGCTTCCATTGATCACGAGGTATTTGAGTCTTTAAAAACCAATACGCATGAATGCCGTTACCACTATTAACAACTGCCGGAAAAGGGAGTTGAGTATCTTCTATAAATTTAGTAAGGGCAATTAAGGCATCTTTCTGTGAAGGATAGTCCTTAGTTTTTCCTACATCCAAATCTATATATAATGATTTAACATACTTTGTGTTAGTGGCTTTTCTTTCTTTACTCTCAAATGTACTCATGGCAATAAAAGTGTTTTTACTTTCTTTCGTATACTTGTGTATAAGGTCTACCGCTGCTTCTATCGAAGCGGTGTACTCATGATTGAAAGACGGAGTGCCAGGAGTATTAAAAGCTACACAATACACCCCTTCGTCCGGCATTGCTTTAGTGTAAAATTCTTTTAGCACATCTGTTCCTTTTAATTTAGTTTAGGAATTATGTTGGCTTCTAAAAATCCTCTAGCTAACTTCTGATTAGCTAACGGCAACTCCGTTGTTTGGTTTGCAAACTGCTCCGTCCAAACTTCATTCAATGCCACTAAAAAAGTTTTAATTTTTTGGCTATTCTTATCCCGTACTGGGGCTCCACGAAACCAATTGTGAAGAGTCATACGAGATACCCCAAAAACTTTAGAAACTTCGGTCATAGGAAGGTCTGCATTTACACAGGCCTTCGCTAATTGAACTCCGATTCTATCACTATCTAAATTATTTAAATCTAATAAAAAATCTTGACTATATTTCTTAGGCATAAGCCCTCCTATTTAGTAGCCCATTGGTTAATAATGTCTGACAAATCATCAGCCGGTTGTACATCAGGTTTAGATGGAGCACGTACTTTAGGCTCTTCACTAACTGCTTCTACCGGAGCAGGGGCAACTTCTGCCGGAGCTTCTGCTACCACTTCTTCAAAAGTTTCAGGTACTTTATGCTCATACCCGGCGACTGCTTCAAAGCCAAAGCGATCAGCACTACCTGAACCCCCTTCAACATACTGAATAACTTGAACCGCTCTAAGTCTTAAAGCGACTCCGGCTCCAATTAAAGTTGTGTAATATGGGGCGATTGAACCGTTTATTTTCAACTCAGATCCTCCCCAAATATTACTGTCTATCATAGGGATACCCTTAGCATCAAAGATAGCCGGCTTGTATGCAGCTTTTGATTTAAACTTAAGGATGACATTACCCGTAGGTTGTCCGGCATCATCAAGCTCCTCAAAGTATGGAGGGTTAGCTTTTTTAATGTCTTTGCCTTTAGCTTTCTTTGTTTCTTTGTCTACGTTCTCAGCAAAAACTTCGTTGATTTGTTTCAGTAGCGGAATAGCTTCTGCTTTAGGGAGAATAAGATTAACCTTATAGTCCCCTTCTTCTGAAAACTTGGTGTCTGGTTTAGACAACCAAGGGTATTGCGCAATGCCTTGTGGCGTTGTAAATGTAATAGGCTGTTGAGCCATAGTAGTTCTCCTTATGTTGTTGGTTTACGTACAGTTATTTTAAACTCTCTCATCGTACTGATACCAGGAGGTAATCCTTCTTCTCCCCTCGTGCTTAAAAACTCTTTAAAGTTTGTCTGGCTAATGCGCTGTTGAAGTAACTCCAACGCTTGGTTCTCTAAGACATACTGCTTAAAATTATCCCAATCACCGCAGACATAGTTCTCTTTTAAAGACTTAATAATCGTGCCGTTCTCGGTGCGTAATGTTTCTGCACCAATCTCATTACAAGTTTCTAACATTGCTTCCTCTATCCTATTTAACTGGTCTTTGAAAACACTGTCTTCTTGTTCATACTTCTTAGATAACTTCTCTCGTTCTCGCCTAATTGCAAGATAAGTAGTTACCATATCGTTTGCTTTTACTTCACTCATAGTCCTATCTCCTCTCTATATAAATCAACTAAATTCATATGCCTATCTACTTTACCTTGTAGCATTGCATACAGCTTTCTTTCAATAGCAGATCCTTGAAGATGAACAACTGTCATCTTGTTTTTCTGGCCGACCCTATCTATCCTCGCAATACATTGGAGATAAACTTCTACACTCATAACGGGAGACCAAAATACTACCGTGTCCGCTCGTGTGAGTGTGACTCCATGGGAGGCAGACTGAGGTTGTATTACCAAAGCTCTTGGGTCGTCTGCGTTTTGAAACTCTTTAATAATTTCTGTGCGGTTGTGCGCTGATACGCTACCATTAATAATGGCTGTCGTAATACCTTTTTCTTCTAGGTGCTTTGCTACTATGTCAATAGTATGCCTATAAGGTACAAAGATTAATATCTTGTTTGAGGTTTCATCAATCACCTCCATAAGTGCATTGAGCCTAGGTCTAACATCAAACTCAACTACCTTGCGTTCATCAGTATACACTGCACCTCCAGAAATCTGTAACAACTTAGTCATGCTTGCCGCAGCATTCACAGATGTTATTTCTTCTCCCGCCGCAACGATTAACATTTCTTTCTTTAATTCTTTATAGTACTTCTCTACATTTTTTGTTAG
>Ga0307488_10002254_pt1 | contig 16324 bp, 15 predicted proteins | sample SB02metaG_FD_202248 | JGI IMG/M metagenome (GOLD analysis project Ga0307488, IMG submission 202248) | Sea-ice brine microbial communities from Beaufort Sea near Barrow, Alaska, United States - SB 0.2 | ecosystem: Environmental > Aquatic > Marine > Coastal | place: USA: Alaska | collected... | reverse complement strand
GCCCAAAATTTAGAGGAGGAACATTCAGAGACAACGATGCCTTTAATAACTGGTAGTGTCAGTTTATTTGATGATAATGATAGGGCTAAAAATCCTGTTACTCGAGCCCCATCATCGGCCACAGATTTGGAAACCGAACACGCAAATGTGGCGCAATTGGGCAGATCTGCACAGAACGTAGCGAACAGAACAAGAAATTCAAGAGCTACGGCCCCTGCCAATTCAAATAAATGGAAACTATCGAAATCTCCCAGTATGAGGTAACTTTGACTCGAGAGCTTTCTATGGATAAAAAAATGCAGAAAGGTTGCATTAGTACTTTATAAGTAAATGATCACATTCATAAAAAAAGAAAGCGAAAAACGTAATTTCACAAAGAAGATAAAAAGAACCATCCAAAGATCAAGACTAAGATTCACTAAACACCCAAAAGAATGAATTTTTGACACTATCCCAAAAAGTGTGTAAGTAAATATTTACAGGGTTAGATTTTTCATAATTTAATCCTGTTTTCTAATCTACTTCCAAAACTCGAAGTTTTATGCCTCACATACCCGCAACCTAACCTATACAGGCATGGCTACATATAGCAGTAAAATACGAATTACAGTGAATTATTCCAATCCATGCTATCTTTTTTATAAACACGTATTGCAGCTATAAGCGATCCTACTGCACAGGATTGTAGTGCTACAATTGTTGTGTGAAATTTGACAAGTTGAGGAACTAAAACCCATAAAGCCCTCTCTTTTTTTTTCGCGCTAAATTTGTAAACTAAAGATTAATGCTACGCATACATATGTTCTTGAAGAAACAACAGTAAACTATTAAAAAATACTTTTTTTATCGTGTATAGGTTGTGTATAGGTTTCTTTTTATTTTCATTAGTATTCCATAATTATCTTTGAACAAAAAAATGCAACGGAATATCATTATGAAGAATTTTTATTTAGTATTTATTTTACTTACACTCAATACAGGGTTTTCTCAAAGTTTACCAATAAACTTTGAAGGAGATATTATTACTACCGACTTGGTAGATTTTGATGGAGGAACAGGAATCGTAACTTCTAATCCTATGCCATCAGGAATCAACACCAGCAGTTCTGTTGCACAAATAACAAGAGATGGTGGAACAATTTATGGAGGGAGCAAAATTTTATTGACGAACAATCTTGATTTTTCTGTATTGACAAAAATTTCAATGAAAGTATATACTACGGCACCTATAGGAACAACCGTTAAGTTTAAATTAGAAGGATCAGGATCATCGGTAGATGTCAATGCTGCTACAACTGTATCTGGTGCATGGGAAACGCTAGAATGGATATTTGTTGGCACACCTAATAACCTTAATGTCATTGCTTTCATGTTTGACTTTGGCAATGTAGGTGATGGGACCGCCAATTCCACTTTTTTCTTTGATGATGTTGAACAAGTAGTAGGACCAACGGCTCCAATACCAACCGCTCTACCCATTGATTTTGAAACTGGAATCATTGGTGCTGACTTATTAAATTCTTCTGGATCTTCAGCGAGTATCATTTCAAACCCTCAAATGAATGGCATCAACACCAGTAATACCGTTTGTCAAATTGTACGAGATGGCGGAGAATACTCTGCTGGAAGTAAAATATTTATAGACAATACAATCGATTTATCTACCCTGTGGCTTTTATCTATGAAGGTTTATACAACCGCTCCAATAGGTACAAGAATTAAATTGGCATTAGAAAACGTAAGCGGAGCAACCAATTTAGATTATATCACAACCGTAACAGGAGAATGGGAAACAGCCAGCTGGAATTTTGATGGTCAAGCGAGCGATTATGACAGAATAGCGTTTTTATTTGATTTTGGAAATGTAGGAGATGGTACAGCCACATCTACATTTCTATTTGATGATGTACAGCAAATGCAGGGGCCTGCAATACCAGAACCTGAGCCAACCAGTCTACCTATTAATTTTGAGAACAGTGTTGTCTCTACAGACTTTACCAATTTTTTCGGTTCAATAGCCTCTGTCATTCCAAATCCACAGATAGACGCAAACAATCCTAGCCTTACCGTTGGGCAATTTGTTAGAAGTGGTGGCGCAGGATATGCGCGAAGTAAATTGTCATTAACAAACTTTATTGGGAATATGTCTTCTTTTGGAACTATCTCGATGAAAGTATATACAGATGCACCTATAGGAACCTTATTGAAATTTAAGTTAGAAAGCAACGTAGCTGATTTCGGAAAAGAACAAGACGTCTTTACTACCGTATCGGGCGAATGGGCAACTTATACTTGGGACCTTTCAAACGGAGATAATGGAATTTATAATGTACTAACATTGATGCTTGGTTATGCAACTCCAAATGATGCCTCAGCGAATGCCACGTTCTTGTTTGATGATATTGAACAAGTTGTTACCTTGAGTAACGGCATTGATCGAATATTTAATAGAGATGAAATAAAAAGTTACCCGAACCCTGCAAAAGATTTCTTGACGATACGCTCTAAGAACCAGCTTATGAAAACAATAACTTTTTTTGATATTCTTGGAATTCAGGTGACAACTCTTTATCCAAACAGTCGTGAAGTGACCATTGATGTGTCTCATTTTGCTCGTGGTATTTATATTGCAAAAATTTCAACCTCTGAAGGATTGGGCAGTATGAAGTTACTCTTAGAGTAGGGAAATTAGACTTAGCGATTATTCTTTAACCAGATACCTCAATAACCAAAGAAACCCGAAAACCCTCTTTATGGCAATTGAAATTAAACTTTTCAATAAGTATATAGAAGGGCTAGACAAAAATAGGGTTAGAGAACCAAGAAATGGCTATTCTAAATTTTATTTGGGGCAAAAGATTGGAAGAAAACGAAGAAATCCAGGCTATGACAAAAATTGAGATAAAAAATAAGGCTTTTATTGGTTTAAAGTTGATGACCTTTTCTTTGGCATGGTTGCATTCGCATAAATTTCATGTTTGGATTTGTTTGAGCACAAGACTGAATATTCGAAAAGAGCCAAGTTCTTTTTTTTTAAGTGAAGTTATGAGATCACTCTAAAAAACGAGGTGTAACCGAAAAACCTTAAGAGTAGGAAATAAAAACAACGATTAAAATGATTAAATAATCTTATTTAAAAATGACAGTCCTTTTTATGGCAACATCAATTCTTTTTTCAAGTTGCGCTTCTATTGTTAGTAAAAGTAGCTCTCCTATTTCAATTTTTAGCGCTCCTAGTGAAGCTAAAATTGTTATTAAAGAAAAGAAAGGGACAGAAATTTTATCTGGACAAACCCCTACAAGCCTGCAACTTAAATCTGGAAGTGGTTTTTTTGGTAAAACACGGTATCAAGTAACTTTTACAAAAACAGGGTATGATACAAAAACGATCCCTGTAGAACTCAAGCTTGATGGTTGGTATTTTGGAAACTTACTTTTCGGTGGAGTTATAGGAATGTTAATCATTGACCCTGCAACGGGTGTAATATATAAGTTGGAAACGGAATTCCTAAATGAGACTTTAATTTAATCTACGGTTAGCGTTCAAAATGAAGAATTCACGATTTATGCCTTGAACGAGATACCATTCTGAATGGAAAAAACACTTAGTACAAGTTAAAAAATAAAATGTGCTCATAACACATTGTATAATAAATAGCAGAAAATTACCAAACTCCAAGTTCGTGATTTTTTGCTATTTTTTGTTTTTAATCTAAAATTAGTACCTACTTATCTGCTACTTTTCATATACCAAACGACTCTGCACAATTAACGAACGCGAATAAAAGAAGTCATTTTAAACATTCTTTAAGAATAATATTTAGCCTTTATTCTGCAAAACTCATAGTTATTTGATTACCATACATTTGCTAAAAATAACCCACCTTTACTGACAAAAGTCGTTAGGGTATCGAAACTTAATTTTGTAAACAAAATCAAAAATTTAGTCCATATTGGGGTGATATAGCCCCTTGAAGACCAACTAAATATATTAATATTTTTTGCAAAATCAGATACGACCTTATGGAGAAAAACCCGACTGCCGGAGGATCAGGTAACACTAGAAAGTATTTTAAATATGCTACTGGAGAAATTCTACTTGTTGTTATTGGAATTTTAATTGCTTTACAAATCAACAATTGGAATGAAGAGAAAAAAGAACATAAAATAGAATTGTCAATATTGACTGAATTACTAAATGATTCTGCAATAAACATCGCCTAAATAGAAAATGATATTTATGTAAATAAGAGGAGTGTCCGGTCTAACCTATTGATTAAAAACGTATTAATAAATGGGATTCCTTATCACGATTCACTTAATATTCATTTTGGCAATATTCAATATAATACTACAATCTCAATAAATGATGGTGGATACGAGAATTTGAAGTCGCGTGGATTTGAAATCATTTCTAATGATTCCACTAGAAAGGCGATCATTAACTTTTATGAAACATCGCCGGAGTTTTTAGCCAGCTTGAGCGAAAAAAATAATAAAATAAGTATTGAGCAATTTATCCCAGAATATAAAGTTTATTTTTCAGATTTTGAGAGACATACGCGAACAGTTATGTGTCATTTAAGCCGTTAAATTATAAAGACTTAATTGAAAACGATGCCTTTTTAAGGTTAATTTCTTTTCAAAAATATAATATACCATACAAACCCTTGAACTTGTAATTGAACAGATTAAAGACTTAAGAAATATACTTAAAACGGAATTAGAAAATATAAAATAACGAAAGTACAATAGCTAAATATGCATTTACTAAGTTCTCGATACAATTTATTTCCCCCTTAGGGGTTAAAATAAATCACTCGAACGGTCATTGTAGATGCTGGCTATCAGTTCGATTGATTTTCGAAAAACCAGCCACGCATGACGCTTGTCAGTTCGAGTGGTTTTCGAGGAACGAGAAAATGGTATCGAGAACCCATTATCAGGTTAAAATAAACCACGTTAGATGCTAGTTGGTTCGAGTAGTTTTCGAGGCACGAACCACGTTAGCACTTTTTGAACCGATTTCCGAAAGGGCGTTATTCGTATGGTATACTCAAAATGACAAAAAGGATAAAGAACAGTTGGCAACATCCTATAGAATTAATTGCTTTGTTTTTATCATTTGTAAATCACAAAACCTTTAAACTTACAGATTCTTAGATAGTAATTATTTATTAACTTTATCGTTTTATCCGCCGCAATGAATCTTTTAGATAGCAGTTGTTGCCGATTACAAATAGCTAAACATTAAATATAAAAATGAAGATATTATTCATCTTACTTGGTATACTAGTCATTGCTTTTGTTCTAATACAGCTTTTTGCTATAAGGAGCCAGCGAAATATTGAAACCTATCTTTATATCGTTAATAAAAAATATGACCTATTTGAAATACGTAGTTATGAGGCCACTTTATTTACTTCGGTTAAACTCGCTACAAAAGAATATAAGGCTGCATCAAGTAGGGGCTTCTCCCTGTTAGCAGGATATATTTTTGGCAAGAATGAAGGGAACCAAAAAATAGCGATGACTTCTCCTGTAAGCATATCATTAGAAGATTCTATGACTATGATGTTTATGGTTCCTAAGAAATTTAAAAAAGAAACGCTTCCTCTACCTAAGCAATCAGAAATAAAATTCAGACAGGAACCTGCAAAAACTGTTGCTGCCATTTACTTTGGAGGTTGGGCGAATGATAAAAGAATAGAAACGTATAAACAGCAATTAATAGCAGCTTTAGATGCAGAAGGAATAGGGTATGCAAACCGATTTTTCTTTTTGGGATACAATCCGCCATACGAAGTTTTTAATCGCAGAAATGAAATTATAGTAGAGCTCAAAAGTGAGGCTCTTGATTCTATAACCAATTAATTTAGAAGCTACTTTCGTCGGTTTTTAAGTAGAGTTTAAAAGATGGATTCGTTTAGGAATTCTTATTTTTCAAAAAGAAAGGTTAATAAAACCCCAAGTCCTTTGTTTTTTTTAGGAAAAAAAGTACCTTATTGTAAGAAACACATCGGGAAGAGTTGAAGCTAGGTAGTTCGCAAACATACTTGAACCTAATTCCTACTTACAGAGGCACGATTTCATGAAAAATAGATACAAACGGAAATTAATAATGATGCTCTTAACAGTGTTATTCATATACGCTTGTCAAAATCAAGACGATGATTCACCTGAAATAGCAGCACTCCCCAGTGACCTTTCTAAGCTAATTGATTATAAAGGAGTGCTTGTAAACCATAGATTTCCTACGCCTATTGAAAGTTTAGAAATCGAGCATACCGAAAAATTCTTAAAACAAACATATCTAAACGCCAAAGAAAAAGTTGCGTTAAAAAAACAAGTTGTCTCTACAATGACCACAGAAGAATTGCCAGATGCAGAGACTATTCTCGAAGCGGCAAAAAAGGTTTTTAACCAATTCCCTTATGGAAAGATTCAAGAAGAATATAATGAACAAATCACTGAGGAGGTAGAAATCAATAAGGAAGTTCAAGAAAATTGGGAAATGATAAAAAAAGATTTCCCAACGCTTACAAACCATGAAATCATCAAGAATATCAAAATAATAGATGGCTATTATGCTCAAAACATAGATTATGTAGTGTTGAATGAAATTGCCAATAATGAGCAAGAAATGGCAAATAAAGTTGCGCAAAGAAACCCTCAAATAGGAGATGCTGAAAGAGCCCGGTGTGTATTAAAAAATTACCAAAGTCCCTGGAAATTTTTAATTCCTCCTGGTTTCACATCATTTACGGGGAGTTTTAGTTATACACTATCTAGTATTTCGATTGTTCTTGCAACCGACCAAGCGCAAATTATTTCAGAAAACTATTATGGAGATTTAGGAGCGTCAAATACCAGAAGAGACGCGTATAGGCATATTACTTGGAGTGCGTTATTAGCTCAGCATTATTTTACCGTGAGCAATAAGGTAAAAAGAATAAAATTTTCGGAAGCGGTAACTTATGCGAATGAAGTTTGCGGAGAAAATCCAGTAGATGCTAGAGAAATGGACTACCACAATAACGAAATTGGTAGAGAAATGTGGGATGATTACACTGAATATCAAAAAACTCGGTTTGGCTGGGAGTATGCTCTTATTCTGTCGAGTGTTTCCACTTTAACCAAGGTTGCTAGAGAATATATTGATGATAAAAGTTGTCTGATTGCAAAAACAAAAACTGACGAATTTCCATATAACCTACTTACACGAGACAAAACAGAAGAAGAAATTCAAGCAAAAATTTTACATGAAAAATATGTTCATATTCCAGTCTATTTTGAAGGATCCATCGCTCCAGCAATTGGTGCAACCGTAAAAATATTCATAGGGTACGAAGAATATGATTGTAATGATAAAATAAAGAATCGGGGATATAAGCAGCAAAAACCTCGAAAAGAAAAATGTATGCGACCAATTTACAGGAACGAGATAAGGGAAATAACCTCTTGTTATGAACTGTAATTCTGTAAAGATGAAAAGCCAAAATATTTTTTGAAACCCCAAACCAATGATTATAGAAGCCTGCTTTACAATACGCCAATTTAAAGTCTATAAATACCAAGTATTGGCCGAAATAACCATTCATTTTTAGGTGCCAAAAAACGAAATAAGCACCCCTTTACTTCTCTTTTTATTACACGGTTCAAACGAATCAATTTAACAAATGAGATCGCTCATGAACGATAAATTTAAGAAATAGATAGGTTTTAAAAAACGACTTATTATTTTGTGTCCTCAGGAGTTTGAAGAATACGAGAATGACTGCACAGAAACTACGATGCAGCCATAATACACAAATTAAACACCGTTTGGTACTTGTTTACAAAGCTGATTAGATAGCATATACAGGCTAGAGAAAGGAAGGGTATTTCCTTTTATGAATTTAAGATCGAAACAAAAAAAGAGTTGAATTTTGGCTAAACCGAAAATAATTACTTGTTTTTTGCGCTACTTAGTATATATTTAACGGTAGGGGGCATGTTTTAAAAAAAATAACATCGCTTTGCACATTATTTGTATCAATAAGTACTTTAAAGAAAGACAATGGCAGAAAATAAAAAGGAAAAATTCAATGATCTCGGTTTGGGGACTAAAACGCCTACTGGGGGCTATGGTGCTTTAAACAAAGATGGTTCATTCAATGTAAGAAAGACGAATGTTCCCTTTTTTGAGCGGTTCAATTTTTTTCATTCCCTCATTTCAATGCCATGGTTACACTTTTTCGGACTAACGATTATTGGTTACTTTATGGTAAACCTATTGTTTGCTTCTATTTACACCTGGGTTGGGGTTGAATATCTTACAGGTATTGAAGGATTTTCCGATTTTGATCAGTTTATGGAAGCCTTTTTCTTCAGCGCACAAACTGTAACTACACTTGGATATGGACGGGTGGCTCCCATGGGAACTTTAGCCAACAGCGTCGCAGCAATAGAATCGATGCTGGGATTGCTGTTCTTTGCACTTGCAACCGGAATGCTGTACGGGAGGTTTTCAAAACCATCTGGAAAAATAAAGTACAGTACGCATGCTGTAATAGCCCCTTATAAGAACATAAATGCTTTTATGTTTAGAGTTGTTAATCCACAGAGAAATCAACTTCTAGAAGTTGAGGTTACCGTCACGCTTTCTATGAAAAGAGAAAATTCTGAATTAAGAGATTTTTTTCTTCTAAATCTAGAGAGAGCAAAGGTTGTTTTCTTTCCATATTTATGGACCATCGTGCATCCCATCGATCATTCAAGTCCGCTCTATAATTTAGATGAGGCACAAGTGTTGGAAAAGGATGCTGAATTTATTCTCATGATAAAGGCATTTGATGAATCATTTTCTCAAATTGTTTATTCTCGGTCTTCATATAGAACTTCTGAATTAAAATGGGGAGAAAAATTTTTGTATGTCATCAAACAAGAAGGCGATGGAATTACTGTAGATGTGGGAAGAATAGATGAAACAGAAAAAGCAGTATTAAACTAATTGAAAACGGTTGAATGTTTATTCTATTTGTGTTCTTGGAAACAGAACACAGAACACAGAAAATAGGCTATCAAAGTCTCATCAATTAAAATAGATGTAATTTATTCTTTAATAATAGAATTTTAGAATTAAAAGGTTGATTTCATAGGGGAGCGAAATAAATTTTTTATAGCAAACACAATAGTACCTTATTACTTCTCTGATTTTTTTTATGCGCTACAACGTCTTTTAATGCTATTAAAAACGAACGAATCTGCCTAGTTAATTATTTTTTTTTAACTAAAGGACGCTTTGAAATAATCACTATATTTGTTGTAGTACGTTTATTTATGAATAAATTTAACCTGAACTAACCTCCAAAAAGCATGAAAAACATTGTGAAAAATAGTGAAATTTTTTATCCAAAAGATAAAACAGCGTTGATCTTAGTTGATCCGTTTAACGATTTTTTGTCTAAAGGAGGCGTAGCGTGGCCTCTCGTAAAAACCACCGTTAAGGAAGTTGGAACAAAGGAACATATTGCCGATTTATTGAAGGTAGCCCGAGCTGAAGGAATTGTGGTTGCTTATGCTCCCCACCATCGTTATCGAAAAGGGAGTCATTCTGAACGAAAATATTTACACCCAGCCCATTATCAGCAAATTAACTTGGGGAAAAGTTTTGGTCAGGGAAAATGGGGAGGAGAGTTTGTTGAAATGCTAGCTCCAGAAGGTAGCGATTTTATTGCTTCAGAACACGCATGTTCAAGTGGTTTTGCCGGAACAGATTTGCATGACCATTTACAAGAAAAAGGTACCACACATGTAATAATTATAGGGATGCTTACAAACTCTTGTATTGAAGCAACGGTGCGGTCAGCTATTGATCTTAATTACCATGTTACATTGGTAACAGATGCTGTTGCAGCCTTTTCTCCTTTAGAACACAAACAAGCCATTAAAGAGCGATACCCGCTACTTGGACATATAGTAACTACAACCCAAGATGTTGTTCAAAAAATAAAAATGAATTAATTATGCTTAATCAACTCATAAATGCAGCGGGAACAATGCTTACGGCTAGAGGATTAAAAAAGTATCAAATCTTTCCTAAAAAACGTACGGCACTATTATTAGTAAACTGTCAAGAAGGATTCCTTCATGACCAATCTCCCCTAAAAGAGAAACTAGAAAACCTTGTAGATTTTGCCAGAAAAAATAATTGGAAAATTATACATGCTCCTTACATCTATACGGAAAGAAAATTCCCTACACAGGGTCAGCTAATAATGGATCAAAAACTAAAAGAACTATCAACCAGTAAGGATCTCTTATATCAACAAGAAGGAGATATTACTTTACAAAGCAGAAGTACTTTAAGTGCTTTTTCTGAAACTGATTTAAAAGGCATATTGAGAAAACATGGCCTAGAACATATAGTGCTAGCTGGGCCGGTAGCTGATTTAACCTTGGACTCAACAATGAGAGATGGTGTTCAAAACGATTTTCATATTGCAGTACTAACAGATGTTTTATCTTTTACCAATCAGAGCCAAGCAATAAAGGATTATAAACATACTATTGTAAGATATGCCCAAACAGTAACAGACTTAGAGGGTCTGAAAAGATTAGCCGAAAAATCTCAAGACTAAGCTATTTTTAGAAGTAAGATAAAAAACCAATTCCAAGTAACATCACTTTTGATGTTTCTAATATTGTTGTGGAAAATTGGAAAAAGATAGAAAACTCGCAAAAAATGGGCCGTGGCATCAGTGATTTGCTCTGTAACCCCTTTTTTGCGAAACTTCTTAGTTTACTCAAGCTAGAAAAAACAGGAGTTTAGAAAAAATAGAGTAAAGGCCCTTTTATATGGGTATAAAGGACTCAGCAGTTCAATGTTTTAGCTGTATTACATCGTACAAGTATTAAACACAAAACGTTGTATAACATGAAGTAAGACCCGTCCTGAATTAAGATCTTTGTCTTGTTTTTAAAGACGAAATGTCTTTGTTAAACGGGAAACTCAATTTATAATGAAAAAATCTAAAGCTATAAATTACATAAGGATTGTATCTTGGCAATAAACCAACGATAACTGCCGTATATACAATGCAATATTTTAAAGAAAGGGAAAACATTTTTTAAGTTTTTTTACAAAAAGAGTACCTTAGTCTATAAGAAATATAGCTGTGAGTATTGGGTATGAAATAGTTTCGACCAACTTAAAACTAGACTTTTATAAAAAAAAAAATGATAGATTTTGAGAAAATAAATAAGTTATACACGCTTGGAAAGCAGTTAACATTATCTGATGTTCAAGTTTTATTTAAATCTGCGAAAACAAAATCGTATGCTTCTGGTGAACATCTTATTGTAGAAGGAGAAACAAAAAGAAATGTATTTCTAATTCGGAAAGGTTTAGTAAGAGCCTATAAGATTAACGAAAAAGGCGATGAAATAACAACATTAATACGATGGGAAAATAAAATTGTAGCAAGCCCCAATATTATATTGTTTAATGAACCATCACAGCTTTATTTTGAAACGTTAGAACCTACAGAGGTATTCTATATCGATTATGATGTACTTCAAACGATCATATCTAGCAATCCTAAATTAGAATCGAATAGAAAATTTATTCTTCAAAATGTCTTAAAGGAAACCTTACAACGAATTGATTCATTTATATTATTAACACCTGAAGAACGTTATTTAGATTTTAGAAAGCAATATCCTGATATTGTGAATAGAGTGCCAAATAAATTTATTGCCAATATTCTTGGAATTACCCCTGTTTCTTTAAGTAGAATTCGAAAACGAATAGTCACAAAGAAAGATAAATTTTATTAATTATCTTTTGTTAACGTTAAGAGCCTTTTCACCTTTGTAGATTTGTGTTATTAATCATTGTAAAAATAAATAATATGAAAATTTCAAAATCTATTACAACATTATTATGTGGAACGCTTATCGTCTTTGGTTTAACATCGTGCGCTAAAGATGATGACACCCTTACTCCTGATAAACTCACTGATGAAGAAGTGGTGGAACTCGTTGAAGCCTCGCTTCAAAAAAGCACAGGAGGATTAAATCAAACAACAGCAATGTATTCGGAAGAATTAACAACAAATATTACATTGAACGAATTATGCGGCTCTTTATATCAAGAAACTTTTCCGTATTCCATTAACGATGCGTACATTCAGGCAGAATATATTTTTGACGGGTCATATCAAATTAATTGTACCAGTTTAAATATTCCTGAAACTGTAGAACTTAATGTTGTTACTACAGGAACATATTCAACTCGAAGAATTGAATCAAATGATGTCTCTCAAACTTCATTTACTATTTCAGGTTTGGAATTCGCTTCTGATGCGTATTTATTTAATGGTAATTTTATAAAAGAAGGTAATCAACAAATAACTATGAATCAAAAGACAAGAAGTGTTTATAGCGCTGTTTATGTAGAGCTTACAAATCTTGCTGTTGATAAAGTAAATTACCAGATTATTTCAGGTAATGCAACCTTAACTTTAACAGGAAATACCAATCAAATAAATTCATTTTCTTTTGAAGGTACAATCATTTTCAATGGCAACCGAACCGCGACACTTACCTTATCTGGTAATGCTTACGAAATTAATTTAGACTAAATCACCCCTCTAGTTTTCATCAATGCTCAAGTTAGAGAAATAATTTTTAGAAATTATGGGAAATAATATTCTTCAATATATTATTCTTTTTGTAATTGTTCTTATTCGCTATTTTTTAATTGCAGGAATTGCTTTTGTTGTTTTCTACAAACTCTTCTCCAAGAAATTTAGCAAGAATAAAATTCAAGGATCATTTCCAAAGAAAGAAGATTACATTCGAGAAATACTTCAATCTACGCAAATAACTTTTATTATTGCAGGAGTAGGGTTACTTATGCTCAAAACACCACTTAAAGCATATACAAAAGTGTATGAAAATCTATCAGACTATTCGTTGTGGTGGATTCCTATAAGTGTTGTTTTGGCTATGGTAGTGCAAGATACTTATTTCTATTGGATGCATAGAACAGTGCATCATCCCATTTTTTTTAAACAGATACATTTATTACATCATAAATCCAATAATCCTTCTCCATGGACGTCTTACTCCTTTCACTTATTCGAAGGCATTTTAGAAGCTTTGATTGTACCAATAATCTTTATATTAATACCCATGCATCCAATAGCGATTATACTATTTGTATTTATAGGATTTACCATAAACGTTTATGGACATCTTGGATATGAGATTGCTCCTAAGTGGCTGAGACATTCTTTTTTGTTTGAAATGATGAACACATCAACACATCATAACATGCATCACGCTAAATTTAAGGAAAATTATGGCTTATACTTTAGATTTTGGGATCGATTAATGAAAACAGAACACCCAGATTATGTTAAAATTTATGATCGTATTCAGAAAAGAAGATTTGGAATATATATGCATAAATCGTTTACTTTAAAAAGTACTTTTTTATTTATAGTGGCAATTGGAATTGCATGTATGATGATTTCATTCAAGGTTTCAAAAGAGATTAAAGGGAAATGGAAAGACAATAATCAAGGAGGAGTTCTTCGTCTTTATGAAAAAGTTGGTTTGTACTTTGATTTGTTTATAGAGGCAGATAACCCAGAAGAAAAGAATGAAAATCGCAAGTTTGGGGCAGTTTTCTTAATGAAAAACGGAAACAAGAAAAGGTCATCGGAATAATATTGCTCGGAAATAATTTTTCGGCCAAAAGAGAGGAGAACAATCAATGTGACTCAAGTTTTAAAAGATGATAATACCATATAAATAAAAGGCAAATAGGGCGTTTTCATAAACAGACGTATCTGGAAAAGACACTAAATTAATTGATTCTAAAAAAAAAACAGTTGGTGATTTTTCCGAGAATAGCTAAGTATAAGCCTTAGGACTAGTCTTCAACTAAAAGCTTATTAAAATAATTGGACTAAAAACACAATATAAGCCTCAGTAAAAGTATTTCATTATTCTTTAGTATTTCTATAAGAACTAAAACCTATAAACGAGGAATTCTTTCCAGAGCCTTATCAATAACGATTCTCTTTTTTTTTTTGATACATGAATTTAATTTTTTAATTTGCACCTTCGATTTTATGTTTTTTTATAGAGAAAGGCTTATGATAGAACGTGAACGTTATAGGTATGGCGCCACTGTGTTGTCTGTAACATCATGCAAAGACCGTTGTAAACAATGAAAAAAAGTGACTTAAAGCATTCTAAAGTGAAAATCTAAGAATAGCCTAAAACCTACTTTCGTTGGTTAACCAATTATTAATTAAGCAACCAACCAAGCGAAACCATCAAAAATGAAAAAAACCACCTTTTGTGTTTTATGCCTATCAGTTCTTTTTTATGCTAGTTGTAAAAATGAGAAAAAAGTAGAAGTACTACCAATTTCTCTCGTTACCTCAACGGAATCCAACAACTTTAAAGCATCTAAAGCCACTACCCAAATAGTTATTGATGGAAAAAAAGAGGAGAAGGATTGGAGTAGGACCGAAGCTGCAACATTCGATTATTTTTATCATTATGATACGGTTATAAAAAACGATGATAAGCAAAAAACCATATTTAGAATGCTGTGGGACGAGGAGTTTTTATATGTTTTTTTTGAAAGCGATGATAAATATTTAACAGCACGTGAGAAAGTAAGAGATGGCGTTCCTTTTTTTGACGATTGTGCCGAGATTTTTTTATCTCCAGCTCCCGAAATATTTAGTACACATATGGGGTTTGAAGTAAATCTGTATAAAACATCGAACGACTTTTTATTTATGACCGATTTCTATAAAGGTCAACCAGGAGTTTTAAAGGCTTTTAATCCGGAATTTAAAGTAGAGACTACTTTGAAGGGTACACTGAACGATAATTCCGACATAGACCAAGGCTGGACAATGGAAATGGCAATACCTTTAAAACTTTTCTTTAAAATAGATACTTATGCTTCGGTAAAAGCAGGTGCCAAATGGACTTTTTTAGCTTTAAGGCAAGAGCGCAACGAGGTGGAAGGTAATAGAAGAATTACCTCTTCAATATTTTCTATTGATGAAGAAAAAATTGATGTTCACGAACCAAACAAATTTGGTTTTCTTTATTTTGTAGAGTAGAAGACTATTACCCTTTGAACCAAACCCGTTATTGCAAATAATGAGCAGGGGTACTAAGGTTTGTGATGGCTCTTTTATGAGGATTCCTTCTTTGGGAGCCCGTAACTTTTTTTTACTTTTATGAGGTTTAAAAAATGAAAAAATACCAGCTATCAAGAATTGAAAAAAAGAACTCCTTTAAGGGGATTTTGTTTTATGGCCTTTTTTTTAGGTTCGCCTCTTAAAAGCGATCTTTTTAAAGAAGTTACTCCTCTTCAAAAGAACCATTCGACACCTTATAAGAATGCTTTAGATACCAATATATTTCAACAAGAATTTGCAGCTGTTTTTTTTTTTTTTTAAAGGGTGTTTTCACCCTTTTTTACTATGCTTTGGATAATTTGAGATATTTTTTCTCATATTTGTTATATTATTAATAAAATATTTCCCCTATGATAACAGGAAAAGAGGGTGTTTTTTCTTTCCTAAGATCTTTATTGCCAATTAAGACACCATGTTTTGATGAAATACTTAAACGCGATATTAATTCCTGTCTCTATGGAATTAAGCATAAGGTAATTACATACCTCATTCTTATCCCAGTATGTTTTTTTTTTGGATTTGTACACGCAGAATTATCAAGTATTTCGGTCTTTGTAGGGTGGATTTTTATTCTTTTCACGGCTAGTTTGTTTATTTTTGGTGGTAAGGATTTTGTTGATCAAGGAGTTTTTAATAGCTATGCATGGAAATTTATATTTATAATATTATTACCCTTAATCTTTTATATTGATTACTGGTTAACTATACAATTTAGTAGGTATCATCAATTTGAAGGATTTACCTACTATATATTATTTACCTTCGGTTTTCTAATAAAGAAAATATCCAAGAAAAAAGAGAGTTTTTTCTACAATGGTTTTAAATATAAAATCGTTAGAAAATATACTGAAGACTTAAGATGGAAAACAGAACGATACTCGAAAAAGGAAGAGATAATAAGGTACTAAACAATTTAGTGTCTTCTAATTAGCGTTTCTTTAATCTTTTTTACTAAAACATGTATTGCAGAGATTAATAAACCTGCTGCAAAAGGACTGTTATACTATAGAAACGAAACACTTATTTAGTGTGATTTTGAAAAAAAAGAATTAAAAACTTATTACTAAAAATTAAAACTATTAGAAAAATAAAAATTATGAGAA
>Ga0307488_10002253_pt1 | contig 16327 bp, 16 predicted proteins | sample SB02metaG_FD_202248 | JGI IMG/M metagenome (GOLD analysis project Ga0307488, IMG submission 202248) | Sea-ice brine microbial communities from Beaufort Sea near Barrow, Alaska, United States - SB 0.2 | ecosystem: Environmental > Aquatic > Marine > Coastal | place: USA: Alaska | collected... | reverse complement strand
ATCGTAGGCGTTTACATGACATCAGCTGGTTCATGCGTAATATCAATGAACACATGGCCAGAGAAGCGAACAAAGAAGATGACTGCAGAGGCACGCTCTGGGAAGGTCGGTTTAAATCACAATCCTTATTAGATGATGCGGCATTACTGTCTTGTATGGCTTATGTTGACTTAAATCCGATCCGAGCCAAGATAGCGGATACCCCAGAAACCTCAAAACACACGGGCATTCAAAAACGTTTAGAGTCAATAAAACAACCATCTATTAAAAATGCATTGATGCCTTTTGTCGGTAACCCTGCCTTACCTTCTTCTGGTACCCAACGATGACCTAGGTCATCATCGATTAGCCAACTGCCCCATGTCACATCACCTATGGTGCCTTATGATGGTGGTGTGCCCCACTCCCCTTAAAATGAAATAACGGCTCGGAAAATCAAAAATAATAGTTTGTGGATTTTCACAAGCATTCCCCTGTCGTTAGATAGTGTTAATAGTTCGGGTTAAGGACTAATAGCTCTAAATTAGTGGATCGCATCAAGCACTTTCTCAAGTGTTTTTAAAAAGGCTAAGGGCTCATAATTGATTGGTAACTGCACTAATTTTTCACCACTGGCATTGAGTACCAACAACGTCGGAAAACCAGTGACTTGGTAGTTTTGCATAAAGTTTGTACCCTCTGGTGACTCGTACTCTATACGAGCATAAATAAAGTCTTGATTAAGCTGTGTTTTGACTTGTTCATCGGAGAACACTTGTTGGTCTAGTTTACGACAGGATGGGCACCATATAGCTGACATATCTGCCAATACTAATTTATTTGAGCTTTTGGCTATCTCTAACGCTTGCTCTAAGCTACGAATCTCTAAACCAGTTTGATCTATGGCTTGTTGCCCAAGATAACTCTGAATCGTTCTATTCCCGTAATACCCTAAAACAGATATCAATATAATAATCCCGCACACATCTAATACTTTTCTAACGGGAGATCGCGTCTGGTCTTTTTTATTGTTTGTTGACATCTAAACCTCTTTATCTGAGGATTGAAATTGACAGTATTCAGTGATTTTATCTACTACAGCAGATAATCCATTTCCTCTAGATTGACTTAGATGTTTACCTAAACGTAATGTTTCTAAATAGTCAGCTAAATTAAAAGCTAAAACTTGGTTAGCTGTTTTGCCTGACAGAGCTTCGAACACTACGGCTAACAAACCACGAACAATTTTGCTTGGCGAATCCCCCTCTAATACTAATGAGCCTTCTTCTATAAAACACCTTATCCATACTTGGCTTTCACACCCAGACACTGCTGAAGTACCTGTTTTATATTGGTCTTGCAATCTAACTAACCCTTTACCTGCTAACATCAGTTGTCTGTAGCTTTGATCCCAGCTTTTGGCCTGTTTAATAGACTCCGCAATCGGCGCAAGCTTTGTTGGTTTATGTTCGAACGATGAGTCATCAATCGCCAAATGATTGGCAGGCTCAGTTAACAAACTAATACATTCGGTAAGTGCATGACCAAAAGCGTGAATGTCTTCAAGGGTATTATAAGCCGCCATAGACACTCGAATGGTTCCATCGATACCCAGCGCCTCCATCAAAGGCATGGCGCAGTGATGCCCTACCCTAACGGCAATATTGCGTTTATCTAACAGCACCGCTAAATCGTAATGACTGACACCTTGCACGGTAAATGACTGCACACAAATACTATTGACAATGTCACCCCATAACCTGACTTGTGGGATAATTGACAACGTATCGAGCAACTGTTGATACAAGTTGTGCTCAAGACCTAACAGCGTAGTTCTATGCTGTTGAATAAACTCACTAGCAACACCGATACCTAACACCCCAGCAATATTAGGTGTGCCTGCTTCAAACTTTAATGGTGGGGGCTGAAATGTAGTTTCTTCAAAACTGACTTTTTGAATCATCTCACCGCCAAGTTGATAAGGTGGTAATTGCTCCAGCAAAGCATACTTGCCATACAACACCCCGATGCCAGTAGGACCAAACATTTTATGACCGCTAAACACATAGAAATCGCAATCCAACCGTTGCACATCCACCGCTAAATGACTGACTGCTTGCGTACCGTCTATGAGTGTTAAGGCCCCGAATTCTTTGGCTTTTGCAATAATAACTTCAATTGGATTAATGTTACCTAGAGCATTAGAAACATGACCTAAAGCAACCAAAGCGGTGCTAGAGTTAATCAATAGCAATGATTCTTTAAGCTTTAACACACCATGAGTGTCCACAGGCATGACTTGAAGTTGTAGATTTAATACTTGTGCTATTTGCTGCCAAGGCACGATATTAGCGTGATGCTCTAGGGCTGATATTAGAATACTATCACCTGCTTTAAAGACACTTTTAGATAACCCATTGGCTATAAGATTAATGCTTTCAGTCGCCCCTTTAGTCCACACAATTTCTTTGTGACTCTTTGCGCCAATAAAGTGTTGAATATGCTTACGGGATTGTTCAAATTGTTCGGTGACACTCGCTGCCAACTGATGGCTAGACCGATGCACATTGACCGCACGCTCTTGATAGTAATGTTGAGTAACATCGATAACCGACTGCAACTTTTGACTAGTAGCAGCGCTATCAAGATATACCCAGTCTTGTGAGCGAGGATTTGAAAAAAAGGGAAAGTGTTTACGTAAAATATTGGATGACATGGATTATATATGACAAATAGATTTTGCTGATGATTGTTGTCAATCAAAAGCAGATTAGCAAGACATTTAAACTGTATTCAAGTACACAATAAAAACACGTGAGGTTAAGTAACATGACATACTATCAAACGTTAAAATCCGTCAACGATAAATGATGTTTAATGCTCGGGATCATATCCTCTTGATGATGATTCACGTAAAGCAATGTAGTGCGCCCTTCCCTTGCGAGTAAATCAATTAAAGCCAATACTTTTAGACGGTTGATATCGTCTAAGCCATTACAGGGTTCATCTAAAATTAACAAAGCGGGATGTTTCACCATTGCACGGGCAATCAATGCTAAACGTTGATCACCAAAGGACAACTCTTGAAATGGTGCGGTAGTTTGTTTGTCTAGTCCCATAAGTGCTAACCATTGTTGAGCTAATGCTATTTGATTTTTGGTGGCTTGTTGATACAAACCAATACTGTCGAAAAAGCCCGATAACACTACATGTAACAACGAACAATTCACTCGATAATCTAAATGAAAAGCGTTAGAAAAATATCCTATGTACTGTTTGATTTGCCAAATGCTTTCACCACTGCCACGTTGATAACCAAACACGTAAATATCGTTTACATAACACTGCGGATGATCGCCGGTGATCAAATTCAATAAGCACGTCTTACCAGAGCCATTTGGACCGGTGACCTGCCAATGTTGCTGGGGTAGGATGATCCAATTCAAATTACTAAAAACAATATTCTCAGCGTAGTTCACCTTCGCATTGGTTAACTTCACCAAGGGTGCATCAACATTTAAAGGATGCGGTGCAAAGCTATCGTTATCTTTTTCTGGCAATACTAAGTCCGTTTGCTGCAAATGACACAGCTGACTAATATGGGTGAGTTGTTCAGTCAAATCATTATTAACGGGTGTCTGCCACTGAATACTTCCTGACTGCATCAGAACTAACTGCTGACAAAAGCTCGGTACTTCGCTAAAACGATTAAGCACAAATATAAAAGTAGTTTCGGTGGATATTTCTAGTAGTAATCCATTAAAATCATTGCAAGCTAGTTGGTCTAATCCATCCCATGGTTCGTCAAGAATCAATAATTCAGGTTGACTCAATAATGCCTTTGCCAAAAGTAGTTTACGGGTTTCACCAGTAGACAAAGCACGAAATGCTCGCTGTAACATGTCTGCAAGTGCAAAAATAAGGATTACTCGTGTCAATAATGTTTTCTCCATATGATCAGAGCGTAAACCTTCCAGTAATATTTCTTCTACTGTGGTAGCTATGGGAATGATATCTAAGATATCAGCACAATCTTTTTGCTTCTCGGCTTCTATTAAAACTTGTTGTTGCTCAACCGATACCCAAGCAACATTAGAAGCGACTTGTCTCTGCCCATTTAATAACTCTCCATGGCCAGCAATCAACGCCGCTAGTGCAGATTTTCCCGTTCCGTTTGGACCCAATACAACAGTGTGTTGCAATGGTTTTATTGTTAAGGAATCGATATTTAGATGAAAATGTTCAGCAAACAGAGCATGACAGTTTTGTAATGATACTAGCGACATAAATCTAAACGTTAAAAAGTTTGTCGTATCCTATCAGAAAATTAGAATCGTTCATTCTTAAGACGGAATTTATACATACATTGCAGCAATAACTTGTAAGTTTAATTTAACCTTCACAGCAGCTAACATTTGCTGATTGATACTATGCAAGCATACATATTATTCAACGTCGATGAAATGCAAATCACCATGTCATCTCGAAGTAACAATAACCAAGTTTGGTATTCAACAGGTTTGTGAGAATACCTATGATGTTATTTCACTCCATATTAGCCTTTCAGATAGAGTCAGGATAGATGTACGTAACTATCAAAAATCAGGTCGAAATTGTTACTGCTACATTAATTCTAAGAGATTGTTTGCCGTCAAACTAACAGAGTTTAAATTAGGGTGCAGATGATTAGCTTGTAAGCCCTTTAACTTTCGTAAGGTGGCATTGTGTTTCCAAGCATTAGTCACAACTAAGTTACTGCAAAAAATGTTGCAGTACCCAGCAACATTACCAAACAACTGTTAAGATTCCTGAATTAGAACTAGGCTTTATTCCACTTAGTAGAGTTGTCCAGCCTACCGCATAAAAGTATTAAACAATATGCGGTTGATCAATAATTTTAACTCCCAATAATACCTATTTCCAAAATAAAGATTTAAGTAATATACCTGTTGTTACATCTATAGCAGAACTGTGAAGTTTTGGTCGTTCCAAAAATAAACTAGGTGTTTTTACTAATTGTATTTAGTACTTAATTTGTTCTTAATATCAATAAAGCTCAACATTCATTTAATACTTTCGAGCCATAGTAATTATTAAAAATAAAGCGAACCAAGTTGTAAGTTCAATGATAAAAGCCGAAATCCCAAAGAATGAAACAGAACGATTACATGCATTAAGAACATTAAAAATTCTTGATTCTTCCAATGAGGAACGATTTGATCGTGTGACTCGTATGGCTAAACGAATATTTGGTGTATCTATTTCGCTCGTTAGCTTGATTGACAAAGATCGGCAATGGTTTAAGTCTAAGCAAGGTCTTGAAGCGACTGAAACCCCAAGAGATATCTCCTTCTGCGCCCATGCCATAAATCAAAGTGGGTTATTTATCATTCCAAACGCTAGTGAAGATGAACGGTTTTTTGATAATCCACTAGTCACTTCTGCGCCTAACATTCGCTTCTATGCAGGCTGTCCGTTGAGAACTAGGAATGGATTGAACATAGGAACTTTGTGTCTTATGGATGAAAAACCACGCGTCATGGATGATGAAGACCAACAATTTCTAAAAGATCTAGGCGCTATGATCGAGCAAGAAATTGCATCGATACAGCTAGCCACACTAGACGAGCTGACAATGATTTCTAATAGGCGTGGTTTTTTAACACTTGTCGAACATAGCTTAAAAATGTGCCGACGAAAGCAATTATCGATGTCTTTTTTACTGTTTGATTTAAATAAATTTAAAAATATCAACGATGATTTTGGGCACCATGAAGGTGATTTTGTATTAACCAAGTTTGCTCAAATAATGCTTGATACATTTCGGGATTGTGACGTTGTCGGTCGGCTCGGCGGGGATGAATTTGTTGCTATGCTAACCGATTTTGATAACCACAAAGCTGATGAGATTTTAGCTAGATTTGCCGCAGCTGTTGCAGAAGCAAATGCGACCATGAATAAACCTTACAAAATTGGGTATAGTGTGGGTTTAGTAAATTTTCAGCATGATACGAAAAAAACATCAGAAGAAATGATTCAAGAAGCTGATGCTGCGATGTACAAACATAAAAAAAGTAAAGTTAAATAGGATTATTTAAACGGAGTAAATTATTGGGCCTCCTGAAATTCACCTGAATATCAAGGTATTCAGTATATAAATTCTTTTGAATATTTCTTACGTGCTGTCATTATCTCTCTCTAGTTAAGGCTATTATGTCTTAACTAGAGAGGTCGTATCTATTCAACCACGTCAATGCGTGTGGTTAAGCGGATGCTATTTTGCCATCTTCAATTCGTATAATTTCATCACAATTAGCCGCTACTTTATTATCAGGTGTTGATATTAAAAATGTTGTATTGTCGGTTTGATTAATTCCACAAAGCAAAGTCATAACTTGTCTCGCCGTATCTTGATCGAGATTACCCGTTGTCTGAATAATGCCTATCTGCGCACGGCGGCGATAGGTTGGTAATATCAGTTCTCTAGGAATAGAAATAATATTGACGAGTAATGCAAACGCTTGAATGAATTTTCAGGTACGGCCTTGGGCATCGGTCGCATCCTGCATACTCTTATTTTTCTTGCCTAGCGGTGGCCTTTAGCAGCATTTCTGCTATTACAGGCACACCAGGATTATTGAACTTTAAACCCAACAAAATTATCTCGTCTGGTAAGTCTAATAACTGCTTCACCAGCAAGATTATCCCAATATATCCAGAAATATTATCTAACCTAAGCTAAAAATTCTGTCCATATGCAGGATAAATACTGAAGAAACTTTAACTATAATTAGGGGAACCCAAGTGGTTTAGTAGCACCTAACCATTAGAGGGATCATTCTTTGTACCTTTTTCCGTTTCAATCTCATTTTTAATCTCCGCATCTGCTACATCAACAATTCCTTCATCATCTTTTGTGGTGGTCTCAGTAGTGGCAACATTTTCTTTATTATCCTCATTGTCACCCTCATCTAAATTAGAACTCGGTGCTCCATCTGGAAAAGACAGGAAAGGAAATGGCATTGCGTCAGTTTTGAAGGTTAAAAACAAGGTAATCTGATACAGGTAAGTACTCAGATTCTGACCGAGAGGAATCACTACTTGATTCGTCTGCCCTTTAAACAGAAGTGTGACAAATTGAAAAACAGCCACCAAGGTTACAATGAATTTTGCTACTCCCGAAATGATAGAAAAAACAACCATAAATAAACCTCGCTTCCAGGTATCCAGGTTAGTTAGTGTTGCTTTCGTTTTTTCGTTCATTTGATTCTCCTGAAGATATAGTTGATAGTTGCACGCTTTACTTACTCTTAGAAGTAGCAAATATGAAGCCAACAATATATACATTAAAATCAATAGGTTATATTTAATCCTCAACTGTAGAGTATACAAATCACGAGTTATTACGTTTTATCGCCAGATTGTGATGAAAATCGCCACAATACAAATAGCCTATTCAAAGATTTCAATTTATTTAGAACGTTGACTGGTGTCAAATGGCACTTTACCTGTCTGACTTAGAAGAGATTTAGTAGGTCATCAACGATAATTAATCAAAACGTTGGTTGTCCTGAAAATAATCATCATTAATTACCTGATAATGATTGTTTTTCTTTCGTCACCCATAAATCATGTTTAGCCATCACTTTTGTAAACATAGTACTTTGCAAGTATTGATTCAGCCACTGTCTAACCTTTGGATAAGGCGACTGCAGGTACCACTGACGTTCTACCTTGGCAAATTGGCGGATAAAAGGTAACAACGCTATATCTGCCAAACTTTCTTGGGCTGACATAATAAAGGGCTGTTGAGCTGTGGTAGTAGCCAATCGATTTTCCAACTCTTGGATATATACTTCGCAAGCTTGTCTACATTCAGTGATGTTATCTTCACGGTAGCGTTTGGCACATTTATATGCGTTTAAACAGGCTTTAAATTCATCATCAAATTGAGCAATTAAATTGAGCATATTTGGCAATGCATTAGAATCTTGTTTATGCAGTAGATTGTCAGGATCATTTGTTGTTAAGGCCCACAACATGATCTCTACACTTTCTTCAATCACCAACGAGGGTGTAAGCTCCGCGCCCAGCACTAAAATTGGCACTTCACCTTTGTCAGAAGCCATGAGCATTTCTGCAGGCTTATTGCTTAACACCACCTCACGTAAACTGATCTTCTGCTGAGCTTTAAATAAGGCAATTCTCGCTCGCATCGCATACGGGCAGTTTCGTAATGAGTACAGTATGGGGACTGGCATGTTTATAGGCAGTGGCATATTGGGTATTTATCGCTGTTTTTTACTAACTAACTCGCTAAACCGAGCACTTTGCAGTGTTTACTTAGAATAATCTACTGTAGCGATATTCATTAGCTAAATATACGGGTAACATCCGCGCTTTAAAATTAATCGACAATATATTATCTACATGAAGCATAAAATTGAATTGTTAGCCCCAGGCGGTGATGTTGATGCCATTAAAGCGGCCATTATTGCCGGTGCCGATGCCGTCTATTGCGGTCTTGATACCTTTAATGCTCGTAATCGGGCGTCTAATATTTCTTTTGATGAACTTGTAGGGGTGATTCGGCTCGCGCATCAGTATCAATGCGAAATCTTTCTGACCTTAAATATTGTGATTTTGGAACGGGAATTTACCACCCTAGCTAAATTGTTAAGTAAGCTGGTGAATACCACGCTAGATGGGGTAATTATTCAAGATATAGGGATGTTTAACCTGATTAAAAAACATTTTCCTAGCCTTGATATCCATGCATCAACACAGCTCACCACCCACAATGCCGGTCAGATTGGTTTTCTCAAAAAACTAGGCGCTTCTAGAGTTAATTTATCCAGAGAGCTAAACCTCAGGGAAATAACTGAGTTAACCGCGGTGAGCCGCGAACACGATATTTTAACTGAAGTGTTTGTGCATGGTTCACTTTGTGTGGCTTTCTCGGGTTTATGTTATTCCACTTCAGCAAGTGTGGGTAATTCAGGTAACCGTGGTCGTTGTAGTCAGGCGTGCCGTGAAGAATATGAAACCACAGCAACAGGTCATAATTTCCCGCTCAATATAAAAGATAACTCTGCATTTTTTGATTTACCTGCGTTAATAGAGGCTGGTGTGACCTCTTTTAAAATAGAGGGGCGAATAAAAGGCGCAAGTTATGTGCATACAGTGGTGGATAGTTTTCGCAAGCAAATAGATGGCTTTATTAAAACAGGTCAATTACTTGAAGACGGCGAACGCCTTTATAAAGTATTTAATCGGGACTTTTCAAATGCGTTTTTGCGTGGTGATTTAAACCAGTCGATGTTTATTGATAATCCCCGTGATAATTCAAAAAATCATGCCATCGATAAGATCAGCAGTACTACCGACAACAAGCTAATTTCCGTAGTGCAAATTCAAGAAGTCGAACACACACTTTATCAAGAAAAAAACGAAATCAATGATGCGGTAAAAGACAAAATCCAATATTTAAGTATCGATAAAATGCCTTTAACTCTCAGCTTTTCGGGTCAAGCAGGCAGTCCATTAACTCTAACTTTTAGCACAGAAAATAACACACAAGCACTATCGACCCAGCAGACTCCATTAGTTAATATGCCCAAAACGGCAGTAAAAAGTTTTGTACTTCAATCCACGAGTCTATTAACTAAGAGTGAGCACAATGGGATTGATAAAATCACTCTTGAGAAACGTTTCAGAAGCTTAGGCAATGCTGAGTACGTACTAAAGGAAATCGAGTTACGCGACTTATCAGCCAAGCTTAGTGTTCCCTTTAGTGAGCTGACATCACTCAAAAACGAAGCCGCCCGTGTATTGAATCATTCCAAGGCGTTATTACCTGCAGTCACATTACCTCCACTAGAAAGGCATACTAAGGACGCAGATAGCCAAACCGATACACAGCCCAAACTTTCTATATTAATCAGTGACGAGTCAGATATTCATTTAACCGCAGTCACCACTGCTGATATTTATTTTAAATTACCCGACGCCTACAAACGCGATTGCACTAAATATATCTATTTCTTAACAGCAAACCCACGCCTTATCCCTTGGTTTCCTGCGGTATTGATTGGTAAGGATTATGATGTGGCGATTAATATCTTAGAGCAAGTTGCACCGTCTTTAATTGTCACTAACAACACCGGTATCGCGTACAGAGCAAATCAATTAGGGATAAAATGGATAGCGGGCCCCTTTTTAAATACCACCAATTCTTATGCCTTAATGGCCATGAAAGAAGAGTTTGATTGCAGCGGTGCGTTTATTTCTAATGAGCTTAATCAGCAACAAATGAAAAACATTGCACGGCCTGCAAACTTTAAATTGTTTTACAGCATCTATCATCCCATCTTGTTAATGACCAGCAGACAGTGTTTCTTCCAACAAAGTGTGGGATGTGATAAACCAAGAATAGACAATGGCTGCATGCTGTCGTGTGATAAATCTACCAGCATTACCAACCTTAAAGGTGTGTCGTTTGCGATTGATAAACAAAAGGCAGGTTACCCAAGTATCTATAACCAGGATCAGTTTTTGAATATGCAGGTCATCAATGACTTGGCTGATTTATTTGACGGTTTTTTAATTGATTTAACCAATATTGGAGCCGGTGATAAAGCCTCACCTGACAAAGTCGCATTGATTAGCCAGTTCGAACAATTATTGGCGGGTGATTCAAGGGTAGAAATGACCTTAAATTCGATGGTAACAGAGTCAACAGTCAGTCAATACCATACTGGTTTGTAAATAAGACGAAGACACGTCATTGCTGAGACTCGTACACGTTATTGTTTTTCGTGAAAAGGTCTTTAATGTTAATAACAATAAGGCTGCTTTTTAAGCAGCCTTATTGTTTATGCAATGGGTAAATTAACGGTGTTAATCTACCCAAGTAATTTATCCCGCTTTCTTCATCCAAGCTGAACACCAACCATTAGCGTTCACCACTTTACCAGGGAAGATACCGCATGGACGCCACTCTTTACCGTCTTCACCTTGTATATATTGGCAGTTTGAGCAAAGCTCGCCTTCAACCTTTGATTCATGCACATACTTAAGAGCAATGGCAGTTGGATCTTCAAGCGCCACTTGCTCTTGTGCGTTGGCGCGTAATGCCACCCCACCCAGAGTTAATCCAATAATAGATGAACCTGATAATTTTAAAAAGTCACGGCGATTAACGTTGTTCATAGTTGATATCCTAATTGGTAGACGAAAATAATAATGATTCTCTTTTACGTTACCCCTAAAATGCAAAAAACCCGCGGTTAAGGCGAGTTTTTAGGGCTAACGTTTCGTAAATTCAATTCTTTATACTTATGTACAAAGAAATTGGATCCATTAAAAATGTGTAAAATATGTAATTGTTTTGGTTCTTAAAATGTTGGGGACAATTTACCTGTAGTGTGTTGCCATTTGTCGGGCTATTTTAATGCCAAACTTTATAAATCCCACCTCTTATTTTCAGGGATACTTGTAAAAATTGCAATATTTAAATAAGCAACGTTTAGCAGTGACGTATCTACTATATCAGTAACTATCGATGAATGTTCTTGCTATCTAGCATATAGTTCGCGCTATAATACTGTATAACCATACAGTATTGAGATGTAATGAATATTATCCCGATCAAGGCTCAGGCTGGCATAACCGGTTTCGAGTCACCCGCGTCAGAATACCAAACTCTACCCATGTCTCTTGATGAAATACTCATTGATCACCCCACTGCCACGTTTGTAGGGCTTGCTGTAGGAGATAGCATGACAAGCCACGGCATATTTGATGGCGATGTATTAATTGTTGACCGAGCAGCCAGGCAAGCCAACATGGACATTATCGTCGCTACGTTAAATGGTGTATTCATGTGTAAGCTCTATGACCGTAAAAAGCAGTGTTTATTGTCAGGGCTCGATATTTACAAAACCTACCAACTAACCGATGGCGATGAATTCTTAGAAGAAGGCATTGTTATTCGCTCGATTAGAAATCACCGCCAATCAACAAAGCTGGCAAGATGTTTGCGTTAGTCGATGTTAATAGCATGTATGCCTCATGCGAGAAGATTTTCGATCCACTTGCCCGGCGAACTGGCGTTATTGTATTAAGTAACAATGATGGCTGCGTAGTGGCCATGTGTAAGTTAGCTAAAGCCAAACTAGGTAATGTAAAGTTTCAGCCGTACTTCAAAATTAGTAAACAAGTTGCAGCATCTGGCGTAATAGTGCGTAGCTCTAACTATGAGCTATATTCAGACTTGTCTGCATCAATAATGGATATTCTCAGTCGATACTCACCCGAGCAACATATTTACTCAATTGATGAATCATTTCTTCGCTTTCAAACCCAGCCTAAAGAAAACTGGTGGCATCTAGGAAAAGAGATAAGGCGGGTAATATGGCAAGAAGTCAGGCTACCTGTCTGTGTGGGTATGGGGCCAACTGCTACATTGGCTAAAGCGGCTAACAATTACGCAAAGAAGAACAAAAATACAGGTGGCGTCAGTGTCATTGATAAACAAAACATCATGACGGTGCTGCAAGGAATGGCTATTGAAGATGTGTGGGGGATCGGGGGGCGCTTAGGTAAAAAACTAAGGTTTATGTCGATTGATAATGCGTGGAAGCTTTCGCAACAACCCGCTAAATTAATGCGTCAGCAATTTTCTGTGAATATCGAGCGCACAGTAAGGGAATTACAAGGCGAGTCATGCTTAACATGGGATGAAGTAAGAAGCCCTAAACAACAAATATTCTCTACTCGAGCATTTGGTGAAAAAGTCACTGATTATGCATCATTAGAACAAAGCTTAGTGATGCACGCTGAAAAAATCGCCAAAAAAGCCCGTAAACAAGGAAGCTTAATAAAGATGATGGTAGCATTTGCTCATTCAAGCCCGTTCTCAGATGGGCAGATTTACCGGCGCAACATACATCACGGTTTTTTTGATGCTACCGCAGATAGCCGAGACCTGGCTATTGCTGCTAGCGAGGCGGCAAAACAAATATATCGTCCTGGTGTGTTATTTCATAAATCAGGTGTAGGAGCAATAGAGCTGGTAGATGATGCTATGTACCAGCGGGATATGTTTGCAGCACAAGGGCGTGACCCCCGCGTTATGGCGGCACTAGACACCATTAATCAACGTTTTGGTCCCGACTCGTTATCAGTGGCCGCAAAAGGTATTCAAGGAAAGTGGCAAATGCGCAGAGAAATGAAGTCACCTAATTACACATCATCATGGTTAGATATGGTGAAGATAAATTGTGACGATATCATTACAAAATGAGATCGCTCCCCCTGTGTGAATAAGAAACGAAAGGAATAGGCATCAACTTAATGAGCGGCAGAGCAATAGGAGTTGACTCAAACTTGAATCATTCTACCGGGATGTTTAATTGTATCAATATAATGTGAAGGGCAAGTATAACTTAGAATACGACTTAAAAATGATATGCAACAGTCCGATGCGAGTGAATATTGACCGTTGCATAAATGACAAAATGAATACAGATTCAATACACGTCAATGAATTATCTAAAAGTGACTTCACGTAATAGAGAATTACCGCTTAAATGACGCATCACAACGCGTTCTCCGCTGCTTTCTTCTAATTTAGCAATAGTGCTCTTAGACCATTCCATATAGGCTTTGTAGCGCTCATCCTCTTGTGTTTTGGTGGCCATTTCTTCAAACATGGTGATTAAATACATGTCCGGCTCGCCGTTTCTAGGATACTGGTTGATTATAACTTTGTAGCCATTAATCCAGCCTTTAGATTTAGCAAACTCCTGAGAGTCACGCCATTTGGTCGATAGATGATTTGCATAATTTAACCATTGACCATCAACAATGGTAATTGATGATACCTCCCAGTAATCTCCATTTTTAAACACCCGCTCATCTTCAGCTAATGCATTAAAAGACAGCAAGCTTAAAAAACAAATTAACATACTATATTTTGTTGTAAGTGCTTTCACTGGACAATCTCCTTTTTGTTTTTTTTTACTTTGCTTAGCGCCCCAATAGCGCCACTTAAAGTGCAAAGCAATATCATATTATCACTTGGTCAATAAATGAACAGCTTTTAAATGTCATGTAAATCTCGTAGTGGAGCCGTTGCAAACCCAATAATGACTTTTTTGTAACACTCTTTCAGAACTAACCACATTTACATATTCACTATTTGTGTTACAAAATACATTTCCTGTCATTACGAGACTTTCAGCCAATATACAAATAACGTCTGACATTTATTCACTTTTTTAGTTTGGATTATCAGGAGACGTTCATTTTGACGCGTTTAACAATCAGTAATATGTCATTACAACACAGCAATGGTGAGCTGCAGTTTTGCCACATCAACTTTAATTTACCCGAAAGACTAACAGGACTTGTGGATGATAATGGCGTAGGTAAATCCTTGTTGGCAGACATTATAAGAGGAAAGATCAAGGCGACCACAGGAACTGTTGAGGTTGTGGGGCCTCTCTCCTTTCTAGGGCAAAATACGCAATTTGTCATTACGAGTAATGAAACAGTTGCAGAGTATTATGGGGCTGTGCCTAAGCTCAATACACTTCACAACATTGAAAATGGCAGCATTGCAGAACAAGATTATCAAACGGTAGGAGATGACTGGTTATTTGCTAGCACTCTTAAACTGCAACTGGCAAAACTATCAAAACAAATAACGCCATATTCTAAGCTATCTGAATTAAGCGACGGCGAATTAAATAAAATGATGTTATAAAGTTTTTTACTCAAGCAGACTTGCTGGATGGTATGCTTATACTCGACGAACCCAGTAATCATTTAGATAGTAAAACGAAGCAATGGTTAGCTAAGAAATTATCATATTTCAAAGGAAAGTGTTTGCTCATTAGCCATGATCGAATGTTACTTAACCTTTGCTGCCATATAGCCAAACTAACAGCCCAGGGCATTGAATTAGTTGAATCAAATTATGATGGGTTTGAATTACAAAGTGTGCAGCATCAAGAGGCAAAGGCCCAAAAATCAAATCGACTTCAAACGCAGCAAAAAAAAGCAAAAGTAACTGCCCAGCCTGATACAGAAAAAGCGCAAAAACGAGCCTATCAGGGGGCTAAAAAAGGCAAATAAGGTGGAATACCGAGAGTGTTATTAGGTGTTAAACAACATAAGCTGAGTCATCAACAAGACAGCTTATTACTGCTTGATGAGCCTGATAATTATCTTGATATTAGCAGTAAACATATATTGTCGGATGCGCTACTTCACTATAACAGCAGCTTCGTTTTAGTGAGTCATGATCCAGACTTTGTTTCAAAATGTGGGATTACCCATACATACTCGTTGACAGTTATCTAACGTCAGCGTTGAGGCAATTCAGTTCTGTTGTATCGCTCAGGGATAATGTTTATCCTTACTCTACTCAAAAAGAAGGCAGTGAGTGTGGCTTATTGTATTGCAGTAATATGCCGTATTGCTGTTACTCGGCTATCCAGAGGCAACAGCTGTTGCTTTTGGTGATTTATTTGTATTGATCACTAAGAAGTATAATGACTGAAATAGTATACCCAGTATGGCGCCAGCGATTAGCGAAAAGTTTGCACGTAAATAGCAGCCAAGTGCAATCAAAATATTATCAAGTGGCGAGTGTGTCCTCAAATGGGGACCCGAAAAACAGAACGATGGTATTTAGAGGTTTTTTGTCGGGCACCCAAAGTCTTTTGTCTGTGACTGACTCAAGGAGTGAGAAGATACAAGAATGGCAAGGTGACAATAAGTCGCGGTTTGAAATTTGCTGGTATTTTGCAGGATCAAGGGAACAATTCCGTTTGGCAGGAGAAGTAGTATTAATATCTAACTCAATAGATTCAAGCTATGAGGATTGGGTCTTGGGAGAACACACCAAACACAGTCTTTTAAAACAACAATGGTCAAACTTATCAACAAACGCTAAGCAACCTTTTTACTCAAACAGTCCTAAAGCCCCATTTGATGAAGTTGCAATACAGTCGTTCCCACAAGATGGACTTGTTAATCAAGACAATGATATTAACGATGAGTTTGACAGCAACCTCAGTGCACAACACAATATTACAGGTAAACACACCGATATGAGTCACAATTTTTGTGTCGTTGTTTTTATTCCACATGCAGTCGATTATTTGAATCTGAAATCTACACCGCAGCAAAGATGTATTTACGAGATCCAGGATGGCTGGAAAGCACGATCCGTAAACCCGTAGATCCGAAAGCGACACTAACCTAACTTCAGTATGATTAAACCAATGCTAAAAAGTTAGGTTTCTGCTAAAAATAGTACGTTATAAATAGTACGTTA
>Ga0307488_10002252_pt1 | contig 16327 bp, 10 predicted proteins | sample SB02metaG_FD_202248 | JGI IMG/M metagenome (GOLD analysis project Ga0307488, IMG submission 202248) | Sea-ice brine microbial communities from Beaufort Sea near Barrow, Alaska, United States - SB 0.2 | ecosystem: Environmental > Aquatic > Marine > Coastal | place: USA: Alaska | collected... | reverse complement strand
CCATCCTTAAGGGGGCATTTCGGCGCTATATTGATTAAAGGTATAGTTGGGTAGGGGGGTAAGTAATAGGCTTAGAATAGGGCCTAAATGGACGGTTTATAGAGTCATATCGAAACCTGCGCATTAAGGGCAGTAGTCAGAGCCCCCCCCCTTCCTAAGGCCTGTTTTTTTCTAGGATCTAATGTCTGCTTCAAAAAAAATTGACTTTCGTCTGGCGCTACGAGCGCTGCATCTACCAACTTTCCAGTATGACCTAAATGGTGAATTCTACTGGCCTACCTTGCCATGGGGTGCAAGGTAGTCTTCAGATAATCTGTGGCCTCTTTTTGATAATCTTTGGCATGTAGCCTATGAAACCATCACTAGATCGGCCTAATGCCAATCCCTTTATAGCAAGTTTTCCTGGCGATCCAGACTGCATCCGTACGCTTGGCGATATTCAAGTGTTGGAGCGAATTCCGCCGGAGCGGAGATTTCCTTGCGTATCACCGTTGCATGCTATTGCTGCGATAGCTGAGCAGTACCCTGTGGCCACGGCATTAACTTTTCTGCGAGAAGGGCGTGCAGACGATGACCCGAAGTGCTGGACTTACACACAGTATATGCAGGAGATTACGGCAGCCGCGAACCTGTTTCACTCGCTCGGTCTGCAGTATGATGAGTCCGTCTTGCTTCTACTGCCTAACGTGCCTGAAATGCTGTTCGGATTTTGGGGTGCTCAAATGGCGGGAATCGCGGCGCCTATCAACACTGCCCTAGGAGCTGAACAGATTGCTGATATCGCGCGCGAAGTTGATGCTCGAATTCTTGTTACGGCCGGCTCGGACTACCCTGAAATTTTCGCGAAGGCCATTGACGTACAACTTTATTATAGTGGAATCAAACACGTAATCACCGTCGGCAAAAGGGCTACTGCAACGATTGATTGGAGGGAGGCCGTAGGCGGAGATGGAGGAAAAAATCTAACATTTGAACGCAGCCTGACCGGTACGGAAACGGCGGCTTATATGCATACTGGTGGCACGACCGGAGTTCCTAAGATTGCTCGACACACACATCGTAGTGAGGCGATTAATGTAGGTCAGATGTCGATGACTGGGCCGTGTGAGATATTGAGGTCGCGCCCGGTAATTCTGTGTGGCTTACCTTTGTTTCATGTCAATGCCTTATTTTGTTCTGCGTTGTCTGCGATTATCAATGGTGGTGAGCTCCTGCTAGCAGGCCCCGAGGGTTTTCGATCAAAGAGCCTGATTACTGATTTTTGGCAATTGGTAGAACGTTACGGTGTTAGTTTCTTCTCTGGTGTACCCACTGTCTTCGCGAGTTTGCTGGATCAGCCCATCGGCGAATTAGACCTATCTAGTCTGAGTCATTGCTCTTCTGGCGCGTCGTCTATGCCGACTAATCTTTTGCGTGCATTCAGGGAGTCTACCGGCGCGGATATCTTGGAAGGCTATGGCATGACTGAAACTACTGTCTGCGCCACAGCACACACATATCACGGCGAACGCAAGATCGGCTCGGTTGGCATGCGCCTGCCATATCAACTTATCCGTGCTGTAGTGCTTGATGAGGAGAGGGTGGAGCGCGACTGCGCTACAAACGAAATCGGCGTTCTGCTTCTCTGTGGTCCCAACGTCATTTCAGGCTACAAAAAAGCTAGGGCTAATGTTGGAGCATGGCCTGATGTTGGTTGGTTCAACAGCGGCGATATGGGGCGAATCGACTCTGACGGCTATTTATGGCTTACCGGTCGCATAAAGGATGTGATAATTCGTGGTGGACACAACATCAATCCGGTCATTATTGAAGACGCTCTCATGAAACATGCCGATGTGGAGTTTGCTGCAGCCATCGGCAAACCAGACGCTTATGCCGGAGAGGTTCCAATCGCATACGTTCAACTTCGGCGGGAGGCTGCGGTTACGTCAACACAACTTCATGATTATGCGCACAAGCACGTCAAGGAGCGCGCCGCCGCACCTGTTAACGTGATTATTCTCGAAACACTACCGAAAACAGCAGTAGGCAAAATTTATAAACCCGCGTTGAAAATCGACGCCATCGGACGCGCGTACCACGAAGCGGCTGAGACAGCTTATCCTGACGGGCTTTTTTTGGTGGATGTACTCAATGATGACGTCCATGGCCTTAAGGTTATGATAAAAATAGAAGGTTGTGACCCTGATACGTTCCATAAACGGGTCGCTGGCAGGTTCGATATGCTTGGTTACGTTTGGGAGCTTAGCCTCTGAATGTTTGCCAGAAATCACGTTGCGCACTGGAATATCCCTAAATAAAGTTATTTAAGGCTATATGGGTGTCTGGGTTTTAAAAATAAATAAGGCAAACATCAAAGAAAATTTAAGAATGACAATTCGATGCTACGCGCACGTCTCCCGCTAAATTGGCCGTTTTTGTCAATCTAGTTGACCATAATGGCCATTACTTTTTATCTAGTATCTAGTATATTCTGCTATCCAATATAGAAAATCGTTTTTTATCTTGGGCGAAATCCCTACGTAATGGTAGATGTTAATGAGGCAGCCAGCATGGATGTAGTGAAATCACAAATAGCCTTAGAGGCGGCGCCTGCTAGCACCGCACGTTGTCGCACCCTTGATCATTATTACATAGTTGGTCTCCTGCATGGCGCCGTTGTGCGAGGATATGATCCGCATGCAATTCTTGCCAAGGCTTTCATTGCTGCCGAACGGTATGACGATTTACAAGCAACTATCGACGGTGCAGAGGTGCAGCGCTTGATACGTGCGATAAGAGACGAGCTCAGCGACAAATATCTGGGATTCTTAGACCAACCTGCGAAGCTTAGTATGGATACTGAGGTTGGAAAAATTGCTCTACAGCATGACACGCTCGGTGCGGCAATCAAAGGTATGTCCGATTTTGTTGAAGCGGTTCGCAATGACCAGATGCGGTTCCTCAATATTGACGATAGGACCGGCGAATATACTTATGGCATGCGATGCGAGCTTGCCCGCGATCATGAAGAAACATCATATTACCTATATTATTATAGTATCGTTTGGACCTATCGTTTTCTGTGCTGGCTGACGGGTAAGCGCATCAAGCTAACCCGTGTTTGCTTCATGGGGGCGAGACCTGAAACCTTTGATGATCATGACGAAGTCTTCGGCTGTCCCGTCGAGTTTGGCGGGACTTGGAACAGTATGCACTTTCATAAGCATTACTTGAAAGACCCTGTAATTAGAACTATAACGGAATTTAATCACGCCGACTTCACCAATAACTATCCGGATTGGTTCGATTCGCCCGGACGAAACAGCAGTAAATCTAATGCCGTCGAGCAGGTTCTCCTAGAAACTCACAGGCAAGATAAATCTCTGCCATCTATCGAGAGGGTTGCTCAAATTTTAGATGTGAGCCCACGCACTCTGCGCCGGCACCTTGCTCGCGAGAACGAGAGCTACCAGAAGATTAAGGATAAGGTCCGGCGTGAACGGGCCGAAGAATTACTTATAGGTAGCAACGTGGCCATCCATATAATCTCGAGTAGCCTTGGGTTTTCTGAACCTGGTGTATTTACCCGTGCCTTTCGAGCGTGGACGCATACTACTCCCTCTACTTATCGGAAGACGCACGGCATTCGCTACTAATCAAGGGAGGGAAATCCTGCGGACAGCGTGGCCGAATTTGCAAAGTTGATCGGCCCTAGCCGCCATGGCCATCTGCATTCTAGTACGCCTTAATAGCATTGTGGTTTATAAATAATTATATTTTATTTCTTTTATTATATTTAGGGGTGTTAGAACATGCGTAATAATAATTTTTTTTTGCGAACCTTTACTTTATTTGGCTGCATTAGCAGCGTACTAACTTTTCAAGTAGCACTGGGACAAGAAGATAGCGGCAGTGGGGGCCGACTCGAGGAGATTATGGTAACCGCTGAAAAACGAGCTGAAAGTATTGATAAGCTTGCTTTCGCAGTTTCAGCGTATCAGCCAGAAACGTTGGACACTTGGGGTGTCTTAGATGCCATGGGACTTCAGACATTGGAACCTAGCCTCGTTATCGGGAAGGCCGGCGCTAATGCCTATACGTCCATTAGAGGGGTTGGGACTGAGTTGGGTAATATTGGTGCTGAAACTGGTGTCACATGGAGTTCGGATGGCGTTACGCAATTACGTAGTATTGGGGCAGCAGGACTTTTCATAGATGTCGAGCGAGTTGAAGTATTACGTGGGCCGCAAGGCACGATTAGCGGGCGGAATGCTACTGGTGGTGCTATTAATGTGATTTCCAATCGTCCAACCGATGAGGTGAGCGGGAGAGTAAAAATCAGCCTTGGAAATTATGATCACATGGCAACAGAAGGCTATCTCAATGGGCCAATTGCAAATAACAAGGTACTAGCGAGAGTCGCATTTCTTTCAGATCGAGCTACCGGTTGGTTGGATAACAAGTTCTTAAGTGAGGATGTTGAAAGTACCGACATAACTTTTGTGCGTGGGTCCTTTCTTATGGATATGTCCGACAATGTGGAGGCCCTGCTTATACTGTCTGCACTCAACGACAAATCAACCGCAGGCTATTCTACCGTTGAGATTGGTCGCGCGCGGCCGGACACGCAAACGATTGCGGAAGCCGTAGGCACAATTCCAGCTGATCTTGACGCTTTAACGATTAATGCAGATCAGGAGACTGTAGGTAATAAAGAGCAATATGGGGCCACTCTGGTAGTTAACTGGGATATTTCGCCCTCCCTGTCTATGACATCGACGACGGGGTATTCGTCAGTTAAGGTACATGCTACTACTGACTGTGACGCCACTGAGCTTTCGGTATGTTCCTTTCCCTCGACTCCTGAATTTCCGCATGGTATCGATTGGGACGTTGAGCAGTTTTCACAGGAAGTCATCTTCACTGCGGACCTTACCGATCGCTTGGATTTCCTTATCGGAGGTCTTTACCTTCAAGAGGAGGCTCTAGAGCCAGTTCAGTACGTCGCTGAGCTGGGAGGGCTCCCGCCAGGCTCCATACTGTTAACTGCGTTCGGAGACTTGACAAGCTATGCGGCCTATTCGCAGCTACGATATAGTCTCAGCGACAAGCTTCGTCTTTCCATTGGTGCGCGCTATACGAAGGACAGTAAAGATTATGGTACAGACGATCTGATCTTTGGTGGTGCGTCTTCGGTTAGAGATAGTTCTTCTTGGTCAGGAGCGACGCCGCGCCTTGCTTTGGATTATGCTGTTTCTGATGATATAACGCTTTACTCAAATGTATCATGGGGTTTTAAAGGGGGTGGTTTTAACACCTTTGGTCCTGTTGTCGATGGAAGAGCAGATCAGTTTGATCCAGAGGATGTTACGAGCTACGAAGCAGGCTTTAAAGGACGGTTTTTGGACGAGAGCGTTCGCATAGCAGCTGCCGCTTTTTATATGGACTATAAGGACCTTCAGCAGGTTGTGACAGGCCTAAGTGGAAGTTTCTTACCAACAGTCGTCAATGCTGGCCAGGCCGAAATTAAGGGTATTGAATTGGAAGTGACCGCGCTTCCAACGGAGAACCTCCGCTTAGGCTTTAACGCCGCGTGGATCGATGCGACTTATACGGAACTGGCCTCGGCTGACAATATTTATCCAGAGTTGGGTCAGGTAGATCCTACACAGCCTGGATTACTCGTGAGAGATTTGTCAGGCAACAAAATACCGCGAGTGCCGGAAACTAAGCTTGTCATGTCTGCTGAATATGCAAAACCCCTCGCCAATGGCAGTAGTTTGGGATTTGGTATTAATTACACTTGGAGAAGTGAGGTTTATTGGACAATTTTCAATAATGAAGGGGTGGATCAAGCTTCCTATGGACTTTTAAATATACAGGGTTATCTTGAGAGTCAAGATGGAGCATGGCGCTTTAGTGCTTTTGCGCGGAATGTACTTGATGAGCGCTATTTTGTTCAGGGTGGGCAAACAGCAAAGGGAGTAATTCCAGTTCCTGCAGCGACGGGTAAGCTTGGTACCCCACGCACATATGGTGTGAGTGTGTCTTACCAGTTTTAGGATCCACCGGCCAGTGATCGAGAGGGTTTCGATTCCTGGCCCAAAGGGTATCTGGGCTTGGCTGAGAGTGGCAAAGTTGAGCGATATCGTCGTCATCACGTGTTAAAATAGCAGGAATAGTTCAATGGCGAAGATCGAAAGTATTAAATTTTCAGCAGAGCGTCTGGCTGAAATAAAACCCACTATGCGGCGTTACATCGACGAAGGACAAGTTCCTTGTCTGTTGACTGTAATTGCCCATGACAGAAAGGTTGTCCATTTTGAAACGCAGGGCTATCCCGATGTCGAGAAATCGATAACGCTGCAGGAAGATGCGATATTTCGGCTGTTCTCCATGACCAAGCCAATTACGATTGTCGCAACTATGATGTTGTATGAAGAGCATCGATTCTCTCTTGATGATCCTATCGCGAAGTATCTTCCTGAGTTTGAAGATATGGAAATTTGGAGTGAACAAGGACCGATTGCAGCTGAGAGGGCGATCACAATTCGCCATTTACTTACCCATACATCCGGTCTTACATACTCTGGATTACCAAACCCTGTTTCCCAGATATACGCCGAAGCGAAGTTGCATGGTGTTCGAAATCGGCTGTCGGGGGATACTCTGGAGCAACATGTTAATCGGCTTGCGGCAATGCCTCTTCTAGCACAACCGGGAGTGGCGTGGAATTATAGTGAGGCTATGGGTGTGCTTGGGAGGCTAGTTGAGGTACTTGCAGGCAGCACCTTCCGAGAATTTTTAGTAAACCGCGTATTTAAGCCACTAGCAATGGTTGATACAGATTTTTATGTTCCGAAGAATAAAATAGATCGTCTGATTCCACTGTATCAATTGTCGAACGACCGGGTCCTCAAACTTACGAACTCTGATTATGGCGGTAACTATGGTATTAAGCCATCGCTTGAGTACGGTGGCGCGGGTCTGGTTGGCACCGCGGCAGATTACTTACGCTTCGCACAGATGCTGTTAAACGATGGCGAGCTTGACGGTGTGCGCCTTCTCAGCGCATCGAGCGTTCGGTTAATAATGACTGACCATCTTGGGCCCGAATTTGGTGATACTCCGCTCGCGAGTTTGGACGCGCCAGTTACAAGTGGGTTAGGTCTGGGTTTCGGCTTTGGTGGGTACGTGGTTCGAGATGCATCGTCCGCTGCAACGCTTGGTTCCGACGGAGAATATGCTTGGGGTGGCTGGGCCAGTACCGACTTCTGGATAGATCCTAAACGAAAGCTTATCGGCATCTTGCTCACTCAGGTCATCCCTATAGACGTACAGCTAACAACTCGCCAAGGCTTTCACGATCTGGTGTATCAAGCGGCTATCGAAATATAGATTGCAGCCTTAAACGTGGGTAAGAGTTTTATGAAATTAAGTAAATCAGCCACTAGTGATCGCAACACTAAAACATCCGTGTTCAGTATGCGTTATTCCGTTTATTCTCTTTTTGTTCTGTTTCTGGTTAATATGTTTATTTTGATCGACCGGCAAATGTTGGCCGTCCTCTCTGAGGATATCAAACTTGATTTGGGATTATCAGATGCTGACATTGGTTTCATTTATGGGACGGGTATATCTGTTTTTTATGCGATCTTCAGTATACCGCTAGGGCGTTTGGCCGATGTGTGGTCTCGTAAGAGTTTGATCAGTATTTGCATTGCAGCTTGGAGTTCCATGATCTTTTTGTCTGGTACTGCGCGTCATTTTCTAATGTTTGCCTTTTTTCGAATCGGCGTAGGTGTTGGAGAATCGGGGACAGGACCCGCGGCAATGTCGACCATTTTTGATCACTTCGAGCCTCGTCTACGCGCTACTGCAATGTCAGTAGTTGCTGCTGGTGGGCCCATCGGCGCGGGTGTTGGCTTGATACTTGGAGGAGCCATCTTAGACGGTTGGTACGACCTCTACCCGAACACGATCTTGGCGCCGTTTGGCCTTAAAGGTTGGCAAGTGGCCTTTTTCTGTGTAGCCGCGGTAGGACCCATTCTTGCTTGGTGGGTGGCAAGTCTAAAGGAGCCTGTACGGGGACAAAAAGACGGGCTAACTTCAGAAGCGCATCCCCACCCTCATCCATTTCGCGAGTTGTGGGCAGAAATGCAGTCTGTCCTACCGTTTTTCAGTCTACTGATCCTGCGGCGTCTGGGCGGCGATTTCCGTGCCGTCAAACTTAACGTACTAATGGGAAGTGTTATTGTTACAACGGCATTTCTTTTGGTCGTTGCGACGGGCAGCGTCGCGCAATGGTGTGCGTTAGGCGGGGGTCTATGGTGCGTTGTTTGTTGGGCTCAGACCTTGGCACTGCGAGACCCAGCGACGTTTGGAATGATCTTTAAATGTCGATCTTTTATGTTTAGTAGTATAGGGCTAGCGTTATTTGTCTTTAATACTGTCGGTGTGGCTGGCTGGATAGTGCCCTACATAATTCGAGCACACAATGTTAGCGCGGGCGAAGTGGGTATGACTGTTGGATTGCTAACCACAATATGTGGGTTTACGGGAACGATGGTGGGCGGTATTTTGGCTGACATGCTTGGTCGGTATACCTCACGAGCGACAATTTATGTGTGCCTTGGTTCGGTCCTACTTAGCGCGCCATCGGCCGTCCTGATGCTTGTTACGGACGATATAACTGCTATTTATCGATATTTGGCACTATTCTTATTGACCTCGTCCGCTTGCTATGGGGTTGGTCCGATGATGATTAACTCTCTAGTAATGCCACGTATGCGGGGTTTAGCGTCGGCTGTTTATTTAATAATAATTACTTTTCTGGGTGTTGCATTAGGGCCTTATACTATCGGATTTATTAGCGATTTAATCGCGGCTGATGGCACAGGTTCTGGTGAATCTCTTCGTCAGGGTATTCTTTGGGGACTAACGTCGATTATACTCAGTGTAACGATGTTGCTCATAGCTACTACCCACCTAGATCGTGACAAAAGTAGTTACCTGGATCGAGCAAGAGCGTTGGGTGAAACTGTTTGATCGTCGCAACCTACGGAAGTTCCAGAGTGAGAAGCTTTTCTCTATTGCATTGTGTTATGTGGGGGCAGGCGCACCACATCGAGTTATCAATGATCGACTTTAACTCAAAGTGGCGTTTGGAGAATTAACATGCGGAATATTGTCGCCGCTCATTTAGCCTTGATAATGGTGATAGTGACCACCTGCAGGTCTCAAGCGGATCATCTCGAGGACTTTGATTATTTTGCGGCGAACCGCGCGACGATTCGGAACGGTATACAAGCGTTACTCACATGCAATGGCCTATTTACCTCTGATCGAAATTTGAAGCAAATCTTCGATCAGGAACTGGCTTACTTGACAAATCCAGTTGGTACGATTGAGGGTGGCGAATATCTGATTGACCGTGAGCGAAAAGCTGTTGCGATCGGCGGGCCAGAGTCGGGGACGATAATTCGTGCTGCATTTCGACAGGGTGTTGGATGCGTTGTCATGGCGCCGCATCAAAAGTTTGCCGATATAGATGATTTACCAAGACTGAACCTTCCGTATCCTGACTCTGATCCTACTACCACACCTTGGCCAATGGGCGACGTTATTGACGCCAAAAATAGGCCTAAAAATATTGACTGGACGGTATTGGGGGCAGCCTCCAACTGGGCATTCCATCGTGAAACAGGGGAGCAAGATACGATAAGCCTAATTGTTGTGCATAAAGGGCAGATCATTGTCGAACGTTATGCAGACGGTGTGGGCATGATGACACGAACACGTTCCTATTCAGCCGCGAAAAGTATTGTTTCCACGTTGATTGGTATTCTTGTTGACGACGGTCGTCTCAAACTTGATAAACCACTTGGGATTCAATGGCTACCCGATGTTGATGGCCATCATGATGACCCACGTAACGACATTACGCTACGAAATGTCCTTAATATGTCGAGTGGACTTTATCCGGTTGATAATTTCAACATGGAGAATGCAACTGGGTCTGGTGTCGCTTATTGGGCTGGTGCGAGTTCTGTCGACAAGGCACGTGATCGTGCTTTGATACGGACGCCAGGTACACACTGGGAATATCAGAACTATGACACCTTACTCGCCGTATTCGCTATGAAACAGGCACTCGCAGATCCAAAGGTCTATGCTGAATTTCCACGTATGGCATTGTTTGATCGCATAGGGATGCGTAACACGCTCGCTAGCACGGATCGCTTCGGTGACTTCATTCTGAGCAGCCAGGTGTACACCACTGCGCGAGACCTTGCGCGCCTTGGTCTTCTGTATGTACAAGGCGGAACCTGGCTGGGTGAGCGTTTGGTATCAAAAGATTGGATCAGGTTCGTACGAACTCCCGCTCCATCGGCAGTCAGTCGAGGAAGTGATTATGGCGGACATTTTGTGTTGGTTCCTGACGGCAGGACTGACGTGCCAAAAACGGCATACATGGCCGCTGGAAATAGAGGGCAGTACGTCATAATTGTACCGTCGCATGACACCGTTATTGTGCGCCGCGGCCTTGACTATGGAAAGCAAGGATTCGATCCGTGGGACCTGACACGCGAAGTTTTGAAAGCGATCCCCCTGAAGTGATCTATGTTGAGAACTATCATGCAGTTTTGGAAATTGAAGCGTTTCGTGGTCGGGTAGTACCAAAGTTTATCACGAAATATTTGATGGTATTCATTATAATAAAAACAATTTAATTCATATTTATCAGAGTCTTAATTGAGTAATCCGGGCGGTACTGTCCCGATCAAATATCAATACATTAGTGCTCTCTCATGTTCCCAAGACTCTTTTATCCAAGTTTTTTGTTTATCTCTGGCCCCTATCTGTCTATTGTAACTCGGTACGATTCCGCGATAACGACGGTACAAATTGAGATGGTTATATCACATGGGTGTTTTATACCGTAAATATTAGCGGGTAAAATCTTATGTCTAAGTTAGTGGTAACCGCCGCTGTCAATGTAATGTAATACAAGATAGTCAAGCCCGGCGATACTAATATCGTTAAAGTCCAAAGGCAGCCCGTAATTTCTCGTAATGCATAGTCATGGCGAGCTTAGATACTCTTGCGGTTGGCACTACAAATTCAAAAGCATGAAAACCACCAGGGAATACCTGCAGGTCGGCAGGCACGCTGGCCTTATTCAAACCATTGGCATACTTAATATTTTCATCTAAAAAAAGATCTAGTGACCCAACTGGGATGTAGGCGGGGGGTAAATCGTTAAGATTTTCAGCTCGAGAAACCGCTGCGCACGCGGGGATACTTTTAGTGCCATAGAGATCGCCTAGATAAGCGGCCCATCCCCTTTTGTTACTTTCGCGATTCCATAGACGCGGATCCATAACGGCATGACTCGATGCCGTAATATTGCGATCATCAATCATGGGGCACAGTAGCATTTGAAACATTATTTTCACAGTCGCTCTGTCTCGAGCAAGTATTGCTAGACCGGCCGCCAAGCCGCCACCCGCACTGAGGCCTCCGATAGCTAATCTAGTAGGATCAACACCTAATGCGTCGGCGTGACCTGCAAGCCATAAGAGAGCTGCATAGCAATCTTCTAATGGTCCCGGGAAGGGATGCTCCGGTGCTAGTCGATAGTCTACCGAAACAACAATACAGCGCACTTGTTCGACCAAGCACCTTACTAGGTAGTCATCGCCTTGGAGACTCCCCAATACATAGCCACCGCCGTGCATCCATAGCAGTGCAGGTAAAGATGCGCCGCCATCCTTCGGTCGGTACACACGCACCGATACCCACGGGGCACCTTCCGGTCCAGGAATTAAGTGATCGCTTGTTGAAACACCGTCGGATGTACCTTGGTTTAACTGGATTGCATCCGCAATCTCATCCACATGCGCACGGACTGCCGGAATATCGTCCCAGATATCCAATACAGGAAAGTCGAGCAATGCTTCAGCTAGCTCAGTATCCAGTTTTGATTGATCCAATTTTTACACTCCATTACTAGTATGATTAAGGAGTTTACGCGACAAACAATTCAGGCGTCAAAGAACTTTCCAGTATGACCTAAATGGTGAATTTCATTGGCCTACCTTGCCATGGGGTGCAAAGTAGTCTTCAGATAATCTGTGGCATGTAGCCTATGAAACCATCATTGGATCGGCCTAATGCCAATCCCTTTGTAGCAAGTTTTCCTGGCGATCCAAACCGCATCCGTACGCTTGGCGATATTCAAGTGTTGGATAGTTTTATATGAAAATTAGGCCCCTCTAATGAACCAGGAAGTACCCTAGGCTTTATTATTGTTGAGTTTAGGCACACTGTTATTGAAGGGCTTTTATTCAATGGACATGGTTCTCAGTGAGGTTCTTTTTCAAATAATGACGAAGGTTAAGGCGTTTAACTAGGTTGAGGTTTCGAGTCAATAAAGTTAGCGGTTTTATTAGATAAATTATTCTATACACGTTGTACTTATTAAACGTGAGAGGCGTCAAGTGTGCAAAAACTGAAAAATAGTTACTTTACCGGCGAAGGTAACGGACAATTACTTTATGAAACGATTGGTAGATGCTTTGAAAGAGTTGCCAAAGCCAATCCAGAAGGGATGGCGGTTATAGTTAAGCATCAGAGTATTCGATGGAGCTACCGACAACTCTATAAACAAGTTGATCGCCTATCGCTTGGTCTATTAGCTTTGGGGGTTCAGCCTGGTGATCGGGTGGGTATTTGGGGTCCCAATTCGATTGAATGGGTCATGAGCCAACTGGCAACCGCGCGAATAGGCGCAATCATGGTGTGCATTAATCCAGCGTATAGGCTATATGAATTGGAGTATGCGCTAAACAGGTCTTCGTGCAAGGTAATCATTAGCGCTGAGAAATTCAAAAATAGCAACTACCTGACTATGCTTGAAGAGCTTGCACCTGAATTAAAGTATAGCCAAGCAGGTACTTTAAAATCGGCAAAGTTACCACATCTCGAACTGGTGATTCGAATGGGCACGCAAGTGTCTGCAGGGATGCTTAATTTTGATGATGTTTGCGGCTTGGGTAGCAAGAACGAACGTCAGCGTCTTGAGGCCTTACAACTTGAACTCAATCCTGATGACGCGATTAATATTCAGTTTACAAGTGGCACCACAGGGCAGCCAAAAGGTGCAACTCTTAGTCATTGTAATATCCTTAACAATGGTTGGAACAGCGCGCAGGGTATGCAATTGACCGAGCGAGATAAACTATGCATCCCCGTTCCATTATATCATTGTTTTGGAATGGTTTTGGGCGTCTTGGCCTGTCTTACATCTGGAGCGACTATGGTTTTTCCATGTCAAGAATTTGACGCAGAAATTACTCTTGCGACAGTTGAAGAAGAAAAATGCACAGGGTTGCATGGTGTGCCCACTATGTTTGTTGCGCTGTTAAATTTATCCAGATTTAACAATTATAATATCTCGACTTTACGCACCGGTATTGTTGCTGGTGCTCCCTGTGCTGAGGCGCTAATGAAGCGGGTAATTGGCGATTTAAATATGAGTAGTGTGTTAATTGGGTACGGTCAGACTGAGGTTAGTCCAATCAATCTTATGACCTTACCTGATGATACTTTGGAAAATCGGACTCAGACAGTAGGGCGTGCAATTCCTCATGTGGAAGTCAAGATCGTTGATGAGCATAACAGAGTTCTATCAATTGGAGAGCAGGGCGAAGTTTGTACGCGCGGATACTCTGTGATGAAGGGTTACTGGGATGATGAGCAACGTACTAATGAAGCGATTATAGATGGGTGGCTTCACTCCGGTGATTTGGCGACTATGGATCAGTTTGGATATGTGAAAATCACAGGTCGAATTAAAGATATGCTTATTCGTGGTGGAGAGAACATTTATCCGCGCGAGATAGAGGACTTCTTATATACCCACCCAAAAATTAGGGAGGCTCAAGTATTTGGTGTGCCTGACGAGAAAATGGGTGAAGAAGTATGTGTTTGGATTCAACTCAAAGATGGGCAGTCGGCAACCGATCAAGAGATTCGTAACTACTGTGAAGGTCAAATAACCCATTTCAAAATTCCAAGGTATATCAGGTTTGTTAAAGAATTCCCGATGACGGTGACGGGAAAAATCCGCAAGATTGAGATGCGTGCAACTATGTCCGCCGAAGTATAAAAAGAAAAATCAGCGACATAGCTGAAGCAGTGCTGTTTCTAGCTAGCGACCGGTCAATGTTTATCACTGGTATTGACTCAGTGGTCGATGGTGGCGCTTCTCTCCCAGACAAGGTGAATCGCGTTGTATTGGTTGGCCAAAGAGTCGGTGAAATTTTAAGTCAGGGATAAAACCTATTGATTTGAACATTTTCAAAGAAAACTCGCGAAAAAATACGAACAAAAGCAGTAAAGCTACGGGCCTGTTTAGGAAATTCAGACTAAAACTCGACTCCAACATAGAGAAATAACGGCATGGACTTAAATAATAAAGTGGCATTGATAACTGGCGCCAGTCGTGGCATCGGTGCTGAAATCGCACTTGCGCTGGCGAAAGCCGGGTGCAAGTTGCCTGTGCTGACCGTTCAACAAGAAGCAATCCTGATCGAATCCCAGGCGTTGTTGAGGACACGGTAGAAAAGGCTAAGGCTCTAGGAGTTGATGCGCTGGCGATACCCGCTAATTTAGTTGAGATAAATCAGGTGCAGAGGATGGTTGGGATCACAAATGCCCATTTTGGAGGTATTGATATTCTTATTAATAATGTCGCTATTACAGCGATTGGCGACCTGTTTATCGACCTCAAACTCCATAAACTAATAATGGATGTCAATTTACAAGCTCCCATGATCGCGATACGGGAGTGCGAGCCGTTTTTTCAAAAAAGAGGCGGGGGCTCCGTTATTAACATATCTTCAGTTGCAGCCCTGTATCCTGAAGCTGGTCAGATGTCATCCGGAATCTCCAAAGCAGGATTACAGCGTTTAACTGTTGATGCCGCCAATCAGTTGTATGCGGACAATATTGCAGTAACTTGTTTTAGAATTGACTTGCCCGTAGCATCTGAGCGATTGATTACTAACGCGCCCGGAGTACCTCGAGAAAACTGGGAATCCTGTGATGTCGTCGCGGAAGGAGTTTTGTGGGCGCTCCGGCAGGATCCAAATTATTCAGGTCAATTGATTAGCATGGTGAATCTGCGTAAGACGCAGGGAACTATGAATTCCAAAGCAAAGAAAGCCTTTTCTGAAAACGTACCAACGTCATTAGTCGATGGAATCCCCGATCAGAAAACTACTATTGAATGGGTAAAGTAAACTTGATAAATTCGTCTGTGGAGCCAACTTATTCCTTTTCGGTTACGGCTTATGCTTGTTTACTTTCTGCATTACCTAAAACATATTCGGGAAGAATCATGTGAAGAATTTTCAGGAAAATTACAGCAAACGACTTCAATGGCCTTGGAGATACCAGAACGTTGGTATACGCCAATGTTGATTAGTCAATAACGTCTTGATAACACGACTACCCCTCTCTGAAATATTATTTTCTAAACTGAATTAATTGCACTAAGTAGCTTCTAAAATGGATCTTCAGTAGCTCGCTGATCCGATAAGACTTCAAGAGAAAACCCTCTACCAATAGATATACCTCGGCATGCTAGATGTACCTCACATGAAACGTAACCAAAAAGACCGCTTCCGAACGAACTAAAGAAACCGCTGAGTAACGAGAGAACCAAATACAGATTAGGGTAGTGCGTCAAGTGCGTCAATGACGCACTAAGAAATAAACAAAAAGGAAATATATAGTACTATCAGGTACTTAGAGCAATGGAAAAATAATTAGTATAGGCAATAAAAGGCACATAAGTGATTGATATTGAATAGCTTTCGTCTAACTAGGCGAACGAATCCCTCCTTCTACGCCAAGTACTATCGTTTAAACCCCTGTTATTGATGGGGTTTTTTCGTTTCTAGCGAACCGTAATTTATTTTAGGTACAATATTAGGTACAAGATGGCTGAGCAGTAGGCACTCTTTGGTTTTAGCCCTGTGAGTATTTCGCGGCCGCAACTGATCCCCAGTCATCAAAGCTGGCCTCAAAGACAGCCCGTCATAATGTGTTCCAGCTAAGCCTCTCTGTCACTCAAACCTCCAGTTAATAGCTAACTCTGTTTCGTCATACCCAGGCTCATGGGTAAGGTCTCTTTTCAGGCCATTAAAGCCATCCTTAAGGGGGCATTTCGGCGCTATATTGATTAAAGGTATAGTTGGGTAGTGGGGTAACCAATAGGCTTAGAATAGGGCCTAAATGGATGGTTTATAGAGTCATAACGAAAGCTAAGTAGAAT
>Ga0307488_10002250_pt1 | contig 16331 bp, 10 predicted proteins | sample SB02metaG_FD_202248 | JGI IMG/M metagenome (GOLD analysis project Ga0307488, IMG submission 202248) | Sea-ice brine microbial communities from Beaufort Sea near Barrow, Alaska, United States - SB 0.2 | ecosystem: Environmental > Aquatic > Marine > Coastal | place: USA: Alaska | collected... | reverse complement strand
ATGATTTTCGTTCATTAAATACTAAGGGCTCCTATTCTTTTTGGCGTAATGGCCCAACCTTAATTGCCAGTGCTTCAATTGACAATATTAGTCGAAATAATGCGAATAATAGCCTTGCAGATTTAGTGTCAGGCGGCACGGTTGAACGAATTAATCAATCAGGTGGTGTTGAGTATAATGTCGGTAATACAAGTTATTCAGTGCAGTCATCCGTTATTTACAATCGTGTTAGGTATGGCGACGATTTAAATGACAGCGACAGTTTTACTGCCTCACTCAATAGTCAAAACGGTAACAATGCACGTGCAGTATTTTGGCAATTAACTAGTCGCTATACCAAAAGAAAACAACTCAATTCAGACAGTGAAAACTATACGGTTAATGCTTTAATGGGTGCTATTACTCCTTTTAACTTTAATCCCTTTATTCGGTTTTATGATGAAAAGATAACCGGTACCATTGCTAATAAAAATCGACAAACGACACCTTCTTGGGGGCCAGGAGTAAGATGGCTTGCTTCCCCTCATATATTTATTGATCTCTCTTACAATTTTGTTGCTGACGAAACCGTTAGTGAAGACTACGTTACCGCAAATGTTAACTGGACACCCTCGCCAAGAACGTCTCTTCTTGCTGGATACAGCCAAAGATTTTTTGGTGACTCTTATGATTTTATGTTTAATCATAGCACCCGGCGCTTAACCAATAGTATGTCATACAATGAAAGTCTCACGAGTTTTGATCGCAATAACTTCCAAGCAGTTGATGGCAACTTAGAGCCCATTGAAAGTAGAGAGTTTTCACTTAACAAACGTTTTTCTTGGCAGTCAAGATTACAGCTATCAAGAACCTCTTTCGGGATTAACCTTTCGGCCAATGAACGTGAGGGCTTAGACACAAATGTTGTTGATTATAATATGGATGCCGGATTAACCATTACGCGTAACATTAGCCCCAGCAGTAACTTGTCGTTATCAACAACATTCCGTTTTAGCGAATTTGATAAGGACAACCCAGAGGGTAGTCGACAAACAGATTACTATCGTACCCATATGATTACCTATGCTAAAAGTTTAGCCTTATCGTTATCTACTAATTTTAACCTCCAACACGTGAATCGAAACTCGACTAATGAGAAGTATAGTTATAATGAAATACGTGCTGTAATTAACATAAAAAAAGATTTCTAGTATGTATGAAAGTTATTATGGTTTTACAGAAAGACCTTTTCAATTGACCCCTGACCCTCGTTTTTTCTTTGCCACCAAGCATCATCAAAGAGCATTGTCTTATTTACAATATGGTCTGGATCAAGGCGAGGGGTTCATCGTGATTACGGGGCCTATAGGCACAGGAAAAACGACTATTGCCCGCAACTTACTCAATAGTATTGCTGATAATAATATTGTTGCTGCACAGCTGGTCACCACCAAGCTTTCACCCCAAGAATTACTGACAGTAATCGCTTCAGAATTTAGTATTCCAGTGAATAGTCATAATAAAGCTGAATTATTGCAGAGTATTGAAAAATTTCTAGTCAATTTAAATCGGCAAGGAAAGCGAGCGCTTTTAATTGTTGATGAAGCACAGAACCTACCGATTGAAACGGTTGAAGAATTACGCATGTTATCTAACTTTCAGTTAAATAATAAACCCCTTATTCAAAGTTTTTTACTTGGCCAGGAAGAGCTAAAGGATATTATTCATGCGCCAAATATGGAGCAATTTAGACAACGAATTATCGCCTCGGCCCATTTAAAGCCACTATCGGTTGAAGAATTAGGTTGTTATATTCAGCATAGACTTCAGCAAGCAGGTTACGACAAAGCCAATTTATTTCCCGAGGGTACCTTTGAGCTCATTCATCAAAAAACTTTTGGTGTACCAAGAAAAGTTAATATTTTTATTGATCGGGTACTACTCTTTGGTTTTTTAGAAGAGTTGACTGAAATAAGCACTGAAGCTATTGAAGAAGTCGCTGATGAAATGGCGTTAGAGCTTACGGGGTCTTTACAGAACCAGCCTGAAACGTTAATAAACAGTCAACCCGTAGTTGATTTGGGTCAAAATTTCAACAACATTCGCGAAGTACTGTGTGAGGTTGAGGACATATTAGAAACATCGATTAAACAAAAAATCAAGATGACTAAATATGTTGATAAATTATTAAAACAAAAAAGTAGAATTCTGGCAAAGGCCAATATAGAAGGCGAGTTGTGAATTACACGTTTATCACATAAACACTTCCCATGATAAAACCCACCCTATTTTATTGCTATTGGTCACGAATAATTAATTAGTAACCCATTAGTTAATATTAATACTGTATTTTTCTATTAAACTATAGAGTGTTGGCCTACTGATTCCTAAGAGCTCAGCTGACTTAGACATATTTTCTTTCGTCAATGCATAGGCTTTTTGAATTGCTAATGTTTCTGCTTCCTCTCTTATTGCTCGTAAATTTAGAGAAACTTCATAAGTTTCAACATCAATATCAATGTTATAGAAGCCTAAATCAAAAGCAGTAACTTGGGCCGTAGTACTCATAATTACTGACGATTTAATTTTATTTTGTAATTCTCGAATATTTCCAGGCCACTTATAGGTTTTCAATGCATTGATCGCGTCATCTGAAAAAGATTTTATATTACGCCTATATTCTGCTGCATATTGTTGTAAGAAAAATCGTGCAAGGATAATCACATCATCTTCTCGGTCTCGTAGCGGTGGAATATTTAAAGTAATTTCACTAATTCGGTAAAAGAGATCTTCTCTAAATTCTCTGTTCTTAACCATCGATTCTAAATTTTGATTAGTGGCGCAAACAACTCTTACATCTAAGGCGATTTCCTTTCGCCCGCCAAGACGTTCAATCACTTTTTCTTGCAAAAACCGTAATAGTTTAGCTTGTAAAGCAAAGGGCATGTCCCCTATTTCATCAAGAAATAATGTGCCGCCTTGCGCACATTCTATTTTACCCATGGTTGTTTTGTGTGCCCCAGTAAAAGCGCCTTTTTCAAAGCCAAACAGCTCACTTTCAAGTAAACTTTCGGGAATAGATGCACAGTTAATCGCGATAAAAGGGTTTTTGCTGCGATTACTTACCTGATGTATTGCTTTGGCTGTCACTTCCTTACCGGTACCACTCTCACCTAACAATAATGCGGTAATATCTGTGGGTGCAATACGCTGAATCATTGTTCTCATACGGTCAATGCTGGCGCTGCTACCAATAATCCCAGTATTGACTCCTGCCAATGCTTTTATCGCTTTATTCTCATTTTCAATTTTAGCTAAACTAAACGCACGAGACACAATGATATTAATAACGTCAGAGTCTATCGGTTTTTGATAAAAATCATACGCCCCCATTTCTATCGCTTTTAATGCATTACTGCGATCATCATTGCCCGTTATAACAATCACTTTTGTTTGTGGTGCTATATTTAATATTTCTTGCAAAGCGGCTAACCCTTCGGTTGCATTAGCTGCATCAGGCGGTAAGCCTAAATCTAAGGTAACCACTTTAGGCTCGTAACGTCGAATTGCCGCGATAGCACTTTGTCTTGTGTCTGCTAACAAAACATCATAGTCAGTTAAGCTCCATTTTAACTGTTTTTGAATACCTATATCGTCATCAACTATTAGTAATCTTTCCATGTTTTATAAGTCCTTATTATTGTACTAAACGAGATTATTCATTATTTAGTGGAAGTGTTAATTGAAACATACTCCCTTCACTCTCAAAGCTTGTGACCTGCATATTTCCACCTAAACTTTCAATGAATTGTTTAGCTCCATATACGCCAATACCCATACCTGCATTTTCTTTAGTCGTATCAAAGGGTTTAAATAATCGGTTATGGATAAAATCTTCTGACATTCCACAACCATTATCCAAGATGGCTATATGTAATTCGTCTGCGAGCACAGAAGTTTTAATTTTAACCCAGCCATCATTACTTGTCGCTTCTTGCCCATTTTGTAGCAAATGATTCAGTACAGAATGAAGCATTTCTGCGTCAATTAAAATAGTGGTGTGCTCATTGGTTTCAATTGTAATCTTGGGCAGATCAATATTACGTTGTTCAACCACTTGTAAAATGAGTTCATGTATTTCAACCTGATTTTTAGATGCTTCAACCACTTGTTTATTACACAATTGCGTTAAAATTTTATCTAAGCGTGAAGTAGCAGATGTGATGGTTTCAAAAACGTCATTAATAAAATCAGGGTTATCCCGATGTTTTTTAGCGTTGCTGGTTGTGAGCGCTAGTTGAGCTTGAACGTTTTTTAAATCATGTACTAAAAAAGCTGACATCCGATTAAAAGCATCAAATTGTTTTGATTCTGCTAATTGATCATTGGCTTCATGCAGAGAGACAAAGTTACCGAGTTGCTTTGATACCGCAAACAATAAATCTCGGTCCTCCCAATTGAGTGGTATTGTGTCGCCAGCTAAAATAAAAAAACCGTAAAACGTTTGCCCAATAGGTATCGGCACAACAATACTGATTTTTTGATTTGAAAATGGCTCGATATCTATCTCTAAACCTGGATAATCACTTGGCCTTGCCAAGTATTCTTGTATATCAATAATCCAGTTGTTAGTAGCACAAAACTCGCTAATGTTAGCCAGTTGCTTATTTAGTTCATTGTCTGCAAACAAACATTGACTGTACTGCATTTTAAATTGATGCTTTGAGACCTGTTTAATAATAGCGCCTTTATCAAGCGCTAATTTTGACATCATAATCTCAGTAGCCATCTGGTAATATGTTGCTGCGTTAGTTGTCTCTATTTTTTCAATCAAGTTTAGCCATTCATCTCTATATTCATATTTATTGGCAAAGAAGTTTTTAGCGATAAAAACTTTAACCTTTCGCCTTAACGACTCAGTGACTAATAACACTAAGAGTACAACGATACTCAGCACAAAAAATAAGGAACTGATAAAACTGCCCCACTGTCCGCCAACATAATTAATAAGATAGCCAGCCAGTGCCATGATTAATAAATATACACCGGCAATCATTAACATTGAGCTATAAAAAACAACGTGGCGAGAGACAAAAATTCTTACCGAACCATCTTTTATTCGCCTCGTGCTAATCAGTAATAAAGGCGTTGCAAGTGCAGCCAAAAGCCCCCTACCGTACCAAAAATCAAAATTAAGCTTACCCACCATAGATGCTTGTGAAAATAAAACAAAATCAAATATTGCGATAGCGGCTAAAGCGATGATCAGCGGTAATATTGCCCAACGTATTGTCGAGTCACTGCTACGGTATAATTGCTCAAGTAAAACCAACATCCATAAATTAAGCGCAATAAACAAAAAGAACAGATAGTTATAGTCGTAATTAAAGAGGTAACTCGCTAACCAAGCAGAAATAGTTAATAACAACCAGGTACTGAGATACCGCTTAATTTGATTGTTGTTTAGCATTTGCTTAATGGTCGTTTCTTCAATGTTGCAACTAAGGATTAATACGCTCCACATTGCTATCTTTATCGAATCAAAAAGAAATACCCACTGTAAGGTAAAGCCCAATTTTACCTGTAATGCTCCAACAGTATTTGTTATTAGGGTAATTAAGACACAAAATATAAGCCACTTAGCTAATAAGGAATTGTTGCGAGCCGCAAAAATTAATAGAATAAAAACGAAAGAAGCAAAGGCTGCAAGAGAAAAGCCGATTAACCCAAATAAATTCATAAATAAAGGTACTTGTTATGCCGATAAACGAGTAAATAATTCAATTAAGATAGTGACCCATATAAAGTTTGAAAAAGCAGCAGCACACCGTCCTGACATAAGTACAACAAAATAAACGCTAACACAGTGTAAAATCCTTTTTTATAAGTAGTCGTTTGAGTAAAATTCAGCTCTTTATTTGAAAAATATTGACAATAAACAATAAACTAATTGCTTATTATAGACCCTACTTTAACTATATTTAGAGAAACACACCAAAAAGTATAAATTTATTATAAATAGGACTATACCGTCATCTTATGCGTAGTTTTAAGTTTGTCATAAAACAATAAGAATGGCTGTTGAGAAATATACCTTGGATGATACCCACGAATGAATTTATAGAACATTCGTTAATTTAATAACGATGAAATTGACCCCGTCAGATGCCCGGCCGGGCTTGAGCAGAATATATCGTTTTATTAGAAAGATGTTTTACCATAGCCTGAAAACGTGGTTATTAGTGGGAGAGGCTATTTACGTTAATTGATTAACACTCCCATTATTTAACTAACTGAGGTTTGAAATTGTTCAAAGCAGGCTGTCGACATTACTATACCTTTACAAACAAGTGAATGAGCAAGGTTAGCGTATTAAAGTTGCGAATCAATCAGCGCCAAGGCCTCATCCAAAATAGCCGTAACCGCATTCTCTGCTTTTTCTGGATTGCGGGATTTAATGGTATTGAGTATATCAGCATGTTTTTGAACATCAGCCCCAGGAACACCTTTAATCTTGTTGGTATACCGAATACTGACTTTTAACGCTGTACCAATAAACTCCGTAAGTTGAATAAAAAAACGATTACCGCTAGCAACGAGTATACTTGTGTGAAAAGCAATATCAGCGTCTAAGGGGTCATCTAAACCTTGTTCAGCTTCAACCATGCGCGCTAACGATGATTCAATATCTTCCAACTGCTCAAATGTTGCATTTATTGCAGCCAGTGCTGCTGCTTTAGGTTCTATTGCCAGCCTTACCTGAGTAAACTCTTTTAGCAACGCTAGTGAGGGTTTACTACTCAATATCCAGGTTAATACGTCAGTATCAAACATATTCCAACTACTTTCAGGTAGCACTCTTATGCCTTGTTTAGGACGAGAAGAAATTAAGCCTTTTGCTGAGAGCATTTTTACTGCTTCACGAGTCGAACTGCGACTGACTTTATGGAGCAGACAAATTTCCGCTTCAGAAGGAAGCCCTTCACCGATCGGGTATGTACCTTTTACTATCGCCATTCCTAGATCATGGGTAAGTTGGTGGGTCAAATTTTGTCTAGGAGAAGCCTTCATTGAGTTAAGTTCCGCTGATTTCTTTAATATGTTATATCATATTTAATTCTATACTATTATGATATAACTTTATTTATCTGAAGAAAAATAATACAAAAAACTATCGTATTTTATTCTCTTTTTCAAAATATATAGGTTCATTTTAGTATTTTAAATGTTGGAGCATTGATGTGGGTTTATCAACTCAATACAAAAGTTTAAAAAATAAAGTTGTCTTTATTACGGGTGGCGCTAGTGGTATTGGTGCCTCAATGGTAAAAGCTTTTGTAGAACAAGAAGCAAAAGTTGCCTTTATTGATTTAAACCAAAATATGGCAAAAGAGTTATTAGCTAGCTTATCATCAATATATACGCGTAATATTTGGTTTAAGGCGATTGACGTAACACAATCTGAAGCATTGCAACAAGCTATCTCCGAGGCAGCAGAACACTTTGGCAGTTTAGATGTATTAGTGAACAATGTCGGTAATGACAGTCGTCAAGACATTGAAAATATTTCAGCCCATAACTGGCATAAATGTATGCAAGTGAATCTAGATCCTGCCTTTTTCTCATCGCAAGCTGTTTACAAAATAATGAAAGAAAACAATGCGGGTAGCATCATTAATTTTAGTTCCATCAATGCGTTGATAGGAATTCAACACATGACGGGATATGTTACGGCCAAAGCTGGATTAATGGGAATGACCAAAGCCTTATCCAAAGAGTTTGGCGATGATAATATTAGAGTCAATGCCATTGTCCCTGGCTGGGTTGCCACTGACAAACAATTATCAAGTTGGTTAACGAAAAAAGAAGAAGATAAATGGATGGAGTCTATGGCATTAAAGAAACGTATTTTGCCAGAAGATGTTGCAAATCTAGCCCTATTTTTGGCCTCTGATGACAGCGCGTTAATCACCGGGCAAAGCATTATCATTGATGGTGGGAGAACATAATTGCACATTCATCAATATGCTGTGGCTGTTGATTGGGGAACCAGCCATTTACGTGCTTTTTTATGTAAAGTGAACAGTGATAAAACCCTGCTATTAACGGACAACGCCACTAGTCTTGGTGTGAACAAGGTGATCAATAGCTTTGAGCAAACGCTATTTGATTGTATTGCTCCTTGGGTTGTTCAATACGGTAAAATGCCAATCTTTATGATGGGGCAAATAGGCTCTAGTATTGGTTGGAAAGAAACACTCTATTTACCCTGCCCCATTCAACCAAACGATATTGTAGCAAACTGTATCACTTTTCATTGTTCAGGGCATGACATTACCATAACCCCTGGTTTAAGTTGTCAACTATCAAATGATAACTACGATGTAATGCGTGGTGAAGAATTACAAGTTTTAGGCTGGTTACAGCAAAACCCTCAACATTTTAGTGGTACACATTTGATTTGCTTACCGGGAACTCATACTAAATGGGTATTGATTAAATCGGGTAAAATTGAACTCTTTAAAACGGCGATGACAGGTGAACTCTTCGATTTATTAAGTAATCAAAGTATTTTAATTCAAAAAGTTCAATCTATATTCGATCAAGGTTCTTTTATAAAAGGGGCTGATTTTACTTTAAAAAGTGAACGGGGTAGCTTTACTCATGGTTTATTTAGTGTCAGATCTAAACAACTCTTTGGTGAGTTGTCGCATTCACAAGCAACCTCTTATCTTTCAGGCTTACTGATTGGCAGTGATGTTCGCGCAGCGATGAATGCAGAAGAATGGCAATTATCTCAGTTAGGTGAAGTATCCATTATAGGTGAAACTCACTTAAGTGAGCAGTTTTCGCAAGTACTAAAAATGCACGGTATGAAAACCCATCTATACAAAGTTAATGATATGACCATGTTAGGATTTAATTCTATAAGCAAGTTATTGCCTTGCCCTGCTGCGCCCTAAAACCAGATATATATTACAATATTAATACATTGTGGCGCCTATGAGTTTATGGTGCTTTTTCTGTATGCGGATCAATTTAAAGACGCTCTTGAGATAGCGCTAATAAAGTGATTAAATAAAAAACATGCTCTTACTACCCTTTATAATGAACAAATAATTACCCTATGACTAAACCTGCAACCGCTAAATTATTGAAAATTATCCCTTGTCAATGTCAGCTAGGTGAAGGGGTGTTGTGGCATGCAGAACAACAGGCTATTTACTGGCTTGATATTGAAGCCCGTCATTTATACCGGTATTTTGTTAGCAGTGAAATGATTGAAAAATTTACCTTACCCCAACGTTTAGGCAGCTTTGCATTCACACCGATAGATAATCAAATAATTGCCGCGTTTGAGCAAGGTGTTGCTCGATACAATTTTAAATCATCTCATTTAGAGTGGCTCAGTCAACCAGAGCGTCATATAGCCGGTAATCGTTTTAATGATGGTAGGGCAGATCAACAAGGACGGTTTTGGGCTGGCACTATGGTTGAAAAGACAACAACATTGGGCCAGCAAGCAGCGTTATACTGTATCGATCATCGGCTGAGCTGCCAAACGAAAATGAATAACTTAACTATTTCTAATGGTTTATGTTGGAATAAATCAGGCTCTATTCTTTATCATTCGGACTCACCAACACATAAGATTTTTCAATATGATTTTTGTAAAAATACTGCCTCTATCACTAATAAACGCTTATTTGCCACAACAAACGACACCACTTTTCCTGATGGCTCAACGGTAGACGCCCAAGATTATCTTTGGAATGCGCAATGGGGTAGCAGTAAAGTCGTGAGATATGATAGTGATGGAAAAATTGACCTGTCAATATATTTACCCGTATCACAACCTTCTTGCGTTGCTTTAGGCGGGCCCAATCTCGATTGGTTAATAATAACAACCGCAAAACAAGGCTTATCTGAGCCTAATTTATCAACTGAACCCTTGGCGGGTAACCTCTTTATATATCAATTAAAAGGCGCTACCGCTTTAATTGAGCCTAGCTGTACGATTTAGCCCAAATTCGACAGCTAGAATTTTTACCTTATTGAGTACAGCAACAAGTTATATTACTCACTTTGCGAAACATAGCACTAGACAAGATAATCGCTTAATGGTCTAATTTAATTATCTTATAAATAAGACTAAAAAAATGAAATCTGTCTTTTTAACTAATTCAATCGCCAAAATAGAAATTTCACCTTCATTAGGAGGAGCAGTTTTAGCTTATGATGCAAAAATCAATGGTCGGTTTTTACCTGTTTTTAGAAAAGCTAATAAAGCAGAAACGGTACTAGAAACCAGCTGTTTTCCTTTAGTTCCCTATTCTAACCGTATTAGAGGGGGGCAGTTTGTTGCTCAAGAAAAAAAGATTACTTTACCTCTTAATCATTTACCGGAAAAACATAGTATTCACGGGCATGGTTGGCAGTTACCTTGGGATATTATTGACCAAACTGATCATAGCTTAACATTGCAATATCGCTATCAAGCCGCTGAGTGGCCTAATTCGTATAGTGCTCAACAAGTTTTCACTCTTGAAGATAACGCCTTAACTATTTCTTTGTCCGTTGTTAATACCTCAAATAAGCCGATGCCTGCCGGGTTAGGATTACACCCTTACTTTAGTTTAACCCAAGAAACATTTATTCAATGCTCTGTCGATAAAATGTGGGCAGTAGATAGTGAATGTATGCCAACGACCTTGGTTAGTGCCCCTGAAAACATAAAAAGTTCAGAAGGATTATCAATAGCGGATAGCGACCTAGATAATGTTTTTACTGACTTTACTGGAGAGGCAACCATCACTTGGCCAGAGTGGCGAGCGAAAGCCGATATTACCACTTCATCAATCTGTAAATTTGTGGTGATATATAGTCCTAAAGGAGAAAACTACTTTTGTTTTGAACCCGTAACTCATTGCACTGATGCTATAAATATGGCAAACCATGGTATCAATAATACAGGGATTACCTATTTAAATCCTCAAGAAAAAATGACCGTGTCAATGCGAATTTCTGCCAAAGAAATTGAGGATTAAAATGGGTTACCCAACTTGAATAGACATAATACCCACAATAAATAAACAATAATTATATGAGTGTAATTTAAGTATGATTCTGCCCTATATTAAAAAAATAAAAAGTATCATACCTTCGATGAGCAGTTGTGTGTACAAATGTACAAAAACTCTCATGACCTTAACTCTGTCGATATTTTTTTTAAGTTCATGCACGGAACCAGGAGTTGCCCCCAAGACATTATCAACTCAAACAAAGCAAGTTAACTTACCACATTGGCGTAATCCCGAAATATTCAGAATAAATAAAGAACCTGCTCGCAGTTTTTTTTATTCTTATGATAATAAAGCCGCAGCACTTTCTTCTTTACCCTGGCAACAAGATAATTATCAATTACTTAACGGTGAATGGAAATTTAATTGGGTCGATCATCCTAGTAAAAAAATAAACAATTTTTACACAATAGATTTTAATGATGAAGAATGGGACAACTTTGCGGTTCCGGCGAACTGGGAGATTAATGGTTACGGAACGCCGTTTTATCATAGTCATGCCTGCTTTGATAATAAGCTAATTTTACCTAAAGAAGACATTGCATATAATCCAGTAGGTAGTTATCGACATACGTTTAATTTGACTGATGCGTGGAATAATAAACAAATATTTATTCATTTCGGTGCAGTAAAATCAGCTTTTTATATCTGGATCAATGGTAAAAAAGTAGGTTACTCACAAGATTCAAAAACCGATGCCGCTTTTGATATCACACCATATGTTAAACAAGGCGAAAACCTAGTTTCGTTAGAAGTATATCGTTACTCTGATGGTTCATATTTTGAGTGTCAAGACATGTGGCGTTTAAGTGGTATTGAACGTGACGTTTATGTCTATGCGACCCCCAAAGTAGCCGTACGTGACTTTCATGTGCAAGCTAAACTAGATAATAATTACACCAATGGCATCCTCTCATTCAGTGCCGATATTGATAACCGTTCAACAACCCCAGCATCAAATTTATCTTTAACCGTTGAGTTATTCGATAAAGACAACCAAGTCATTGATAGTCAAAAATTAGCTATTAATAAAATCTCACCAAATAATTCGATGACAGTGGCGTTTGAATCAAAAATCATCACACCGAAACTGTGGAGTGCTGAACAACCCAATCTATATGATTTGCAGCTCACACTTTCACATGCGAGCGACGAAAATACTCAATTCATTAGAAGAAAAATTGGTTTTCGTTCAAGTGAATACAAAAACGGTAACCTGCTGATAAATGGCAAAGCGGTATTATTTAAAGGGGTGAATCGTCATGAGCATGATGCAAAAACAGGCCATGTGATTTCTCGTCAATCAATGCGGCAGGATGTGCAAATGATGAAACAATTTAACATCAATGCACTCAGAATGTCTCATTATCCTAATGATGAATATATGTATGAATTAGCTGACCAGTACGGTTTATATGTAATGGATGAAGCGAATATTGAATCGCATGGCTTAGGCGCCGCCAATCAGGGAGGTAGTTACGATCCCAATAACCATATTGTTAATAATATTAAATGGCAAGGTGCCTATATTGATCGTATTAGTAATATGTATGAGCGCAGTAAAAATAATCCCTCCGTTGTCTTTCGTTCGCTAGGTAATGAGAGTGGTGATGGTATCAACTTAGTTGCTTCTTATGATTGGTTAAAATTACAAGAATCAACGCCTGTTATTTCAGAACAAGCACAATTGCGCCGACATACCGATGCTTATGGCCAAATGTATGCACCATTGTCGGATATTATTCGATACGCAGAAACTCAGCATGATGAACGCCCCGTTTTACTCGTAGAATATGAACATGCAATGGGTAACTCACTGGGTAATTTTAAAGAATACTGGCAAGCCTTTGAAAAATATGAAGCCTTACAAGGCGGCTTTATTTGGGATTGGGTCGATCAAACATTGGAACAAACCGACAGTGAGGGCCATACTTATCAAGCTTACGGTGGTGATATCGAACCGCCAGGTACGCCAAACAGTGATAGCTTTTGTGCCAACGGTTTAGTCTTTGCCGACCGAACGCCCTACCCTTATCTTTGGGAAGTAAAACAGGTTCAACAAAATGTTTCGATTACCAACAAAGAGGTATTACTAGGGCAAATCAGCGTCCGCAATGGTTTTTTCTTTAATGACTTATCCTCTTACCAACTCAATTGGAATGTGATAGAAAATGGTCATATTGTTGCTCAAGGTAATGGCATCGTCTTATCTGCAAAAGCAAGTAAAAGCGAAGATATCACCTTAGATTATCAAGTTGACTTTGACTCCACCAAAGAATATTTTCTGAATGTGACGGTTACCTTAAAAGACCAGCATAATGAGCGTACACATAAAATTTATCCTAAAGGACATATATTTGCTCAAGAGCAATTAGCTATCCTTTTAAACAAAAATGAGGTGACTGAAAATAGAGTGATGCCAATACAAAAGAAGGCGCCTCTCACTATCATTGATGGTATTGATGAGGCATTATTTAGTGCTGATAACTTTTCAATAGCGCTTGATAAAAAATCAGGCTTAATCATATCACTTCGTTATAACGACAAAGAATTGCTAAAAGCACCCTCTCATCCCGAATTTTGGCGAGCACCGGTATATAACGATTTGGAAGTGAAGCCGTATGAGAATAGTTTTGCTGTTTGGCAGCACTTAGGTAGACAAACAACACTCACATCAATGAAGGTCAAACGAAGTTCTGCCAATCAAGCTCAGGTGGATATTGAATTATATTTACCGGCGATAGAGAGTAGATATTTAATCACCTATAACATTTTTAGTTCAGGTGAAATTAAAACTGATATTTGGTTTTATGCCGCACCACATAAAAAGCAAGGCGGCTTACCCCGCATAGGCACTTTATTTGAGCTTGATACTCGTTACAATAATATTCAATACTATGGCCGTGGACCTCATGAAAACTACTCTGATAGAAAAAGCTCTGCTTTTATTGGCTTGTACAAAACTAATGTGGATGATCTCTATGTTCCTTATGTTCGACCATCAGAAAATGGCTACCGGACAGATGTTCGCCACGTAGATTTTTACGATGATCAAGGCGAAGGTATTCGTTTTTCAACTGATAAGACAATAGGGTTTGGTGCGCAATACTATGACACAGATGATTATGATGCCTCAAAAGCAGACCATGTAAGGCGTAACTTACATCCCCATCAATTAAAAAAGAAAGACCGAGTCTTTGTCAATATAGATCATAAACAGCGAGGCGTTGGTGGAACAGACTCATGGGGCTCTGCACCACTACCAAATTATATCTTACCTTGGTTGGACTATCGTTATAGTTTTAATATTCGACCGCTAAACTCAGTTGATTAAAATATACCCCCATATCCATCAGATAAATGCTTTAAGAAAATCAGTCACATTGTGAAGTAATGTTAGCTATATATTTAATGAATAATATAGTTAACGTATTATTAATAAGACTTATAGTTATGTATTCAAAATTAGAATTTCTGCTTTGATATTTGATATGGGAAGATAAGAGTTAAAATTAAGTAGCCATTAAAGATAGATTAAAAGTGCTCGCAATAAAACAGAGGGTACTAAGCTATGTTAAACCGTTAGTTGCTACTTTACTTACTAACAGAGAGACTGGTTACTTTTGTCTTTCATCTCATTAGTGCCTTAACAACGTTTTCGGCCAACTAACAAACATAAAAAATTAAAGGTCGATGACATGAGTCAATTTTCAGGTAAAACAGTCGTGGTTAGTGGTGGTGCGGAAGGTATTGGCTTTGCTATTGCTCGCGCTATGGGTAAACAAGGAATGAATGTTGTATTAGGCGATATAGATACCAATCAGCTGAACATTGCCCAAAAGAAATTAGAAAACGAAAACATTAATGTATTAACTGTTCAGATGGACGTCACTGATCTTTCCCAGTGGCAAAACACAGCCGACAAAGCAATTGATCGTTTTGGAAAAATTCACATGTTGGTGAACAATGCTGGGGTTGGTAGTAACCCTGGACTGATTGAGCAAACTGATGACAAAGACTGGCGTTGGGTGCTTGATGTTAATTTAATGGGCGTTATCTACGGCACACAAACCATGGTGCCGTTAATGAAACAACACGGCGAACAAGGTTGGTTGATTAATGTTGCTTCAATGGCTGGCATGATGGGTGTACCAACGGCAGGTGCCTATACCGCCACTAAGGTAGCGGTAGTCGGTATGTCTGAAAGCTGGTATGCCGAATTAAAACCACACAATATTCAAGTGTCCGTGCTATGCCCAGCCTTTGTTAAAACGCGTATTAATTTATCTAACAGAAATAAACCAGACGAATTGAAGAGTGACAAAGAAAAGAACACTGATAACGTATCTCCTTCTTCTAGTGCTAAGCACATGCAAAAAGTGATTGATAACGGTTTGCCTCCAGAGATTGTCGGTGAGCGTGTAGTGGAGGCCGTTAGCAATAAAGAACTCTATATATTTACTCATCCTAACTACCGTAAAGTAGTACAAAAACGCTTTAAATCGATTGATGATGCTTTTGCGCGTGCTGAGTTAAGTCCGTTATTAACGAGTGTTCTTGACGAAGAAGTTGCAATGTTTACAAAATAACCCATTAACTAAGGGGGGTCGACAGTGATGACCTCTTTTCATTTTTTAGCGTAATAAAAAGGTAAAAATATGTCTTCGAATAAAAAATTTGGTGTCGTGGTCTATGGTGCTACAGGTTATACAGGACGTTTAGTTTGTGAATATTTAAATAAGCAATATGGTGTTAATGGTGAAATAACATGGGCCATGGCTGGTCGTAGCCAAGAAAAACTTATTCAAGTACGTGATGAAATGGGTATTCCAGAAGATGTGCCCTTTGTCATTGCTGATGCTGACCAACCAGAATCAGTGAAAGCGATGGTTGAAAGCACACAAGTTGTTTTGACTACCGTTGGCCCTTATCAAAAATATGGTTCAGATTTAGTGCGTATGTGTAGTGAAACTGGTACTGATTATGTGGATTTATGTGGTGAACCCGCTTGGATGCATGAAATGATTGCCGCCCATGCTGACACGGCAAAAGCCAGTGGTGCTCGCATTGTTTTCTCATGTGGTTTCGACTCGGTTCCTTTTGATTTAGGTATCTACTTTCTTCAACAGGCCGCTAAGGAAAAGTTTGCTCGACCTCTTTCACGCGTTAAAGGCCGTGTCCGTGTGATGAAAGGCACTTTTTCTGGTGGTACTTTAGAAAGTTTTCGTTTAACCATGAAAGCGGCGGCTAAAAACCCAGACTTAATCAAGG
>Ga0307488_10002248_pt1 | contig 16333 bp, 12 predicted proteins | sample SB02metaG_FD_202248 | JGI IMG/M metagenome (GOLD analysis project Ga0307488, IMG submission 202248) | Sea-ice brine microbial communities from Beaufort Sea near Barrow, Alaska, United States - SB 0.2 | ecosystem: Environmental > Aquatic > Marine > Coastal | place: USA: Alaska | collected... | reverse complement strand
AAAAGAAATGCGAGGGGAATACCAAAGTAACTAAAGGGGGCTAAGTTACTTTGCTCGGTCATACGGTAACTCACCACTAAAAACAGAACGGCCGTACCTCCCAACATACCCATCAACATAATCCAGCCCATGTCGCTAGCCGACGCTATAGGCGTAAAACCACCCCAAAAGAAGGCTATTAAAGTGGCGCCAATAACCGACGTGGTTGAGGCATACAGGTTAACCAATGGGCTTGGCACATCGTCATCAAATAAGCGAGCTGTGACCCCTACTAAGGCGTAGAATGCCGCCGCTGCCAACGGCAAAAGCGCATACCAATTGAAACCTTCTCCCGCGGGTTTAATCACCATGACAACGCCCACAAAACCCACCAAAACAGCACCCCACCGCACCCAACCAACCCGCTCACCTAAAATGGGAATTGCCAGTGCGGTGGTAAATAACGCGCTTGCATAGGTGATGGTGGAAGCCGTAGCAAACGCCATTAACCCTAAGGCCATATAAAAGGAAAGCTGAGCAAAGGTCACCACAGCACCCCTTAAAAGGGCGAGTTTCCATTGGCGTATTTTTAAGCGCCTGCCCGTTTTGTGCCACACCTTGGATGTCCATAGTGCAATAATGGATGGAATCAGCCCAAATAAATTGCGCCAAGCCGATAGTTCGGCGGCTGAATAAACCTCTGAAAGGTGTTTAATGATCAGACCCATGGCGTCAAACAAGGTTAATGCAACAAGGCTTAGAATAATGGCAAGGCCGGTGCGATCAGTGGCGCGCATGTAGGGTCCTAATGGGGTCAATTATCCAAGTTTTGAGTATTAAAAATGACTTAAACTAAGACAATGTATGATGTATTGAATGAATTTCATTATGCGCAGTGTGCTAAGTAATGCAAGCGCTGCGTTATCTGCACCCCTGATATGCTAGGGCCTTGTGATGGCAGCTTATATGGGAGCGCCTCATCGGCATAAGGAGGGCTTGAGGAGTGCTTAAAGAGGGCTTAAAGAGGGCTTGAGGAAGGCCTGGGAAGGTTTTAACACATGCTATTGAGGCCCATCTGGCATTCAAAGTGATCGTTCTACCAAGGCCATGCCTAAACCCTTGTACCACAATCACCCTGAACACCTTGCCTAACTACATGGCTTGGTTTAACACCGCCTGAAATAATACATTACAACCGGCTGTGAGGTGCTCTTGTTTAGCATCTTCTAGCTCATTATGGCTAATGCCGTCCTTACACGGCACAAACACCATGGCCGTAGGCGCAACGCGAGAGATATAACAGGCATCATGGCCGGCACCACTGACGATATCGCAATGACTATAACCCAAGTTCACGGCAGCCTGACGCACCGACTCCACACAGGCAGGGTTAAATGGAACCGGAGGTGAGTACCAAATTTGCTCAAACGCCATGGTTAAACCTTGGCTGGCAATAATGGCGTCACAACCGTCTCTTAACTCTTTATCCATGGCCGACAAGGTCGCATCATCTGGGTGACGAATATCTATGGTAAAGAATACTTGCCCCGGTATAACGTTACGTGAATTGGGGAAAGATTGAATCAAGCCCACTGTAGAACACGCCAAAGGGGCATACTTAAGGCCTATATCGTTGACTAGGGTAATTACTTTTGCCGCCCCCACTAACGCATCTTTACGGGTTTTCATGGGCGTTGGCCCAGCATGAGACTCTTGGCCCGTTAGGGTCACTTCATACCACCGTTGACCTTGGGCGTCGGTGACCACACCAATGGTGAGGTCTTCATGCTCAAGTATCGGGCCTTGCTCTATGTGCGCTTCAAAAAAGGCTTTTATGGGGCGCTCACCCATCGGCTCTTTGCCATCATAGCCAATACGCTTGAGTTCCTCACCCATAGTTAAGCCATCTAAGTCGGCGCGACTCAATCCATACTCCAGATCAAAGACCCCAGCAAACACCCCAGAGGCCACCATAGCTGGCGCAAAACGCGAGCCTTCTTCGTTGGTCCAAACGCTGGCTTCAATGGGGGCTTGCGTGGTGATGTTTTGATCATTAAGACTACGGATCACCTCTAGCCCTGCCAACACACCATACACCCCATCAAATTTACCACCCGTGGGCTGGGTGTCTAAGTGACTCCCCATCACCACAGCCCCCATAGTGGGGTCGCTACCCTCACGACGAGCGAAAATATTACCCATCTGATCAATTTTAATACTGCAGCCCTCAGCCTCACACCAACTCACAAAAAGATCTCGGGACTGCTTGTCTAAATCCGTTAAGGCTAAGCGGCAACAGCCACCTTTCTCAGTGGCACCAATTTTGGCCATTTCCATGAGACTGTCCCATAGTCTTTGTCCGTTTATGTTTACATTAGACATTACATCACTCCTGTATTTATTGTTTGCTAAAGCCGTCTCTCTTAACACCTAAGCCACAGTATTATTAGGGTGTTGAGACCAGTTTTGGTACTCGGCACTCACCCTTTTGCCCGTACGCACATCCATCTCATCTGTTTTAAGTTCACGTAAGGTGATGCAATTTTCAACAGGGCAGACCACAACGCATAAATTACACCCGACACAGTCTTCATCACGTACCTGAAAACCACGGACACCATTAATTTCAGTACTAATAGCCTGGTGCGAGGTATCCTCACACACAATATGACAACGGCCACATTTAATGCAGGAATCCTGATCTATCTGAGCTTTCGCTACATAGTTCAAATCCAGCTGATTCCATGAGGTTACGCTAGGTACGGCGGCACCAATTAACGCATCGACTGAACTCATGCCTTGCTCGGCTAAGTAGCGGCTTAAGCCATCGATCATATCTTCAACAATGCGAAAGCCATGGGTCATTACGGCAGTACAAACCTGCACATTAGTCGCACCCAACGCCATAAATTCGGCGGCATCACGCCAATTTGTGACGCCACCAATACCTGAAATAGGGATATTTTTACAATCAGCATCGCGCGCTATTTCACTTAACATATGCAGGGCAATGGGTTTAACTGCTGGCCCACAATAGCCTCCATGGGAGCCTTGCTGGCCCACTGATGGCGACATCTTCATTTGTTCAAGATCTACACCCATGACCGAGTTAATGGTGTTAATAAGCGACACTGCATCAGCCCCACCGCGCACCGCGCCTCTGGCAGAGGTACGAATATCAGTAATGTTAGGGGTAAGCTTTACGATGGTGGGCAAATCGGAATATTGTTTGCACCATGCAGCCACCATTTCCACATATTCAGGCACTTGGCCAACCGCTGCGCCCATGCCCCGCTCAGACATGCCATGAGGACAGCCAAAATTCAATTCAATACCGTCGGCACCCGTGTCTTCCACTCGCATCAAAATGTCTTTCCAAGCTTGTTCCTCACAAGGCACCATTAAAGACACCACCACCCCACGATCGGGCCAGTCTTTTTTAACTTGGATAATTTCGGCTAAGTTTATTTCGAGGTCTCGGTCGGTAATCAACTCAATGTTATTGAAACCCATTAAGGAACGATCTTTACCATGCCATGCGCCGTAGCGGGGGCCATTCACATTCACTAACGGTAGCCCTGCTTCACCTAATGTTTTCCACATAACCCCACCCCAGCCCGCTTCAAAAGCGCGGTTTACGTTATACGCCTTATCTGTAGGTGGGGCTGATGCTAGCCAAAAAGGGTTAGGTGTTTCAATACCAATGAAATTAGATTTTAGATCAATCATAGTCGACTCCTTTATGCTTGGCTTTGGGTTAATGTTTGGTGAATGGATAAGGCCGCAAGCTTGCCATCTTGCACTGCGCTAACGGCTAAGCCATCGTTGCCAGCCACGCAGTCTCCACCTGCCCAAATACCTAGCTCAGAGGTGCGCAATTGCTTATCTACTTCATATTTACCATAACTTTTAACAAATTCAATGGTGCCCAGATTAATGGCAGTTAAATTCTGTCCAATGGCCTTAAAGAGCATATCAGTAGGCATAACGTAGGTTTCGCTAGCTTCAATATTGGCCGTCTTAAACTCAACGCCAGTAATAGCCCCGTGTTCAGTTTTCAAACTCACAGGTTGAGCCCAGTGGGCAATGTGCACCCCTTCACTCAGTGCAAATTCTTGCTCCTCAAGGCTGGCATTCATGTGTTGTTTGCCGCGCCTATATGCCATGGTGACATTAGGTGCGCCAAGGCGTTTAGTTTGTATGGCAATGTCGATGGCAGTCATACCGCCACCAATCACCACTACATTTTGGCCTACGGGCAATTGCCCCACATCTACAGACTGACGCAGTTGGTGAATATACTCCACCGCATTAATAACACCAGACGCTTGCTCACCCTCTATGGCGATGTCTTTACTAGCGCCTAAACCTACTCCCATAAACACCGCATCATAATTAGTTTGTAGTTCTGCAAAACTAACGTCTTCACCCACTTTGACACCATGCTTAACACTAATACCGCCGATAGACAGAATGTCTTTAACTTCTTGTTGAGCATAATCTCCAGTCATTTTATAGGCTGCAAGGCCATATTCATTGAGACCTCCAGACTTTTCTTGAGCCTCATAAATAACCACTTCGTGGCCTAAGGTGGCTAAGCGGTGAGCACAGGATAATCCTGCGGGCCCTGCGCCAACCACAGCCACCGTGCAGCCCGTTGCAGCTTCACGGGTAAAGAACTGAACTCCTAATTCGCTGGCTCTATCTGTAGCAAACCTTTGTAACAGACCAATCTTGATCGGTTGATCGCCTTCGGTATGCCTAACACAAGCATCCTCACACAAGGTTTCCACTGGACAAGCTCGAGCACAGGTGCCGCCCATAATATTTTCTGCAAGGATTTTTCCAGCGGCACCCACCTCATTATTTTGGCTAATCATGCGGATAAAGCCAGCCACATCAATACCTGTGGGGCATGCCGTCTGACAGGGGGCACCGTAACAGTGATAACACCGGTCTGCTTCAACAACAGCGCTACGGGCATCCAGAGGGGTGTGTATATCAGCAAAATTAGTTTGATAATCTGCTTCACTTAGGCGTTGCCCTGCAAGCACAGATGGCCCAGAGCTGTTAGAACTCAATGTAGTCACAATAATGATCCTCAATTTTATTTTTTAATGCTTGGACAAAATTAAGCCAAAGCGTTGCTAATAGGCAGCCTAATAGCGGCCTTATTAGCAACGTTTACTCATTTTTTTATCTAGTTTTCACGGTCAATGGAAAATGGCGGATCTAGATCGCGCATCTTGCCGATAGCGTCAAAATATGGCGCAAATGGCGGTCGTTTGATGTAGTTACCCGCCCCACGCTCAACAGTGAGTTTGCCGTGACAGTACACCAACTTGCCCTGACTAATGGTATGAGAGGGTATGCCAGTCACTTCCATGCCTTCAAAAATATTGTAATCAATATTTTGATGATGGGTTTTAGCAGAAATCGTTTTTTTGCCTTTGGGGTCCCAAACTACAATGTCTGCGTCAGAGCCTACGGCAATAGCGCCCTTACGTGGGTACATATTGAAAATTTGCGCCGCGTTGGTGGAGGTCACTTTTACAAATTCATTCATGGTTAAACGCCCGGTGTTAACCCCAGCGTTCCATAACACCTCCATGCGATTCTCTATTCCGGCTGTGCCGTTAGGAATTTTAGTGAAGTCATCTTTACCTGCGGCTTTTTGATCTGCACAAAAGCAGCAATGGTCTGTGGCCGTGGTTTGCAGATTACCCGACTGTAGCCCTTTCCATAGAGCGTCTTGAGCTTTTTTCGGCCTAAAAGGAGGACTCATGACATGCGCAGCAGCGACATCAAAATCTTTATGTTTGTAGACTGAATCGTCAATCAACAGGTGGCCCGCCAACACTTCGCCAAACACTCTCTGGCCTTCGCTCCGAGCTCGCGTGACCGCTTCTAAGGACTCTTCTGCGGACACATGCACTAGGTAAACGGGTGTTTTTAATGCTTGAGCAATGCGAATTGCACGGTTAGCCGCCTCGCCTTCTACTTCTGGAGGACGCGACTGTGGATGGCCTTCAGGGCCCGTAATGCCCATCGCTAGTAGTTTTTTCTGTAGCTGGTACACCAGCTCTCCATTTTCAGCATGCACCGTAGGCAAGGCACCTAATTCCCAAGCTTTACTGAAGCTGTTCACTAAAATTTCGTCATTGGCCATGATGGCGCCTTTGTAAGCCATAAAATGCTTAAAGCTATTCACACCATGCTCTTTAACTAAGGTCTCCATGTCTGCTGCTACACTGTCATCCCACCAAGTTACAGCCACATGAAAGGCATAATCAGACACCGACTTTTCAGCCCATTCGCGCCATTGGTGAAACGCTGACAGGAGCGAAGTCCCTGGCGCTGGAATTACAAAGTCGATGATGCAGGTGGTGCCACCGGCAAGCCCAGCAGCAGTACCCGAATAAAAATCTTCACTGGCTACTGTGCCCATAAACGGTAGTTGCATATGGGTGTGTGGGTCTATGCCACCAGGCATCACATATTGCCCCTCTGCATCAATAACTTGGGTTCCATCAGGAATAGTTAGATCAGTACCAACTTGGGCTATCTTGCCATCAATACAGTGCACATCGGCGGCAAAGCTTTGGTCTGCGGTGACAACAGTGCCACCTTTTATGAGTAAAGACATAGTCAAGCTCCTTAATCTTTAACGGTTAGCGTTGGACATTAAAACCGCCCTTCACAAGGTTAGATTATTTTTATTTTTCGGCACTAGTCACTAAAAAACAGTAAAGGCCGAGACCGTGAAGTCAGTTTTAACAATATTTTACCAAATGGTCAACTGCATATTGACCTTTTGGTAAAATATTAGTGGTAGAGACAGCTATTCTAGTCATGACTAAAATAGCCGTCCTTACAATTTTTACAAATTAAGCCAAACCTTTAAAAGGCAGCATCCCAAACTTTGTGAGTCCAAGCACCTTTGGGTACAGAGGATATCACTGGGTCAGAACCACCATTCATTAGGGTTTCAACAGTGCGCTGATAGTCAGATGTAGATAACTTACCGCCATTGGTGGTGAGTTTATTAACTTCGGCCATCATGCGTCGCTGGTGCTCTTCTGTTTGTGCACCCGTTTGATCGTTTTCTAACACGATATCAGCAGCGGCATCAGAATTAGCCCTAGCCCACTCCCAACCCTTCATGGAGGCACGCACAAAACGGGCCATCTTATCAACGAAGGCGGCGTCTGCTAGGTTCTTTTCAAGTACATACAAACCATCTTCTAAGGTCGCTACCCCTTGCTCTTCGTATTTGAAATTGACCAGTTCATCAGCATCCAAGCCGGCATCAATAATTTGCCAGTACTCGTTATAGGTCATAGTCGATACACATTCAGCTTGTTTTTGCAAAATGGGATCTACGTTAAAGCCTTGCCTTAATACACTAACTCCGCCAGCACTGCCGTCGGTAGCCAAACCTAGTTTGCTCATCCAGCTTAAGAATGGGTACTCGTTACCATAAAACCAAACCCCTAAAGTTTTATCTTTTAGGTCTGCTGGGGAGGTGATGCCACTGTCTTTGCGGCACGTCAGCATCATACCGGAGCTTTTAAAAGGCTGGGCAATATTGACTAGGGCTAAACCCTTTTCCCTAGAAGCTAGGGCTGAAGGCATCCAGTCGATCACGACGTCTGCACCACCACCGGCAATCACCTGTGGAGGCGACACATCGGGTCCACCCGGATTAATCGTTACATTAAGATTTTCGGCCTCATAAAAGCCTTGATCTTGGGCTACAAAGTAGCCAGCAAACTGGGCTTGGGTAACCCACTTAAGCTGCAGTGTTACATCATCTGCCGCATGCAGTAAGCTGCTTGACGCAGCAAGCGTTAGTCCAGCTATTAAACTACTAATTTTACATTTATTTTTCATTACACAAACTCCAACAGTTTATAAACGTTACTCTAAAAGAGAAGGTTTAAGCATTATCCTACTCTATACAAACTACTTTCTAATTAGTGATGGGCCTTCCTAAAAGACGCATGCCAAAAAGTCACTCGTCTTTCTAGCAAGGCCAGCAGGCCATAAAAGCTTGAACCAGCTAACGCTGCAACGGCGATCGTGGCCCACACCATTTCAATGTTCATACGCCCCACTTCGATCGATATGCGGAACCCCATACCCACAATAGGCGTGCCAAAAAACTCAGCTACAATGGCGCCAATTAAGGCTAGAGTTGAGTTTATTTTTAATGCGTTAAAAATGAACGGTAGTGCGTTGGGCAACCTCAGCTTAAAGAAGCTTTGCCAATAACTGGCGCCATATGAACGCAGTAAGTCTTTCTCCATGGCATCGGACTGGCCCAACCCCGCAATCGTGTTTACCAGCATTGGGAAAAAGGTCATGATAACCACAACTGCCACTTTAGAATGCCAATCAAAGCCAAACCACATCACCATAATAGGTGCGATACCCACTATTGGAATGGCGCTAACTAGGTTGCCTACGGGTAGTAAACCGCGCCGTAAGAAAGGTATTTTATCGGCCAAAACGGCCACACTAAAGCCCACAAAATTGCCCAACAAAAAGCCTGGAATAACTGCTTTAATGATTGTTTGATTAAAGTCTGCAGCTAATGTGGGCATTGATGAAGCAATCGCTGCGCCTACTAGACTAGGCGCAGGCAGCAGCACATGAGGAATAGCGAAGCCTATGGTTGCAAGTTCCCATAAGCTGATGAACCATGCACCTAATAGCGCTGGAATCATTAAATTAATGACACCTTGCGCTTTGTTATCAAAGAACCTAAGCGCCGTTAAAAATTTCATGCTAGCCCATACACACAGGCCTATGGCAATGACCAATAGCCAAAAGCCCAACTGTGTTTGCCCCGCCAACTGTGTGTGCTTCACAATACTGGTAACTTGCCATAGGGCCAGCAGTGTTAATGCTGTGACCAATAAAGCCCGGGGTAATAATTGTTTTACCACAACCACCCCTGCCAAAGCGCACAGTGCTACTGTCACCAACAAGGTCAACCCGTTAGCTTGTTGCCAAGCGTTCACCTTGGTCACTTCAGCAGCAGTAGCGGCCCACGGTAACCATAATGCCAACCCTGTGAGCACCAGTGCTAAGGCGCTGGCAGAACCAAAACGATGCAAAATCGAACTAGAGTTCATTACTAACCTCCTGTCCGCCAGCTAACCGGTAGCATACTTTGCGTTCAATAAAACCGAGTATAGACACCAGACTAGCAGACATCACTGCGGCCGCAATTAATGACGCCCATATGAGATTAGTTTGGCCATAATAAGAACCAGACAACAAACGCGCCCCTAAACCCGCCTGCCCACCCGTAGGTAATTCGGCCACAATAGCCCCCACCAAACTTAAGGCAATGGCTACTTTAAGGCTCGCAAACAAGAATGGCACTGCAGAGGGCAACCGTAAGCGCCAGAACACCTGCCATTTACTGGCACTGTAAGTGTTGAGTAAATCCACTAACATAGGTTGTGGTGAACGCAGACCCTTGACCATACCTACAGCCACAGGAAAGAAGCATAAATACATTGATATCAATGCCTTGGGCAGTAACCCGCTAATGCCCATCGCTCCAAACACTACAATAACCATGGGTGCTAGAGCCAGTATGGGTATGGTTTGTGAGGTAATAATCCAGGGCATTAAACTTTTATCCAAGGTTTCAACGTAGACAATGCCCACAGCTAAACTAATGCCCAAACCAGCCCCTAATGCAAACCCCACTAGGGTAGACGACAAGGTAATACCCGCGTGGTAGATCAAGCTTCGTTTGGAAGTCACATTTTTGTCAATAATGGTGGTTTTTAGTTCCGTTAAAACTTGGTGAGGCGACGGCAATACAGCCCGCTTCATGTTCCAACTATCAGTAGCGAGTTGGGTAAAAGTCCAGTCGATGCCCTTTTTTTCGTAACGATCAATAATCTGTGGGCTATTAAGGTTGATAGCGCCCAGATACCAAATCATGATGATGGCTAAAATCACCGTGAGCACTGGAATAGTAGAGCCGGGCTTACGCCGCATTTTAGTCGTCATAACTATGCCCTGCCGCTAACCCAGCACGCACGCGCTGGGCAATGGCTAAAAATTCAGCAGTCTCACGGATGTCCAAGGTTCTGTCGGCAGGCAAATTACAATCGATAATGTCGATGATGCGACCGGGTCTTGGCGACATCACCACGATGCGGCTAGATAAAAATACCGCTTCAGGTATCGAATGGGTCACAAAAACGACGGTTTTTTGGGTTTGTTGCCATAAACGCAGTAACTGGTCGTTAAGATGATCTCGGGTGATCTCATCAAGCGCACCAAAGGGTTCATCCATAAACAATAACTGCGGTTCCACGCTCAGTGCGCGGGCAATAGAGACTCGCTGTTGCATGCCTCCAGAAAGCTGCCAAGGGTATTTGGCTTCGAAGCCAGATAAGTTAACTAACTGTAAGTATTCCTGCGCCAATTGTTGCCGCTGGTCCTTGCTATAACCCATGATTTCTAAGGGCAGTAACACATTGTCTTGTACCGTGCGCCAAGGCAGTAGTGCTGGGGCTTGAAACACATAGCCATAAGCCCTTTGTTTACGCGCCTCAGTAGGTGACATACCATTGACTAGCACTGATCCACTGGTGGGTTTTTCTAAATCGGCTAACACCCTCATGAGGGTTGTTTTGCCACACCCAGACGGGCCAATAAAGGACACAAACTCACCCGCTTTGATGTTTAGATCCACTTTCGACAAGGCTTTAACAACGCCATCCTTTGTGGGGAAGTCCAAACAAACCTGTTTAACCTCGACAACATGGTTAGTGCCGATGCTTGCGCTGGCTAAATTCAATGTAAACGCTCCTTGTTATTATTAGATGTAAGCTGGACTGCTGTTTAGTTCAGGTCAGTAAGTGGGGTGTAGGTTTCTGGGCGGCGATCACGAAAGAACTGCCAACCATCGCGCACTTCTCTAACCATATCCATGTCAAGGTCGTGAATCAGTAGTTCATCTTCTGTTGCACTGGCTTGGGCTTCTATTTCGCCTCGGGGGTTAACAAAATAACTGGAGCCATAAAACTCACCAATATTCCACGGTGCTTCAATCCCCACTCGATTAATAGCCCCAATGAAAACGCCATTGGCTGCCGCCGATGCGGGTTGTTCCAGTTCCCAAAGATATTTTGAGATGCCCGCCACTGTGGCTGAAGGGTTGTAAATAATTTCTGCACCCTTAAGGGCCAAGGCCCGCCAGCCCTCAGGAAAGTGCCGGTCATAGCAAATATAAACACCCACTTTGCCATAGGCTGTGTCAAACACTGGCCAATTTGAAGCACCCGGTTTGAAGAAAAACTTTTCCCAAAATCCACCCACATGAGGAATATGAGTTTTACGGTATTTACCAAGGTAAGTGCCATCGGCATCAATGACTGCAGCGGTGTTGTAGTAGACCCCAGGCATTGCTTCTTCATAAATGGGTACAATAATCACCATCTGGTACTTTTTAGCATATTCGCACATCAAATTAGTGGTGTGACCATTAGGAATAGGCTCAGCAGCGCCATACCAACGTTTATCTTGACTGGGGCAAAAATACGGCTGGGTAAACACTTCTTGAAAACAAAGTATTTGTACACCTGCCTCGCCCGCTTTATCAATTAAAGGCAGGTGGGCCTCTAACATTAAGTCTCGTATTTTTTCAGGTGACATGCTGGTATCACCTTTAAGGCTCATTTGAATTAAACCAGATTTTATTATTGTCATACACTTATACCCTTTAAAATTAGGATCGTTGAATAGTGGTAACCATCAACCTTATTGGAGTTTCAGTTGGCTATGGTAATTGCTAAACCTGTTATAGCGATTATCATGCCAAGTTAAAAAATATCAATTAAAACAATATTATACGGACTTATTACGACTATACGCTGATCCTAGCCGCACCATACTCAGTGCGCTGTAAACGGTATTGGCACCAATATAGAGCGTAGGGCTCAATCATTAAAGTTTGCCAATACCTGCGATGTGACTGCGATCACTCATCTCAAACAAGCTTGTATTGCTGGTGAATTACTACAAGGTCATTACTCTATATTTTGATAATTATTCACCAGTGTTGATTATTTTTTACCAAAACTAGACCAATTGGTCAACATATTTTTGCGCAACAAACATAATAGTTAAACCACTGTCACCTTTGTTTATTTTTCCTCACACAAGGCTATCTGCCAAACGGAGACCGGCCTGTAATGTGACTATTGCGCTGTCGAAAACAGGAATACCCAGCTCAACACTAAGCGTTTCAGACACTCTCGCTCCGCGCATATTGGTGCACATAATAAAGATAATATCAGGCTTTTTTTGAGCAACTTCACGCACCATTTGTGCAATCAGAGGCTCCTCAATAGCAGCAAATTCGTTGCTAATCGCACCGCCATAATGCTGCTCTGCCAGACAGGTAAAACCCATGGAGGTGTAATTTTTAATGATACGTTTTTGAACATCAGACGTGTAGGGCGTCACTAAGCCAAAGGTTTTAGCCTTGCATGTGTCAAACAGACGGTTCATTTCAAGCATACAACTCCCAGAGGCAACACCGGTGGCAGTTTCAAGTAAGTCGCAAAACCTTGCATCATGATCGGTACCCAGCCAGCTGGCCGATGTCCCCCCCCACACAAGACTGTCTACACCCGCATCGCAGAGCAATTTTGCTGCTTCGATTTGTTTCTGCATGGTGAACTGCGCACACGAATTTTGACTTAATGTCACGTCGATCACTTGCAGCCTAGAAAAATGTACCGTTGACTCAATATTGGAGAACATGGACGCCGCCAAAGGTTCGAGCACAATATTTGACGATGGAATCAAAATACCAATGCGCTTTGGGCTGTTACTTGGGCTGTCAATTGGGGCGTCGCCATTATGATTAACCGTTAGTGATTTCAAATGATGGACCGCCGTGAAGTGATGCCCCCGTCAACGGTAAAGATCGACCCTGAGGTATAACCAGACCGAAAAGACGACAGGAAAACAATTAAATCTGATACTTCATGCTTGTGGGCCGGTCGACCCAAAGGGTAGTTTGCTTCCAACTCGGTAAATCTACTCGCATCACCTAAGTCATTGGCTGCACGTTTTTTTAACATATTGTAAATGCGGTCGGTATTGACCGGGCCAGGATTAACCCCAACAACACGGATATTGTCGTCTAAACTGTGACCACCAAGAGCGCGGGTAAAGGCCATTAGGCTTGCATTACCCGTGGTTCCGGCAATGTATTTGGGATCATATACTTCACCGCCATTGCCAATGTTGTTAATAATGACACCGCTACCCGCGGCCTGCATTTTTTGGTAAAACAACCGGCACAGGTTAATGTACCCCATGACCTTAAGATCCCAACCTTTACGCCAAGCCGCTTCATCGACGTCCCATAAAGTCCCACTTGGTATAGCGCCTGCATTATTGACAAGAATATCAATATCACCCACGCTCTGCGACAGTGCTTCACAAGCGCCACTTTGGGTTAAATCAGCAGGATGGCAGGTGACCTTAACGTGATGGTCATTCTGGATACGAGTTTGGATCTCTTTAAGTTTAGTGGTGCTGCGGGCAGTTAGGTGCAAATTTGCACCTTCAGATGCAAACACATCTGCTAGATGTTCACCTATGCCCATTGAAGCGCCCGTTATTAACACGGTTTTTCCTGTCAGTTTCAAATCCATAACAAAGTTTCTCAGTCATCTGGTTTAATGAAATTCCAATACGGTACGCCCTTGCGCCTTACCTGTTTGCAGGTCGGCAATGGCCATATTGACTTCATCTAGCGATCTGGTGCTAATCACACCTTTAATTTTTCCATTGGCGGCGAGCTGTAAAAGCTCATTCATTTCTTGCCGGTTGGATGCAGAATTACCGATTACTTGGAGGCCACGCTCAATGAGTTCGTGGGCATAAAAGGCCAGTTGTTGCGCTGGAACTGCTGTCAAAACAAGCTTCGCCCGCGGTTTGCAGACCGCAAGCATTAACGGCCAAGTGGCCCCAACGGGCGCAAAGTTTATACAGCCATCTGCACCGCCAAGCGCCTTGATCGATGTAATGGCATCGCTATTGGCAACCACCGTTTCATCGGCGCCCAGTGCTTTTGCTGTGGCTAGTTTGTGTGGGTCAATATCGACCGCAATAACTTTTATACCCGACTGCTTGGCAATTTGAATGGCGTATTGACCCAAACCACCCAGACCAAAGATGGCCACAGTATCACCCGCTTTAAGGTCTGTTTTCTTCAGCGAGGCATAGGCTGCAGAACCAGCACACATTAAAGGGGCCGCTTCAACGGGGGATATATTGCTGGGGATGGCTGCGGCCCAGTCTTGACGCAGGCAGACATATTCGGCAAAGCATCCACTCACGGAGTAACCCGTGGCATCAAAATCGGAGCAATAGTTCTCGCCCCCCGTATGACATTCCCTACAATGCCCACAGGCACTATACACATAGCCAATACCAACACGGTCTCCCACGTCAAACCGACCATCAGGGGACCCCACCTCTACCACTCGGCCAACACCCTCGTGTCCCATAATGAGAGGCAATGGATTGGGCGAAGCGTGATCGCCTCGAGCAATGTGCACGTCTGTAAAACAGACCCCACTGGCTTCAATTTTGACTAGAATTTCGCCTGCTTTTGGGCTTGGACGGGCAACAGTTTTTATTTCAAGTGGCGCACCATATTGAGTCAACAAGGCTGCTCTCATGGTTTTATTTGTGGCCATAAATCTTACCTCTCTTTTTATCTTGGTATACCATAACTATACATTAGGTATACAAAAATAGCATATACCCCAAAAAACTGTTTAATATCTGTGAACTTAACCTATAAAAACCAATTACTACCCGAAATAATGCACTTGGTATACAATTAAGTGGTATTTGGTACTTCAGGTAAATCTCTCTGTTTAATCTAAATCATGTGAACTTTACTCTATTCACCAATAAGGAAAGGCAATGTCGAACATCGTAAAAGAATTTTTGATACCAGGAACAAACAAAGGCCTATTCTACGGTGGCCGATTCCAGGCCTCCACTTCAGCATCAGAAATAACAGTTCTAGACCCAGCACGGGGAACCCCATTTACCACCGTTGCCAATGGCAGTGCTGAAGATATTCGTGCTGCAGTGTCGGCCGCTCGCGCGGCTTTTCCAGCATGGGCAGAATTGGATGCTTTAGACCGTGGCAGGTACCTTCGAGCGTTCGCTGAAGTGATTAGAAAAAATATCCCGTTATTGGCCATACTTGAATCTAAAGTGACGGGTCGGGCTGTGCGAGAAATGAATGCGCAAATGGCACGTATCCCAGAATGGCTCGAATATTACGCAGGCATTGCGCCAGGATTAGAGGGGGAGGCAAACTACGTTAAGGGTGATTATGTCACTTTGACCCAATACGAACCCTTGGGGCCAACCGCTTTACTGACACCTTGGAATCACCCTGTTCTTATTCTCATAAAAAAACTCTCCGCGGCACTAGCAGCGGGTAATACCTGCGTCATTAAACCCTCTGAACTCGCCCCCGTGTCGCCTTTGGTGATCGCAGCTCTTGCCACTGAAGCGGGATTGCCTGATGGCGTGGTAAATGTGGTCACCGGCGACTCGGCCACGGGCGAGGCGCTTTGTTTAGCCGACGATATTCACTTTATTGATCTGACGGGAGGCACTTCAACGGGCCGCAAGGTGGCAAGTGTTGCAGGTAAAAGATTAATCAGAACCACCATGGAACTAGGTGGCAAAACACCTGTGGTTGTGTGCGAAGATGCCGATATCGATGCTGCCGTTGCAGGGGTGTTATTTTCTGCCTTCGTTGCCTCTGGCCAAACCTGTGTTGCTGGGTCTCGCATTATTGTGCATGAATCTATCTACGACGCATTCGCAAAAAGATTAGCTCAAAGAGCAGATCAAATACAGCTGGGTGACCCCATGCACGAAAGCACACAAATGGGGCCAGTAATCTGTCGCACATCACTGGATCGATGCAAACAATTTATTGCTACAGCAAAAGCTGAAGGTGCGCGCCAAATTTCTGGGCTGGAGCCTCTGCAACTTGATAACGAGTTTGCTAACGGGTTTTACATACGCCCCACCATATTTACCGAGGTTAAAATAGACCACACTCTTTTTCTAGAAGAGGTGTTTGGTCCCGTCATCTCACTCACTCGCGTGAGCAGCGATGCAGAAGCCATTGCCTGTGCCAATGCCGGTGATTTTGGTCTGGGTGTTTCCATTTGGTCACGCGATATTGGGCGCGCACATCGGTTGTCTAAAACCATCCGAGGCGGGGTCATCTGGCTTAATGATCATCATCGCAACGACCCAAGAT
>Ga0307488_10002247_pt1 | contig 16334 bp, 15 predicted proteins | sample SB02metaG_FD_202248 | JGI IMG/M metagenome (GOLD analysis project Ga0307488, IMG submission 202248) | Sea-ice brine microbial communities from Beaufort Sea near Barrow, Alaska, United States - SB 0.2 | ecosystem: Environmental > Aquatic > Marine > Coastal | place: USA: Alaska | collected... | reverse complement strand
AGTTGAACTCTTCAGTTGAACTGAAGCCCAAAATAGTGTCTGGTCATGATATGAAAACACGCTCAAGCCATATGTCAGCCCTGCTCAATATCCTCGTGATTATCTTTACGATGAATGCGACTCTGGCTCACAGCAGACCGCTGGAATCAGCGTTTTCTCTGGCTCTCTGCAGGGATGTGGTCTGTTGGCTTTATCGCCGCCTATGGCCTGCCGCTTATGCAACAATAGGCTTGCACAGATTTCTCTAGGCATATATAAAAAGTGGCTAAGCGAGTAGAATTGCGGGTCTGACAAATCCCATTTATGACCGGTTAAGAAGAACACACAATGAGCGAAGAAAACGCAGTAACTGAAGAACAACCAAAGAAGAAGAAGAAAACCAACATAGGCGCCCTGGTAAAAAGTATTCTTGCCGCCGCGATCGGTGTCCAGAGCAATAAAAACCGTGAGCGGGACTTCGAGGAAGGTAATCCCTTGGCATTTATTATTGGTGGCTTTGTTTTTACAGCGCTGTTTATTGTCACCATTGCCACCATCGTGGGCTTTGTACTGAGCACCAACGGCTAGCTTCAACCTCACTTATTTTACCGCCATGCAGGTGCTAAGACATAAAAGAGGCTGTTAAAAAGATCGTAAAAAGATCGTAAAAAAAAGGGGCTGCATCACTGCAGCCCCTTTTTTGTACTTCTTTTGTACCAAACTAAAACACTTTAGAAGCTGTACCTAGCCTGCAGTGCAATGTTCAACGGACGGTTGACGAAAGCGTAGTAAGAGTTACCAGCACCACCAGTCAAAGTTCCACCCAGTGGCGTGTTGCCACCAAAGTTAATCACTGTCTCATCGGTGAGGTTACGGCCTAACAGAGCCACTTCCCAAGCACCTTCAGAATCACTGATAGCAACACGGGCACTCACCTGAGTAGTCGCATCCTGTTTAGTGCGTGGATCCAAGTTTGAGGCATAGAGGTAGTCATCCATATAGACAAGATCTATAGAGGCATTGAGTACCAAGCCTTGACCTACATCACCCATCCAAGCTGCACCAATATTACCCTGCAGTTCTGGTGTGTACTCTTTACGCTGTCCGCCCACGTCGCAGAGTCCAGCAAAATCAGCTGAGTCAGAGACCTGACCAAAGTAACACTGTGAATTAGGGAACTTGTCGTAGTTAAAGTCCAAGTAAGCAGCAGAACCGGTTAGCGTGACATTGTCTGAAACAGCCCAACGACCATCAGCTTCAAGACCCTGTACCGTCGCTTCACCAGCGTTGGTGACGTTAAAGCCAAGAGTTCCATCAAACTGAGAAACCTGCAGATCGCTGTACTCTGTCATGTACAGAGCAATGTTGAGCTCTGCAGCGCCATCGGCAAGAGTCATCTTTGAACCCAGCTCAATACTGGTGGCTTCTTCACGATCGAATTCCCAGCTACCGGTAATAGCACTTCCACTGAGTGGGTTGCCAGCATTAGTAACAGCTGCATCCGGGTGGCCGTTAGAACGGGCATCAAAACCACCGGACTTAAAGCCCTTGGTCCAAGTCAGGTAAGCCATAGTGTCTTCATTGGCGTCCCACTCTAGAGTGACTACTGGCGTAAATGAGCTGTCATCAAGCTCGCCAACAATTGTCTCGTAAGGTTCTATGGCAAAAATACCCCAGAGCGCGTTGTAGGCTCCAGAAACCGCATCAACAACAACCGGTGACTGGTACTGACCGCCAAACGCTGCAACTGCTTTATGCAGCTGAGTGCGATCCGCATCTTTGGTTTCTTGTGTATAACGACCGCCAACAGTAACTCGAAGTTTCTCAGTCAATGTCCAAGTACCCTGAGCAAAAGCAGCCCAAAGGTCACCTTCCTGATTGAAGGTACGATCAGTAGAGGCACCAGGAGCAAAAGGCACAAGCCCTACAGCAGTTGGAATACCACCCAGCACATCGCCAATCAACGTTGGATTAGGCAGGCTAATTTGGTCGTTGTACTTTAATTCAGTTGACTGAAAGAACAGTCCGCCGATGTAGTCAAAGTCACCGCCAAGGTCTGAGGTGAAACGGAATTCTTGGCTGAACTGCTCGTATTCTTCCTGGCGTGCTGCGTCAAAAATAGCCGCACCAGAGAAGTCACAGTCACAGTTTTCATCAAATTCATATTCAACGAAGCCAGTTACAGATGTCAGAGAGAAGCCATCCATATCCCAGTCCACAGTCAAAGTCACATCACTGACTTCGTTGTCACTGAAATGGCCATTGTTGTCGGCACTGTAGTTGAGCCCAGATTCAACCGGAGAGGCTACAGCGGCTGATGAACCGACGAAGCTATTCAATACGGTAATATGATCTGGGGTACCAATGCTGTTATAGACTTCCATATTACGACCGACAGTATCGAAAGTGGAGCGCGATACTTTCAAGTTTGCAGTCACGTCTTCGTTGACATCCCAACGCAGTGAAGCGCGGATAACCTGCTCTTCTTCTTGCTGCTCGTCCTGACCAGAGACAGTGTTAAACACATAGCCATCCAGAGTACGATCAAGAATGGCGATACGGCCACTGACGTTTTCACTGATCGGGCCAGACAACACTAGGCGAAGGTCTTGCTCGCCGTGATCTGGCTCATACAATGCTGAAACCGAACCTTCGAATTCATCTGTAGGCTTAGCACTGATCTGGCTAACCGCGCCAGCGATGCTGTTTTTACCGAATAAAATACCCTGTGGACCACGCAGTATTTCTACACGTTCCATATCAATCATCGGGATTCGAGCTAGCTGATCGCGACCATAGAAAATACCGTCGTTGTAGATACCCACAGACTGTTCAAAGCCTGGGTTGATACCGGAGCTAATGCCACGAATAGTAACAGTGGTCGAAATACCGGTTTCATTAATGCTGAAGTTAGGCACTAACTCAGACAGCCCTTGAAGATCGACAATACCTGCGTTGGACATTTTCTCAGCTGTTACGGCTGCAACCGAAACGGGAACGTCCTGCAGTGACTCTGCACGCTGCTGCGCAGTGACGACGATTTCTTCCAACATTGCCGCATTAACTGCGCCGGCACTAGCGGATATGGCTAAAGCCAAAAGTGACTTCTTTAATACTGTATTCATATTTCCCCCCTGGGAATTTGTGTTACTTGGAAATGTGCTTCATTGTAATTTTATTTATAAACAGGCGTTTCTACCACCCACAACTACATCCCTATAACCTACGTCCTTGCTTACTTTTTCCTTCTAAATAATCCTTGGCTATCAATTTTCGCGGACTATCCCACAAGCTCGCGTCAATCACCATAAATAGATCACTAAGCCTGTAAAAAATCTGCTGGTTCAAGGGCATCAAAACTACCAGCCCCTAGTATCAACGTAGCCAAGTATCCGCTGTTGCGCGGCAATATTTGCGTGGAAAAGAACTCTGCCGTAGCAATTTTCTGGTTATAGAAGCGATCAGTCTCACCAGCAGCAAGTCGATTCTGAGCCGCCGCAGCTAACTTGACCAACAGCCAGTACGCAACAGTATTTCCGTACATCATCATAAAATTGTACGCAATTCCCTGAGAGTCACTGCTGTTTTCCAATACGTAGTTGAGCGCTTCTTGACACTGCTCAACTGAATATCGCAGTCGATTGCGCAAGTTCACTGTGCTGCCATGGGCTGTCGCAAGCTGGTCAACAGTGGCCTGCATATCGGCCAACAGCAGCTTCACCGCCGCGCCACCGTCACGCAGACATTTACGACCGATAAAATCTAATGCCTGAATACCATTGGTGCCTTCATAGATCGGTAAAATGCGTGCGTCGCGCATATGCTGCGCCGCGCCAGTCTCTTCAATAAAGCCCATACCGCCGTGAACCTGAACCCCCAGCGAGGTACTCTCCATAGCCACTTCGGTACACCAGCCTTTAACCAGTGGCGTCAACAGTTCAACCATCTGCGCACTCTTTGCACGGACCTGTTCATCTGGATGATGAGAGCTGCGATCCTCTGCGGCGATAGCGTAGTAAGACATGGCACGACCGCCCTCAGTCAAGGCACGCATTTGCATCAACATGCGCTTAACATCTGAGTGATGAATAATCGCTGCACGCCCCTCGACACCTGAGGCTCGGCCCTGAACCCGATCAGTGGCATAGGCAACAGCCTGCTGATAGGCACGCTCGCCCAGGGAAACACCCTGATGGCCAACCGACAGGCGGGCATTGTTCATCATGGTGAACATGCATTGCAGGCCTTTATTTTCTTCGCCAACCAAGTAGCCAACTGCGCCGCCGTCATCGCCAAAGGCGAGAGTACAGGTGGGGCTCGAGTGGATACCTAACTTGTGCTCAACACCCACTGGTTTAACGTCATTGCGTTCACCCAGACTGCCGTCGGCATTAACCAAAAACTTGGGTACCAGAAATAGCGATATACCCTGATTGCCTTCTGGGGCATCGGGACGACGAGCTAGTACCAGATGAATAATATTGTCGGCGCAGCTGTGGTCGCCCCAAGTGATATAGATCTTTTGCCCACTGATCAGATAGTGGTCGCCATTTAAGATGGCTTTGGTTTTCACCGCTGACAAATCACTGCCGGCCTGAGGCTCGGTGAGGTTCATGGTGCCGGACCAGGCGCCGGAAATCAGGTTACCCAGATAGGTCTCTTTCTGCTCGTCGGTACCGTACTGATTGAGCGCATGAACCACACCGCGAGTCAGCATAGGCAGCAAGCTAAAACCACAATTAGCGGTCTGCAACATTTCCTGCACTGCAAGATCCACAACACTGGGGAAACCCGCGCCGCCATAATTACTATCACCATTCAGGCAGCACCAGCCAGCTTCAACCATCTGACGGTAAATCGGATCTAGTCCGGGAGACGTCACCACCTCACCATCCTTCAAAAAAGCCGGATGTTTATCTGTCTCGTGATTGGTCGGCGCAACTACGTCTTCAAAGAATTTAGCGGCTTCTGGCAGTACCACATCAACCATATCCCGACTCGCTTCCTCAAACCCCGGCAAGCTGCAAATTTCGGAATAGTTAATAATCTCATCAAAGATAAATGCCAGTTCCTTCTGCGGTACTTTGTATACGCTCAAGTCCATTCTCCTTAGAATGCAAAAAATAAAGTTTAGAATCAGCACTTTAGGATTTACCTGTCCTTAAAGTAAACCTTAATCAATGACCATATGGTCTATGATCAAGAGAAACAGTAAAACCCACAGTGGGTTCAACTTTTCCGGTTACAGGAACAGAGTATGTTAGGTATTATCGGCGGTTCCGGGCTCTACAGCCTTGAAGGTTTGCAGATCGACAGAGAGCGAACTCTGGTGACGCCCTTTGGAGCACCCTCCGGGGCCATCAGCTGCGGTGAATACGAGGGACAGCAAATAGTGTTTCTCTCGCGCCATGGATCCGGGCATCGATTACTGCCCCATGAGATCAATTATCGCGCCAATATCTATGCCCTCAAAGCCCTTGGCGCAGAGCGCATTATTTCTTTTTCTGCCGCGGGCAGTTTGCGCCAACAGATTAAGCCCGGCGATCTAGCATTGGTTGAGCAGTACTTTGATCACACCAGAGGTCATCGAACACAGAGCTTTTTTGGCCAGGGTGTCGCCGCTCATGTATCCACTGCCAATCCCGTCTGCGCCGCTCTTAACAGTGACATTCAGCGCGCCGCAGCCGCGGTGGGTCAGCCAATACACAGCAACAATACCTATGCCTGCGTCGAAGGCCCAAGACTGGGCACTCGGGCTGAGAGCTTCTTTCTCCGCGACGCAGCCAGCTGTGACCTTGTGGGTATGACCAATATCCCCGAAGCCTTCTTGGCTCGAGAAGCCCAGATCGCTTACAGCTCAGTTTGCCTGATTACCGATTACGACTGCTGGATGGATGACCCCAGCCAGCATGTCAGCGTCGATAAATTCTTTGAGGTCTATAGCGACACCCTTGCCCGCGCCATTAGAGTTTTGAAACCCCTTGTGGCCAGCCCCTTCACTGAAACACCCGCCCATATTCGGCAGGCACTGAACACCGCAGTACTGACACCACGGGATCAGCTCACAGCGGCAGAACAGCATTGGCTTGAGGTCTTGGAGCGTTGAGCGTTTCGCCTCGGCCTCAGCTGTCTATTATCATCCCCCTAGCTCCGGCGGAGACCCAACAGCAGAAGCTGCTCGCGGATCTAGCGACTAGTTCTCTGCAGACTGAGATTATTCAGAGTTCACAACAGAGTCGCGCCACCAGCCTGAATCTCGGGGCTAAGCAGGCTCGGGGGCAGTGGCTATGGTTTCTACATGCGGACAGCCGTGTTAACCAAGACAATCTCCGCGCTCTTGAGAACAGTCTGAATCAAGATCAACAGAGCGCCGCCCTGCACTATTTTGATCTGGGCTTTGAGGATAGCGGTCTTCTCCTAAAGATCAGTGCCCTGGGCGCCAATCTGCGGTCAAGACTGCTTGGCTGCCCCTATGGCGATCAAGGGTTTTGTATTTCCAAGGAAACGTTTTTAGCCCTCGATGGCTTCCCAGAAAATAGTCTGTACGGTGAAGACTTGCTCTTTGTCTGGCGTGCCCACCGGGCTCGTATTCCATTGCGACGTATTCCTTCAACACTACTGACCAGCGCCCGCAAATATCGTCAGCAGGGTTGGCTTAAAGTCACACTAGTGCATCAGTGGTATTGGTTGCGGCTATCGCTGCCAGAGCTCTTTAAACTTGTATGGCAGCCTGGACGACGATTATGAGTTCTCTCAATAGCTCTGCCGCCATCGCCATCTTTGTCAAAACACCCGGCCTGTCGCCGATTAAAACTCGTCTCGCCAAAACCCTAGGGCAGGTTGCCGCTGAGAGCGTCTATCGTCTCTCTGTAAAAGCAATTAAAGCAACGGCCTTGCAAGTTGATGCCGACGCCTACTGCGCGGTGGCCGAACAGGGCGGGCTAAGAGATCCTCTGTGGCAAGGTCTGGAATCCATTCACACTGGCCCCGGTTGTCTCGGCCAGCGCCAGCATCAGGTTTATCAAAGACTGCTGCAGCGCTATCAACGGGTAATCTTAATCGGCTCTGACAGCCCCCAGCTAACAGCTGACAGATTGCACCAGGCTATTGAGACCCTAAAAACCGAGCAATTTGTCGTGGGTCCAGCACTGGACGGCGGCTATTATTTGTTTGCCGGCAAGGGCCAACTGAGCCAAGAGTTTTGGACCAATCTCAGTTATAGCCGCGCTGATACCTGCGACAATTTGCTCGCCGCCCTGCCCGCCAAGGCCAGTTTGTTGGCGCCGATAACGGATCTAGATACAGTCGAAGATTTGCCCCAGTTACACCGCGAACTAACCGCATTGGGCGCAGCATTGAGCCCGCAGCAGCGAGCGGTAATGACCTGGATTGAGACTCAAGAGAACTATCGCTAAAAATCAGTCCACCGAACAGCTACCGCCACCGAGCACACAAAAACTCGCGCAGTGAGGATGATTCAGCTGCACGCTCTTTTGCGCCTCCACCAAACTGTGGCCCAGATTAAACTGCTGATCATAGGCCAACAATGTGCAGGCCATCACCGAGGGTTGCGCATCACCTTTGCCGACTACCACCATGCGCGACGAGGCACACATCATGGCACCTGGATCCACATTGAGAATCTGCCAGCAGTCCTCAGTGATCTCAGGCACATCGGCACCAGCGGTGATTTCCGGAAACAGCACCAGAGCCTTTTGATCAAAGGCATCTAATTGAATATTGTGACGTTTAAACAGCGCGGCATAACCTTCTCGCAAAACCTGCTCATCCTCTCCCCAAAGCCTGCGGCCGGCGACATCAATAGTAAAACCCTGTTCCGAGAGCCAGCAGAGACCATCGAGCATCGGCTGCCAAGACTTCGGTCCTCGCTCCTGCTGGTGTAGCGCAGGATCAAAGTGATCCATTGAGACCCGCACAGTCAACTGCTCGCCATAGAGCTTTTTCAGAGCCAATAAACCGCTCTGGCGCTTAAGCATGGGACGCATGGCATTGGTTAGTACCAAGAGCCGAAAACCCCGGCGCAGAATCATTCCCATAATCGCAATAATATCTGGATTGAAAAACGGTTCACCGCCGGTTAAGCCAATCTCCTCAGTTCCCAGATCATGGCACTGAATCTCATCGAGAAACTGCTGCACCTGACTAAGGCGAATAAACTCGAGGCGATCATTGCTGGGGGATGATTCTATATAGCAGTTGCTACAGGCGAGATTACACAGGGTGCCAGTATTGAACCAGAGGGTTTTAAGCTGCTTCAGTTCGACACTGGCCCTTGGGCAGCCAGAGGCAGTAAAGAGAGGATTGGAAAATTTTTTTAGTTGAGTATCCATACTCAGGTTCCGATCTATTTAATGCTTTAAGGGTAGTCTAAACCAGCCTTAAGTAGCGCAGTTTAACAGGCAGGAACAGGATCCGGTCTAGTTACAGAGTACGCCCAGTAGAAAGCGACACACTGCAAAGCCAAGCGCACATAGAGAGCAGTTACAGGAATATCCGGAAACATCTCCGGGTTAAACGCCATATACAGATTGGCCGGATACACCGCGACCAGCAAGGCCACCAAGCAAAAACCAGCCAATGCACGGAAACGGGGAATCAAGACGCCGATGCCCCCCATAACTTCAAAGACACCGCTGATATAAACCAGAGCCAAATGCCCGGGTATCCAAGGAGGCATAATGCTCACATAGAAGTCTGGAGCAAACAGGTGGTGGAACCCGGCATAGGTAAAAAAGGCGCTCAGCAGGAATAGGAAAAAGCGCTTTATCCCGCTTTTTGGCAGTTGCATTGAATCAATTACGCCGCGCAGCGCGTTGGCTAAAGTACTGATGAGGTGCCAAATTCTTCAATCAAGTCTATGGCGACTCGCTCTTGCTCGGCACGGGCATCAAACTGCTCGCACTGGCCATTGTTCCAAGACCTGTAGCGAGCAACATCTGCACTGCCCACATTGGTCAGGGTTTCCCACAGCAGCAGGCACTTTTCAATCTGGCTGGCGTTATCATCCTCTGCGATCCCCGCTAACAGAGTATCGAGGGTTTCAGTCTCAAACTGCAGACTTAAAAACTCATCGCGGTCGAGGCGCACATAGGCTTTAGTCTTGTGATTGTATGGCTGCCATTTAAAGTCGAGAGACTGATCCGGAATTCCCGAGTGAGCAAAATCACCCCAGACGTTCATAAAGGTGCGCTCCATCTGATCCCGAGCCTCGCCTTCTGGATAGATATAAGAGGTGACCGGACCGTATTTAAAATCACCAGTAACAAAAGAGATATCGGTGCCATGAGCGGCACCAAAAATAGACGGGAAATCGATAAAGAATGACTTCTCCTGATCGTCCCAATCAAAGCGATAGTTATACAGCTGATCATAACCCGCCAGCTCCATGGCACTCAGAGGCTCGTCCACGCCCCTGGCCTTCCAGGCCTGAGAGCGGGTCCGCACCCAGAAGTTATACAGCTCTGGGTCTTTAATACTAACCTTCGGCGGCAGTAACTTCGTGAAAGGGTAGCTGGTCTCCATAAAATAGCGATGCAGGGCAAACCAGAGTGTAACCTCGTCTTTATTGGCACCAGAGATCACCGGTACGTTTTTCGCGTACTGGGGGTCAGCCAAGGCCGCGGCCATACCCACCTTGGGAATCACAATACCGTCGCCAGTGGTCAAGGGAGAGTAGTCAACTGTATCCGGCTTGTCGTTATAGAGGGCGATAAACTCCCGAGCATCAACGCTTTTTAAACGTTGGCGCATTGCATCACCTGCCAGATCAGATTCACTGGCACCCTGCTGAGCCAGCAACTTCTGAGTTATCTGCCAGCCACCGCGGGTAACAAAGCTATCCGTCCCATCGTGGTTATAGGCACTTTCCAGACTGCTGGTTACCGTGTAACCGGACTGGGCAATAGCCCGGTGAAATAAGCCTTTCGCCAGAGGTGAAGCCAGCAGCGCATAAACATTGTGAGCGCCAGCGGATTCGCCAAAAACAGTGACATTCCCAGCATCGCCACCAAAGCCGGCGATATTGTCACGCACCCATCTCAGCGACTGAATAATATCCAAGTGACCAAAATTAGAGGTCTGATCTTGACCTGTCTGCTGACCCTGAATCGCCGGGTGAGTAAACCATCCCAGACCACCGAGACGGTAGTTGATCGCCACAACCACAACGTCTTTGCCTGCGGCCAACTTGCTGTAATCGTAATAATCTTTTAGGCCCGTAGTATTGCTGCCGCCATGAATCCACAGCATCACCGGGTATTTTTTAGTGGCGAAATCTTTCGGCGCACGGATATCCAACACCAGACAATCCTCTGAGCCAATCACGCCCTCTGCGCCACCTTCAACACCACCGTAACGACTAGCCTGTTGCACACATGCTGTGTCCTCACGTTCAACAATTAATTGTTCTGGCGCAACCAGCTCCCTGGGAGCACGCCATCGCAAATCGCCAACCGGCGGCTGAGCGTAGGGAATGTCAAACCAGCTGACAACCTCGGCGCCAGTAGTGTCGTCGACACTGGCATGCAGACGCCCCTGAGAGATACCTGAAGCGGTTTTAATATTGAATTGGGGCAGATTTTCTGGAACCGGCTGTTCTGGGGAGTTTAAACCGCAGGCAGACAACAGCAGCAGACTGGTGATGGGCAAAATCATTTTCATAGGAAGGGTCTTTTTTATTATTTTATGCACTCTACCCCCAAGGGCTGCGGTGCATTTATTATTACTTACTTTAACGTACGTTTTAGCTCACAGAGACGATCACTTAGCGCGACTACTGCATTTAAAACAACGGATTGTGTCCACTGTTAAACATTCCGTTCCATAGCTAAATAAATCAACATCACTGTTCGAAAGAGACTCGGGATGGCTCTTATTATGCAATCGGATAAAATACTTGATCCAACAGGATTATGACATTATTGTACGAAGACTATAATGCCTAATTAGCATATATTCGCGTATAGACCAAAGGAATGGTGACGATGACATTGCGAAACCCCCGCTTCAAATCACTGTATAAACAAGAAGTATTCCAGCTTATTGCCATAAATCAACGGCACCCCTCAAAAAAGCGCATCGATAATAAAACCATCCACTTTGGTCTTAATGATTTTTCATATATAAATCAATTAGTTAAAATATATCAAAATGCGCCTGATAACATATTGCTATGGCGTCTCGATAATAATAATTATGAGGCCGGTAGGCCTCATAACTAGACTGTCATGCTCAATAGACTGGAAATCTAGAATTACATATGTCTGAAGAAAAATAATTTCATTTGAAGAGTTTTTTTGTATAGGTTAGGCACACTTTTCCATATTTCAGATGTGTCGACTGGTCATTTTCAGAAAGAAGAAGATTCGATACCTGGCTACCGAATCATTGAAGGTATGCTTCCTTTCGGTACACAGATTGCTTTCGCATGCGATCAACCGCGTAATTTTACTCTTTGGTGCGAAGGCTTCGATATGAATAATTTGTCTCCAGAAATTGAGTCTTTGGGTGAGGCAAGAGAGATCATTAAGGAAACAAAATCGAAATTGGCTAACGTAAATGTCAATGATGAAAAGTTACAGGAAATAAGGCGTATCGATATAGACGAAAATCAATATTTAGAATTACCTGAAATAGAGTACGTGAATGATTTCCTGGTCCCGAATCTATATTTTCATCTAGTAACGGCCTTACAACATAATGAGAATAAAAGGATCCCCCGTTAGGAAAATTTAACTACATGGTGCATTTAGCTCCTAAAGTTAAACAAGCATGAAGCATAGCAAGTGTGTCAACTCGACGTATTTACGCTGCGCTTCAATACGCAAATTACACAGGCGTTATGATTTTTAGGTTATCAATATGAATATTTTTGGCTACGCACAAAAATTGATGTCTATGTCAGAGGAAAGTTGGGCAAGGCATTCCAATCCATTGAGTGTATATACTCGGGTTACCTGTTTACCCTTGCTGTCTTTAGCCATATGGTCAAGAAAACACATTGACCTCTACTCACTTGTTTTTGTTGCTATAGCTCTATTTTGGACTTGGTACAACCCGCGGGCATTCAGGCCTCCGGTCACAACTGATAATTGGGCATCGAAAGGCACGTTTGGTGAGAGAATATTCTTACAACAGTCATCTGTTTCAATTCCTGATCACCATAAAAGAATGGCATACATACTTAGCGCTTTATCAGCTTTAGCTCTACCTGTTTTGTTGTATGGTTTGTACGTCAATGACCTTTGGATTATTGCTTTTGGAAATTTTCTAGTGATATTACCAAAAATTTGGTTTGTTGATCGAATGGTTTGGATTTATGAAGATATGAAAGACTCTAATCCAGAGTATAAACGTTGGTTAAAGACAAAATCATAACAAGGCAATGGTTCGGAATTGAAATGGAGGTTATATGGCGAAATTAATTTTAGTATGCGGTCCTACTGGTGTTGGAAAAACCACTTATTCATTGCGTCTTTCCAAAGAAATTGGAGCAGTTCGATTTTCTATAGATCCGTGGATGCAAACATTATTTTCAAAAGATATGGTCTCACTCGATTATTCATGGATGATCGAACGAGTAAATCGGTGCTATGAGCAAATATGGGACGTAAGTGAGCAGATTTTAGCGCTCGATGGAAATGTGCTTTTAGATCTTGGTTTTACAACTAAAGCCCAAAGAGATGTGTTTTCTAGTAGAGCCAGTGGGCTGAATATAAACTCTGAAATACACTACTTAGATGCGCCAAAGGATATCCGTAAAAAACGGATCGAAAAGCGGATTATTGAGAAAGATCCAACCGTCTACGCTTTTGAGGTAACTGATATGATGTTTAACTTTATGGAGCCAAAATTTGAAGTTCCAAACCAAGATGAGCTTGAATATGGCTGTAAAGTAAATACTTAAAAAAGGTAGCCAATTGACCTCTGTAAGCTGTCTTGGTTTTTTGCAAAAAAAGTATTAAGAGTATTAGGCTCAGACTCGAATTAAGCGTGTTTTAAGGCAGTTGAGTTTTAGCCATGGTTAAACGGAGGCTAAATTCCAACAATAGGATTGCAGGGAAGTAAGCTTTCCAACTTACGATAGCCTACCAGTCATAGCATCTAGCCTATCTTCCTTTAACTTTTTAGCCATTAAATTCGAGTCTGACCCGAATGGCATGACCCGAATGGCACTATGATGAGCCCGAACATCAGGCGATATTGGAGGGGGCCGTAATTTGGTTGTTGGGGCGGTAATGCTCTAATTAATACGCTGATCTAGAGTTTGCGTGAGCATTAGGTTCAGACTCGACCTGTTTACAGCTCGAGTCTGACAGAGTTAATAGTGCCTAAATATAAACGTCTATACCTAAAGGTATAAGGTTAGAGTTTATGAACTTATTCGCCCCAAAATTTCCACCATTTTTTACTATTTGCTTCTCTTGACGCTTTTCCTTTATCGGAGCCTTTATCAAGTTCTTTTTGGGTTTGATCCGCTTTTTTTGCACTTTGTTTTTCAAGGCCTGTTAACTCATTAGACCCCTCTTGGTTATCTTCTCGATCTTTTTTCTCGCCCTTGTTCTTGTTCTTTTTCTCTTCTCGCTCAAATTTTTCTTTTCCTTCTCTTATTTGATCATCATTCTCAAGATGTTCTTTAGCTTCCATTGTGTTTTTATGCGCTGAAATTTGCTCTTCTGTTGGCTTTTGTTTTCCACCCCATACTGGTTTTTCTGCAAAGGCGGCTGCGGCTAAAAAACACATAAGTGTTAATGCGATTATATTTTTCTTCATGATAGATACCCGAAGTTAGTTTGAATTTAACGCTGTTATGAAATGGCCTAAAGTCACATTGTGGTGACTATTCAAAGAATAATTTAAGCGTGGCGATAGGAATAAGTGACTAACGGCGTTCGTCATACATAGATGTGAAACAATTAAAGGGAGGTGTTGCAGTGTTTTCATTACCATTCCTTTGGTCATTGCTGGAATTTTTGCACGCCAACATCTTGATAAAACTATAGAACCCCAACTACAGAAGAGCAAATATTTAATCCCCTGTAAGCCCCCCATTTTCCACTGGAGCAATAAGTAAAAACTGTTGAGCCACCCGCAGGCTAAATAATCCTCAAACTCGTTTTGTATATAGCCTGGTAAAACGCGCCACTGGGCGCTCAGGTATACATTGAACAGCGGGTGGCGCTATTCAATATAGCTGAAAGAACAACCTCTATTCCGGGCAAAAGCACTTGCACTGGGTACGCTGTCGGTCAACACGCCTTTTACTTTGATTGCAGGTGACTGAGACCAGACGACTACTCAGCACTGTCTAGGGAAAACTGCAACTCAGCCAGTCGTGCATAGAGTGGACTGGAGGCGATTAATTCATGATGACTGCCCTGAGCGACTTTCTTGCCCTGATCCATCACCACAATGGTATCCGCATGGAGAATAGTCGCCAGACGATGAGCAATAATCACCGTAGTGCGTCCTTTCATCAGCTTATCCAGCGCCAGCTGCACCTTGTGTTCACTCTCCGCATCCAAGGCACTGGTGGCCTCATCTAGCAGCAGAATGCGCGGATCTTTTAATAGCGCTCGCGCTATGGCAATACGCTGACGTTGACCGCCAGAGAGGCGCACGCCCTGCTCGCCCAAATCACTGTGATAGGCATCGGGAAGCTGATTGATAAACTCATCCGCATGGGCCGCTTTAGCCGCTGCAATCACCTGCTCGTCAGTGGCTTCGCTGTTGCCGTAGCGAATGTTGTACATCACATCACCGGTAAACAATGTTGGCTGTTGCTGGACCACCGCGATTTGCTCGCGCAGTTGGGTTGGCGTCATCTGGCGAATATTGATATCGCCTAAACAGAGTTCACCCTGCTGAGGGTCGTAAAAGCGCTGAATCAAATCAAACAGTGTTGACTTGCCCGCACCTGAGGGTCCCACCAGAGCGACAATCGCGCCCTCTTTAATGGTTAACGAAAAGTCTTCCAGCGCTGGCTGTTCTGGGCGCGAGGGATAGCAAAAACGTACATTGCTCAATTCGAGTTGCGCAGGCAACAGATCAACACCGGCCAGAGGCTGATCCGGAACCAGAATCTGATTGTCAGCATGGAGTAGCTCCATTAATCGATCAGTGGCACCGGCTGCGCGCTGCAGCTCACCGTAGACTTCAGACAGTGACGCCACACCTGTGGCCATCAAAATGGCATAGAAGATAAAGGCGCCAAGATCGCCGCCACTCATCTTGCCATTGATCACGTCGCTGCCGCCGACCCAGAGCATTCCCGACAGCGCGCCAAACACCAGTAGAATCACCACGGCCATCAACACAGCACGCTGACGCACCCGAGTGCGAGCGATCAAAAAGGCCCGTTCAACTTCGCTGCCAAAGGCGGCTTTTTCCTGCTCTTCATGGGTAAAACTCTGCACTGTCTTGATGTGCTGAATAATTTCACCTGCGTAACTGCCCACATCCGCAATAGAGTCCTGGCTGTCCCGAGAGAGCTTGCGCACCTTGCGACCAAAGATCAGGATTGGCATCAGCACCAGAGGCACGGCGATAATGATCATCAGTGAGAGTTTGAAATTGGTGATCAGCAGCATAATCAGCGCGCCGGTAAAGCTTATGGCACTGCGCAGAGCAATGGAGGCTGAGGAACCGATAATCGACTGTAATAAGGTGGTATCAGAGGTCAGTCGCGACATAATATCGCCACTGCGGTTGGTCTCAAAGAATGCCGGATGCAAGGAAACAATATGATTGAATACCGCTTTGCGCAGATCCGCCGTGACTCGCTCACCCAGCCAAGAGATCAGATAGAAGCGCACATAGGTGCCCATGGCCATCAACACAGAGGCTATTACAATAAACATAATCGCTTGATTGAGGTGGCTGAGGGATTGCTGAGCAAAACCCTGGTCGATCACCATGCGCAGGCCCTGACCCACGGATAAGGTGATGCCCGCAGTAAATATCAATGCGGTCAGGAACACCCAAACCTGTAATTTGTAGGGCTTAAAAAACTGTACCAGTGACAGTAATGTCGACATTTTTTTCGGCGCTTCTTTTAAAGGCTCTTTTGAAGCCTGCGCTGAGGGCTCGTTTGGAACCTGCGCTGAGGGCTCGTTTGGAACCTGCGCTGAAGGCTCTTTTGAAGCCTGCGCTGAAGGCTCTTCAGCCTCTGCTGCAACGGCTACGGTATCAAGCGCCAGATCAATGGATTGATCAGGAAAATTGTCATTCGATTTGCTGGTTGGCACAGAGTCACCGGATTAGAGTTAAACAAAAAATAGGACATAGGTTTTGAATGGCGAGATTATGCACTGCTCGCAAAAATAGACAAGCGACAA
>Ga0307488_10002244_pt1 | contig 16338 bp, 17 predicted proteins | sample SB02metaG_FD_202248 | JGI IMG/M metagenome (GOLD analysis project Ga0307488, IMG submission 202248) | Sea-ice brine microbial communities from Beaufort Sea near Barrow, Alaska, United States - SB 0.2 | ecosystem: Environmental > Aquatic > Marine > Coastal | place: USA: Alaska | collected... | reverse complement strand
GCAATATTTCGCAGCCCTAGATCACTTGGGTTGTCAGCAATGCTATTAACCCCTTGATAAAAAAGCCCAACGGAGTCACCAATCGCTTTACCAGAAAAAGCCATCATGTCATTGAGTTGCGTTAGGTCGAAATGAGTAGCGTCGGCCTTTGATAATTTTGATTGAGTTAATAGCTGTTCTTTATAGGAAAATTGGTCATACACACGAGCAATATCTTCAATATAACTGCCAGAGCCAATAAAGTGACTACCCGAAGATAAACTCTCCCCCGCACTTTGTTCAGCACGCTGGCGGTTATAGCCTTCGGTATTCACATTGGCAATGTTATGACCTGTGGTGGCAAGTTGCTGCTGTGCGGTTGATAACGCACTGACACCTGTCTGGTATAAACTAATAGTCATCTCTTTATTCCTAAAGCCGGTAAAAACAAGGCTGTATCGCCAGTATCTTTATCGATTATTTAATAAGCCAGAAACTGTGCTAAGGGTTGCCATAATTTTATTGGCATAATTTGGATCGGTCGCATAGCCCGCTTTCTGTAAACTATGCAGGAAGTGTTCCACATTACCTGCCTTTTCAAGGGCCGGTTGATAACGCTCACCTGCCGAGAGGAAGTTGATGTAGTCGTTAACACTCTCTTTTATTGACTCGTAACGTCTGAAGGGTGCAGATTTTTTCACTAAGGCACCTTGTTCATACTCTAAGGTCTCTTTGGTGATTTTCTCGCCTTGCCAGCGGCTGTCGGCTTTGATGTTAAAGAGGTTATTTGAGCTTTGACCTTGCTCAGATTTAATGATTTTTTGTCCCCAACCCGTTTCTAATGCTGCTTGAGCAATGACTACGGCAAAGGGCACACCAAGCTGTTGTTCCACTCTTTTTGCTGGTGCCGTTAAGGCGGTGACAAAGTCTTTGGGTTGACTAAAATTTTGCTCAGTTAACTGACCAGTTAACGCTATATTAAGGCCAACAGACTGACGGTTATTTGGCACTGAAGTTTCACTCAGACCTGATGAATTTGCTGGGGGATGCTGTTGACTTGAAGAAGCTTGACCTTGAGCGCCACTCGGCTTGTTTGCCCCTACTAAAGGCGTAAAATTGGTTGGTTTGGCAAGGTCATAACTTGGGGCTACCGCTTTTTCGCTAGTGATACCACTGTCATTTCTCAGCAGACTACTCGGGGTAAAGTTATCGTCGCCGCCAAGCTGACGAACAATGAGATCAGCAAGGCCTAACGAACCATTAGTTGAAAGCTCCATCGCCATTTGTTGATCATGCATTTCACGATACGACTTGGTTGTTTCAGAGTTAAAAGGGCTGTCGGACGCTAATACGTCTTGGGCTTTACGCATACTTTTTAATAGCATTTGCATAAATATCGCTTCAAACTGTTGAGCCGCCTCTTGTAATGCGGCTTTCTTTTCTTCGGCGTTACCGGTTTTAGCATCCATTCGAATGGTATTTAAGCCATTGAGTTCTAGAAAGTTGCGTGATTCAGCTAATCGATTATCCATAAGTGTCCTTATTGATCATTAAATAACGATCAATTCACCTCTTAATGCGCCGGCTTGATCTAAGGCCTCTAAGATAGCCATAACATCACCCGGGCCAGCGCCCACTTCGTTAATCGCCCGGACTAAGGTATCTAAGGTCACCCCAGGGTTGAAAATAAACATCCGTGAGTCACCTTTATTAATATTTACCGTCGATTGCGCTGTTTGAAAAGTTTCCCCTTCAGCAAAGGCATTAGGCTGAGAAACCGCTTGAATTTCATTGATGGTCACCGTTATCCCACCATGAGTAATGGCCGCTGGTAATAAACGCACATTGGCGCCAATGACTATGGTACCGGTACGTGAGTTAACAATAATTTTTGCTGCAGGCGATGACGGTTCAAATTCAAGGTTTTCTAACACCGATAAAAAACTGACGCGGTCAGCAACATCTCTGGGTGCGGTGACCTCGACAGAGGTTGCATCAATGGCGCGGGCAGAGCCTTCGATAAAATCATTAATCGCATCTGATAAATTTTGCGCGGTAGTGAAGTCAGAGCGATGCAAATTAAAGGTAATATGATCACCTAAGGCAAATGGTGACTTAACTTCGCGTTCAACAATAGCGCCATTGGCAATACGGCCAACGGTTGGCGTATTGACTAAAATTTTAGAGCCGTCTAACCCTTCAGCACCTAAGCCACTGACGATTAAACTGCCTTGAGCAACGGCATAGGCGTTACCGTCAAGCCCCATTAATATCGTTTGCACGAGCGTGCCGCCCCGTAAGTCTTTAGCACTGCCCATAGACGAAACCGTTACGTCGATAGTTTGGCCAGGCTTCGCAAAAGCGGGTAACTGCGCATGTACCGCCACTGCGGCAACATTTTTAATTTTGGGTTTTAAATTCTGCGGCAAAGTTATGCCAAAATTACTTAACATGGTTTTAAAACTTTGTTCAGTAAACGGTGATTGTTCACCTGTGCCTGGCAGACCAACGACTAAACCATAACCGACCAATTGGTTATCGCGCACACCAGCAACATCCGCTAAGTCTTTAATTCGCTGTGCCTGTGCTGAAAATGTCAAACACATCACAAGGATTGTCATTACTGCTTTCATGTTAATACCTAATAAAGTTGAAGATGATCTCTTAAGCAAGGAAACCTTTGGTCTCAAAGGGATCTTTTTATCCATTAGACTTATAAGGGCCACCAAGTGCTGTTGAAAAATTGACTTAACCAACCCTGTTCATTGACGTCAGCAAAAGCGCCAGTCCCGGCATACTGAATGCGCGCATTAGCGATTTTACTTGAGTAAATGATATTATTGGCACCGATGTCTTTAGAGCGAATAACACCAGTTAAACGAATGTATTCGTCACCATTATTTAAGGTCATCCATTTTTCACCACGGATCATTAAATTGCCATTGGACAGGACTTTTAAAACATGAACAGAGATATTGCCAGTCAGGCTGTTGCCCTGATCACCTTTTGATTCGCCTTTAAAGTCCGAGTCTTGAGACATTCCAAACTGTATGGACTCTCCTCCTAGGTTTATCGGATTACCGCCTAAACCAATCATAGGATCGAGCGTGGTACTATTGGCTTTTTTCAGTTCCGTTTTGGCATTTTTATTGGCTTTGGTTTTTTCACTTAAAATGACAGAAATAATATCACCAACCCGATGTGCCTTTGAGTCTGAGTACATATTATTGATATAATTAGCTTTAAAAAGCGAACCGGTGGCTACCATCGCTTCGTCTTCGACCTCAGGCAGTATTGGGGCGAAATCAGGATCATTAGGTAAGACTCTCGTTGCTTCAATGGTGGCGCAACCGCCTAATAACAATAAAAACAAGATCAGTACTATGGATTTTTTCATGACGAGGTCCTCAACTATTAAAGCTGTTGATTGATATAACTGAGCATTTCATCAACCGCTGAAATCACTTTTGAATTCATTTCATAGACCCGCTGAGACTCAATCAAGTTAACTAATTCTTCAGTAGTATTGACGTTGGAAGTTTCTAACGCGCCTTGCACTAACATGCCGTAACCGCCAAGACCGGGAATACCTTCTTGGGGATCACCACTGACGGCTGTTTGAATATATAAATTTTGTCCAACGGGTTGTAAGCCGGTTGGGTTGATAAAATTAATTAAATTAATCTGACCAATCACCGCATTTTCAGCTTCGCCCTGTAAACGCACCGAAACTTCACCATCTTGTGAAATAGTTATCTGGGTGGCATCTTGTGGAATAGTAATCTGTGGCTCAAGGACATAACCTGCGCCAGAGGTCACTAAGTTACCTTCGTCATCCATAGCAAGCTGACCATTGCGGCTATAAGAAGCACTGCCGTCAGGCATGGTGATTTGAAAGAAACCTTCACCTTGTATTAATAAATCTAACGAGTTATCTGTGGTTAACAAGTCGCCTTGGCTATGAATTTTTTGAGTAGCAACCACCTTAGTGCCGGCACCTAACATTAAACCCGATGGCATTTCGGTGTCTTGCGCTGAACGCCCACCGGGTTGGTTAATAGTTTGGTAGAGTAAGTCTTCAAAAACGGCTCGACTTTTTTTAAAGCCGATGGTGCTCGCATTTGCCAAGTTATTTGAAATAACCGCAATATCTTTTGTTTGAGCATCTAAGCCCGTTTTACTGATCCACAATGCAGGATTCATATGTACCTCTGGTTCAACTCTATTGACTGAATTCTTGGTTAAAATTACCGCTAAAAATTAACCGGTAAACAACTGTTAATTATATAAATTTTAATTAAAATGCGCGAAGTAATGACGCAGCACTTTTGTCTACTTCTTCCGCGGTTGCCATTAACTTTAATTGCATTTCAAACTGACGCTGAAGTGCGATCATATCGGTCATTTCTGAAATAGCACTAACGTTACTCGACTCAAGCGTACCGCTTTGCATTTTCACATTGATGTCGGCAATAGCATCAACTCCATTTTTTCGCCTAAACAAGCCATCACTGCCCTTCTCCATTAATCGAACATCAGGGTTAACAAATTTTATCCGAGCCACTTCATCTTGCTCTATCACAGGAGCACCTTCGGGCTGGACCATAATGGTGCCATCATTGGCTATTTCAATGTTTTGAACCGGCAGTGGTAAAAATATAGGGCCGGCGTCACCAATAACTAATTTACCGTCATTGGTTTGTAATCGGCCATCTTCGGTTAAACGTAAATGGCCGCTGCGGGTGTAAGCTTCTGTGCCATCGGCCGCTTGCACCGCAAACCAACCATCGCCAGTAATCGCGATGTCTAGGTCGCGGTCTGTGGTTAATAAAGCGCCACTGTCAAAGTTTTGGCCCGAGCGTTCAGTCATCGAAAAAACCCGGGTTGGCATACCTTCACCGAATGCTTGCATCGATCGCGCTTGGGCTAAGTCGGCTTTAAAGCCTGTCGTTTTCGAGTTTGCTAAGTTATTGGCCGTCACCGATAAGGCGTGCATATTTTGTTTAGCACCACTCATAGCAATGTAGAGCATCTTATCCATAGTAATTTCCAAAAATTAAAATCGTTAGGTAAATAAATGCAAAGAAGATGCCAACAAGGAAGTTGTGAGTTTGCAGCGAGCAATAAAAAAAGCCGCCGGTCAAGTGCTGTTCATCACTTGACTGGCGGCTTGGTATTAGCAGCTATTGATTATCTAATCTGTAAGATGGTTTGGTTCAACTGATTATCGACTTCAAGCGCTCTTGAATTGGCTTGAAAGTTTCGTTGTGCCGAAATGAGATCGATAAGCTCTGCCGTTAAATTAACGTTCGCTTGCTCTAACGCTGAGGAGTTAATGGTACCAAAGGTTCCTGTTCCCCCCTCACCTGCTAAGGCTTCACCCGAGAGAATACTCTCTTTCCAACCACTATTACCAACCTGACTTAAGCCTTGTTCGTTAGCAAAACTAACCATAGCAATGCGAGCAAGAGGTTGTGAAGTACCGTTACTGTAAGTAGCGCGCACTAAACCATCAACACCAATATCAATACCGGTTAGTCGACCTACGGCTAAACCATCTTGGTTCAAGGCGGTGACTTCAAAGTTAGAGGCAAATTGCGTCGGTTCATTGGGATTTGGCCCCGCTGTATCTAAATTAAAATTAACCCCAATAGTTTGAGTCGGCTCAGCACCATTGGCTAATATAGTCCCGCCTAATTGCTCACTGACTATGCCACCACTTGCTAGAGAAGGGGTTTGTTCAATGAAATCACCTGATGCATTAAATTTTAAGCGGGCACCGATAAAACCGGGATCACCGGCAATAGTACCACCGATACGGTTATCAGTTTCAGCAGTGCCGTCTGGATCGGCTAAGTTAACCATAGTCCCATCAACAGCCGTAAACATAAGCCACTCATTAGGACTCTCTACTGGATTATCTTTGACAAAGTAATAAGTCATGATATGACTCTCGCCCAGTGAGTCAAAGACGGTAACTGATGTTGAGTTATTAAAGGTCAACGGGTCTTCGGGACTAAAGTTTGCTGGCGCATCGGTAATATAAGGATCACCGGCCGGTAAATTCATCCGAATATCGACTTCACTTGTTCGAGTCGGTGCACCAGAAGATGTCGGAATTAAAATAGGCTTAGAGGTACTCAAACTTACTGACGATGATGAACCGTCAGGGTTAACAGGGAAGCCAAGTAAATGTCCACCCTTTGAGTTAACAACAAAGTTGTCACTGTTAAGTTTAAATTGCCCCGCACGGGTATATGAAGTTTCTAAACTATTAACTTCAGGCACAGTAGCAAAAAAGCCATTACCTGTGATGGCTAAGTCGAGGGCATTATTGGTAAATTGGATACTGCCTTGAGAAAACTGTTGAGCAACATCTGCGGTTAACACCCCGTCGCCAACCTTGGTTGAACCAGCCGCTAGCAATGACGAAGCATAGACATCAACAAACTCTGCCCGTGATTCTTTAAAGCCAACTGTGTTAACGTTTGCAATATTGTTTGACGTAACGTCAAGATCTTTTTGAGCTGCGTTTAATCCGCTCAGTGCTATATTAAATGACATACTGACACCTCATTTTGAAAAACTTTTGTAAACTAATTTAATTAGTGATTAGATAATTATTGATTTGCCTATTTAGCTAATCACTAACAACTACCACTAACCTTGGGCAACTTCAACTACGTCGCTTAGTGCCATGTTACTGCCACCATTAAGGTTTAAAATAATACTGCCACCCGCACCAGCAAGTGTGACACTTTCAACATTTCGATAGGTCATTGCTTGTAATTCAGAGGCTTCACCGTCAACTAAACCGGCAACTCTAAATCGATAAGCTCCTTGAGGTGCTGGTTTGCCCTCGGTGGTTTGACCATCCCAATTAAAAACAAAGCCGCCGGCAGGAATATTTCCTACAGGTACGGTTTGTATAATTTCACCAGCGATATTTTCAACATAAATATTAACATTGCTCGCGGCTTTTTCTGTCACTACTTTACCTTTGACATTGTCGCCTTCGCTCATGCCAAAAACATTGTCATTAACGAGTACGCTTCGGCCAACCAGTGAAGAGGCTTGTAGGGCTTGACTGGAGGTCATTGAATCAGCAAAACTGCCAAATTTTTTGTTTAACTGCGCCACACCATCGGTTGTTGAAAACGCGGTCATTTGCGAAATCATTTCGTTGTTATCAACGGGTTTTGTTGGGTCTTGGTTAGCAAGTTCTTGAGTCAGTAAAGCAAAAAAATCAGCTTGCGTTAACATGCCATTACTGCCCTTTTCGGCAACCTTATACTCTTCCTTATTCCAACGAATGCCATCTAAGGGGTTAGTACCGTTTACTGTTTCCATTTTACGCTCCTACCATTTCTCGCATGCTTTGATGATTGATAATCATTAAGCCATTAGTTACCCTGTACTTTCATACTCAGCGGTTATTCGCTCAGTTATTTACCCAGTAAAAGTGTCTTATTGAGCATGTTTTTTGCTGACTCAGCCAACTGGACATTCGTTTGGTATGAGCGTGACGCTGAAATCATATTAGTCATTTCTTCAATCACATTGACATTAGGTTTGTAAATATAACCATCTTTATCTGCCATAGGATGCTCAGGTGAATATTCAATATTCAGTGGTTTATTACTTTCAACAATACCCAAAACATCGACTCCTACGGCAGAACCATCTTGTCCAGCGGCAGCTTTTTGCATAGCAGCGGCAAAAACTGGATGCCTCGCACGATAGGTTTCATCTTGACTGCTGCTAACACTGTCAGCATTGGCAATATTACTTGCCGTGGTATTTAAGCGCATTGATTGTGCACTCATCCCAGTTGCTGTTATGTCAAATACATTAAATAGACTCATTATTGCCCCGTCCCAGTAATTGCTTTTTTCAAGGCTTTTATCTTGCCAGAAAGAAATTGTACGCTTGCTTGATATTCCATTGAATTATTTAAATACAAGTTTCGTTCCAACTGTACATCAACAGTATTACCATCTCCGGTATCTGCTTGATTAGGAACACGAAAATCAACACCATTATTTAATTCTATGCGGACATCAAGATGTTTTTCATGGGTACGTTTCATACCCAACTGTTGATGTTGAGAGGCTTGTGCCATCGCTTTTTGAAAGTCCATGCCTTTAGCTTTGTAACCAGGGGTATCGGCATTGGCAATATTACTGGCAATAATTTCAGCTCGTTTTGCCCTAACTTCCATGCCAGCAGGATGTAAACCAAATGCTTTGTCTAAACTGATAGCCATATAAAGACCTCATCTCACCGTATTGTTAACTTAATAATTAAGCTATTCAATTTCTATGCCAGATTAAGCGTCAACTTTATGATTTTTTTTGATAGACAATGCCGGGGCTGCATCGAATCATGGAGAAGTTTTGATTAACACCTGATAAAGACTCAGAAGCCCCTAAAAATAAATACCCTTTATTATACAAGGTGCTATGGACTTGTGAAATGATCTTAGCTTTGATTTCTGGCGAAAAATAGATGAGGACATTACGGCAAAAGACGATATCGAATCGGCCCAATAAACTGTAATTATTTAACAAGTTTAAGGGTCTAAAGCTGACCATATTTTTCACCTGATCTTTGATTTTTAACATGCCATTGTCACCGGCTTCAAAAAACTGTTGTTTTCTCGCCTGTGATAAACCTCGGCCAAGCGCTAAATTATCATAGTGACCATATTGGCAATGTTCTAGCATCGTTGCTGAGATATCAGTGGCAATAACTTCTATCCCACCAGGAAAGGCACCTGGCTGACTTTGTTGGTATTCTAACGCTGCCATCGCAATAGAATAAGGCTCTTGACCTGATGAACTTGCCGCTGACCATATTCGTATGGGATTTTTTCGTCCAGTAAGCTCAGGTAAGACTTTATTTTTTAATAATTGAAAAGGATACTCATCTCTAAACCACAAGGTTTCATTAGTGGTCATTGCATCAATAACCGCGGCACGTAATTGCCTCTCAGCAGGAGTCAGCGCTCGTGCAACTAACTCAGTTAATGAGGCGATAGAAAATTTCACCATTAATGGTGTTAATCGACTTTTTACTAGGTATTGCTTTTTCTCGCCGAGCACAATGCCACATTGTTGCTCCAAAAAAACGCAGAACTGATAATAAATTTTATCATCAAGCTGTTTTGCTGGCACTATGCTTCATCCATATATTTGTTATTGATCATAAATTAATTAACAGCATCTTTTTTTAGCCATTTTTTTACTGCGATGGCGAGTTCATCTGGTTGAAATTTTGGAATAAAGTCATCAGCGCCGACTTTCTTAACCATAACTTTATTAAAAATACCACTTAACGAGGTATGTAATATAACTGGCATATCGGCCATTCTGGCATTAGCTTTGACTTGCGCTGTTAAAGTGTAGCCATCCATTTCAGGCATTTCTATATCCGATATTAATAAGGCGACTTTTTCACTGAGACTATGCTGACAAGTCGCTTCAATTGTCAGTAATTGGTTTAAAGCATCTTGACCATTGCGGGCTAATACCATATTAATGCCTAGGGGAGTTAAAGCCCGTTTAACTTGATTAAGCGCAACCGTTGAGTCATCAACAATCATCACAACTTTATCACCTAGGCCAATGCCAATACTTTCGTCGGCAATATCTGTGCTTAATTCAGTTGAAACAGGGTTAATTTCATTCAGAATTTTTTCAACATCTAAAATAGAAACCATTTGATCGTCTATTTTAGTCACTGCCGTTAAATAACTCGACTTTCCCGTGCCTTCAGGCGGTGAGATGACATCCTGCCAACTTAACGTTACTATGCGCTCAACACCTGCCACTAAAAAACCTTGTATGCTTTGGTTATATTCAGCAATGATGATAAAACTGTCAGTGGTATCCGTGATTGGCGAGCCACCAATGGCCTTACTCAGGTCAATAACCGCAATGGCTTGACCACGAATGTGAGCGATACCTTTAATATAAGGGGCTTGTTTAGGTAGAATGGTGAGTCTGGGACATTGTAAGACTTCTCTTACTTTGAAGACATTGATACCGAAACGCTGGCGCCCTAGCAGTTTAAACAACAAGAGTTCGAGTCTATTTTCCCCAACCAACTGCGTGCGTTGATTGACTGAGTCTAATATACCTGACATAAAAACCCCATGGTAAGTTCGAAGATTATAGTATTTAGGCACAATTCTTGATTGTCATAAGAGCAAGAGTAAAATTCGTGCCTTTTTTTTGACACTCAAATTCGTTAAAATTCGGTTAAAATTCGTATAAGTCCATAAAATTTAACTCGCTAGCCTACGCTAAAGTTAAAGCCGAGGCGATTATTTACATTCCCATAAAATAGATCATAAAGATATGAGCAATATTAAGACTTTTCTAACACTTTTACCCTTCTTAACCTTACTGGCCACTTTTATGACTAAAAGCCATGCCAGCAATGTTGAACATCGCTACATCGAAAATTTTGCCGCCGAGTATCTTAAAGAACAACTTGATACCTCAGCTAAAAAAAAGCTCACCATAGAGGTGACTGAAATTGATCCCCGAATAAAACTCGAAAACTGTGAAACACACTTTGACGCAAATATACCTGAAAATTTTACTGGGAGGAACATAAGTATAAAAATAACCTGTGCTGATTCAATCCCCTGGCATATTTATTTGACGGCAAAAATTAAAACAGTGATTCCTGTGCTCGTTGCCAAAAAATCAATTAGTAGAGGCAACTTGTTAGATGACTCAAATATGAAAATAAGCTATATCGATAGCTACAAGATTAGAGGCACATTTATCGAGGATATCAGCAAGGTATCGGGTACTAAAGCTAAGAGAAGAATTACTAAAAATCGTCTTATCACCCTTAAAAACACCTGTACAGTGTGTAAAGGATCTCAGGTATCAATTATTGCTCGATCAAAAAACTTCACCATAAAAACCCATGGTGAAGCATTAGATAGTGGTAATATCGGGGAGCAGATTAGTGTCAAAAACGAGCGAAGCGGTAAAGTGATTACCGCCAAAGTAAAAGCTATTAACAAAGTAGTAATTAATTTATAATTATCCTTAAGTTATCTAGGTTCTAGCCGATAACAGGGTAGGCTAAAAGTAATTAACTGCCACAGGAATATATTATGGCTATAAATATCAATAACTTGAATAGAAATTCTCAAGTTACACCAAAATCAGACCAGCACAATGATGTTAGGCAAAAGACAGCTCAGGCGGCAAATAATACCGAACAGACTAAACGCGCTAGTCAAGATTCAGTTTCTATTACCCCTCAAGCTAAAGAGCTAAACGAATTGCAGAAAAAAGCGGGGTCAGAACCGTCAATCAATCAAAAAAAGATTGAGCAATTACAAAAAGCTATCGCCGCTGGTGATTATAAAATTGATGCTGAAAAGTTGGCAGTAAATATTGCTAATTTTGAGTTCAATCTTACTTAGTGCTTTCTTTTTAACGCCAATAGTTTAGATCTTTGCATTAAATAGATGGCCTAATACATAATAAAAAAGGTATTCATTAATGACAGATGCACAAACCTCAGAGCAATTGGTTAAGCAGCAGTTAACTCAACTACAAGCATTAAAAGGTTTACTTGAGGAAGAGAAAAAGGTCCTACAAAACCACAATCCTGATGATTTGACCGAGCTTACCGATAAAAAAAATAACTTACTCATTGAGATTAAAGATCTCGATATCATTATAGGCAGAAGTGTTGAATTTGCTCAGGATAAAGCCGCTGGAAAGTATCTTACCGAGTTGGATGAAATAAAAGATCTCTTAACCCGCTGCCAAGCAATTAATTTGGTTAATGGACAGATAATTCAGCAATCTCAACTTGCCGTTCAACGAATGAAAACCAGTTTACTTGAGAGTCATAATAAATCAGCTATTACTTATGATGATAAAGGAAAAAAACACGCTGGCTTGTCTAGCTTAAATATTAAAGCGTAAGTTTAATCGGTAAATTCTCGACGACCTTTTGCGTTATTATCTTAGACAAAAAAAAAGTAAGCCGTCAGCTTACTTTTATTATTGGGTACCTAGCGAACAATAACCTGTAACGAGTAACGAGTAACGAGTAACGAGTAAATCTAGTGTAAATAGCTAAAACTAGTGCCTAAAACCATCACCTAAAACAAGTAGCCAATACTAATAATACTTAACCGATTTGATTTCTTTGCGATTAATGTTGGCAAGATAAAGCTGATAGACATTTTCAAAGTTTAATTCTAATTCCGTCGTATAAATATCGCCAACCGGGTAACTTTTCACGACTGTTGCCCCGCGGATCAAACCTTGAACCGACGAGCTTAATTGATTATTTTCCATTAATAAATCAGCGACTGTCATACTGCTACTGATCTGCTGGCCGTGGACTTGTTCGGCAAGCTCAACATACGCAGCTAATTTTGACGCCTGGATTGCCATTAACATCCGCTGGGTTTCATTTGCTGACTTTTGAAGGCTAATAGGCGCATAACCAATGCCAAGAATAATCGGAAACTCTTCAGGTTTAATCTGTTGCCACTGGACATGTTTGTCATACACGGTAGCACAACCGTTGATGAAAACGACTGCAGAGACAAAACTTACCGATAAAACAATTTTTCTGAGGACCTGATTCATTATTCTACTCCGCTCTCTACTTTTTAATGCCAACGCTTCGCTCATTGTGGGATAATCTGACACGACTTCTGATGATCATACCATCTTTCATTTTGACGTTATTATTTACATTTTGTTGCTGGATGAATTCATCACCAATGACCCAAGCAGGAATAAAAGCTTGCGCTGTCGCGACAACGACTTTAGATTGAATGCCAATCATTCGAGCATTTACTATGACCCCATCAGCTTGCTCTGTCATCGTCCCTGTGACCACGTAGTCAATAATCTGGCGTTCAGGTAACTCTTGCCAGTCACGGCTAAAGACATAATCACCATTTTTAGTGACTCTGATGTTACCGGTTGTTTTAAAGTCAACAATGAGTAAACCATGGCGTTGTAACTCATGAACAAAACTCTCAGAGAGCTGATTACCAAGCCAATTTGTTGACTCCAAATCTTTTAAGTCAACAAACGAGGCAACGGCGACAGGCGTTTTGGTATTCACAAAGGAGCTACTCTCTAACATTTGAAATGCTAAGCCTTTAACCACATCATTGATGGCATGCCTAGGTAATTCAAAACTATCGATCTCCCCTTTAACCTGTTGGTTTTTATAATAAAAATCATCATCATCTGTCATGGAACATGAAGTTAAAGATAATAGTATTGGTAGAATAATCCACTTTTTCATAAAGCAATCCTCAGATTTCGGGGTTTTATTTTATGATTTTAACGATGCATATATCACGCCATAAATTTTACTTTAGCGAGATATGTTTTATTAGGCATAGAACATGCATCACCCTTGAGCATAGATAAACAGAGGGCATTATTGTCACTGTTTATAATACCGTAAGCAAAGTACAAACCTACTATTTATTAATGGATAACATTATGTCTATATGGCTTCACTTTTTTTCAACATGCATTAAATATCTTAGCTTAACCACCAGTCTATTGTTGGTATCAACTTCTTCATTTTCACAGCTTTACGAAACTCAGGGGCAAGCCATCGTTGAAAATAATAACACTGATGTTGCCCGCACTAAAGCGATGGAAGATGCATTACAAAAAGCATTGTTAGTGGCTGGTGCTTCAGTTTCAAGTGTTCAACAGGTAGTCAATGGTCTACTGACTCAAGATGAAATCAGTGTTAGAGCCAGTGGTAGTGTCAATGCTATTGAGTTAATTGATGAAATGCATGCAGGAGATCTGATTACGGTAACGATACGCGCTGATATTTTTCCACAAGAAAAACAATGTTTCTCTGCCGATTTTCGTAAAACCCTGCTACTAACGCGAAGTAAGTTATTACAGCGAGAACAAGCTAGCATTGGTAATATTTATGCCCTTGATCAATCGGCAATTAACGTTTTAGCCCATAAATTAAAAAGTAAGAGTCGTTACATCAATGCTAAATTATTCAATAAAACGCAAACTCAATTTTCACGTTTAAACCAAAGCACTAATTTAGAAGGTATTAAAAAACTTTCAACATCATTAGCTGATATAACCAATAGTCATTATATTCTTTACTCAGAAATACTCGATGTGTCTTTTACACGAGCAGCAACGAATAATTGGCAATTTTGGCAATCCGATATTTTTAATCGACAGTTCACGATTGCCGTTTATCTCTATAACGGCACTAATGGCGAATTAACTTTTGAAAAACAGTATAAAAACACCGCGCCATGGCAGTTTAATAAGCGTGAGAAGGTAGATGTTAATAGCCAAGTATTTTGGCAAAGTGACTATGGCCAAATGGTTGACCGTACTTTAAATTCAGTCGTTAACGATATTGATGAGAATATTATCTGTGAGCCTACTCAAGGAAGAATAGTTAAAGTGGCAGGGAATGAAATCACCTTCAATTTAGGAAAAAAACACGGCGTAAAAATTGGTGATGAATTTACCTTATTGCATAAAAACAACTTTACCAGTGATGCTGGCATTTATTATCCAAGTTACAAGGTCAGTAGCTACAGCGTAAAAGTCATCAACCTTTCAATGCAAAGTGCGACTGCGATAACAACAGACTCTGGTTTATTGGGTAATATTCAAATTAATGATTTAGCAGTGCGTTATTAGTCGAGTAGCCAGAGATACAGTCTAATGTCACGACCGAGCAATAAATTTATAACAACAGACAGTAACTTGGCCCTATCCGTTAATATTGATTGGCGGATTGTTAATCCTTTATAAAAATAGCGGCTGCATACCGTTTTTAGACTGTTGCATTTATTTTATTTTATATATAATGCACAAGCTTAATCGTTCTTATAAGTCTTCGTAACTCAGCTGGATAGAGTGCGCCCCTCCTAAGGGCGATGTCGTGGGTTCGAATCCCGCCGAGGACGCCATTTTTTTGCAAATCAATTATTTATCCTCTTACCAAATTAAATAAAAAAACAGCTAACTCACCGTTACATCGTTAAATCCGCTGACAATGGCTTCTTTATTTTGATTAAGCCGTATTAACTGAAATATCAACACAAGTATATTGCAGTTATCACCTAACAGGCCGTTAATTCTAATTCTACTGATACATTTATTTCATTCAGGTGAAACACTTGGCTGTTTTCCCTCAAGTCTTGAATTGTTTTGCAACATTTGTATTTAACTATCGCTTTAACATCTTCTTTTGCCGGTGTATATTTATCTCAAATATAATATTTTTACTTCGATACAAGGATTTACAAGATGTATTTTAACCGTATGTTAGTAGCAACCGTTGTTACTACCGCATTGAGTCTTGGCGCACTAAATGGTTGTGTATTAACAAAACCAGCCCAGAATGTTCAGATTGCTTCATTGTCATCAAATACTCTCATTGAAAAGCAAAATATCGTTCAAAGCCAAAATGACGATCGACAGTATCGATATGTAACATTAGAAAATGGTTTAAAAGTGATTTTAGTGTCCGACAGTAAAGCCGATAAATCAGCAGCTTCTATGGATGTTCATATCGGGCATATGGCTGATCCTAAAGATCGTGAAGGTTTAACTCACTTTCTCGAACATATGTTGTTTTTAGGTACCGATAAGTATCCAAAAGTTGGTGAATACGATGAATACCTAAAAGCGAATGGCGGTTGGTCAAATGCCGGTACGGGTCAGGAGCATACGAATTATTTCTTTCAGGTAAACCAGGATGCGTTTGAAGAAGCGACCGATCGTTTTGCTCAATTCTTTATTTCGCCATCACTCGATGCAAAATATGTTGCTCGTGAAAAAAATGCTGTTCACTCTGAATACAGTATGAAAATTAAAGACGATGCACGTCGTATTTATGAAGTGTTAAAAGATACGACAAATCAAGCACACCCGGCAAGCCAGTTTTCAGTTGGTAATTTAGATACTCTGGCAGACCGCGAGAATGATTTATTAATTGATGATTTAAATGCACTGTACAAAGCACACTATACGTCAAGTAAAATGGCTCTTTCATTAGTTGGCCGTGAAGATTTAGATACGTTAGAAAAGTGGGCTCGTGAGAAGTTTTCAGCCATTCCAAACAACGGTAAAAAAGCAGAGTCTGCAAAGGTTAACCCTTATTTACCTGAGCAGTTAGGGGTAAATATCAGTATTACGCCAATGAAAGACACACGAACATTATCATTGTATTTCCCTGTCCCTAATTCAACAAAATACCTTGAAGAAAAACCTTTAGATTTAGTTGTTTCGCTTTTAGGGCAAGAAGGAAAAGGCAGTTTATTTAGCTACTTAAAAGCACAAG
>Ga0307488_10002243_pt1 | contig 16341 bp, 30 predicted proteins | sample SB02metaG_FD_202248 | JGI IMG/M metagenome (GOLD analysis project Ga0307488, IMG submission 202248) | Sea-ice brine microbial communities from Beaufort Sea near Barrow, Alaska, United States - SB 0.2 | ecosystem: Environmental > Aquatic > Marine > Coastal | place: USA: Alaska | collected... | reverse complement strand
TAAGTCTTTTGTACTCTGCCATTTACTACATATTCATATCTATCAGGGATAGCGTTACCACTTCCTTTTATTATCATTCTGTCAGGTCTTAGTTGGTGTAATTCTTTTGGAGCACCTTGTTCAGCACCTACTTTAAGGATGTAAGCATTACCACTAAGAAGCACATAACCAAACAGGCTATTAAAAAACTCTGAGTATGATTGTAGTGGATTGGGTCTATTGAGTAGGTCAATGATTGGATGTTGTTCAACAATTTCATCTCCGTTCTTTAGTAATAAAGGTACAGCACTTGCACCTTTTGATATTTCGTTTACACATCTATAAACGATTGCATTTTTTAAGTAGCCTTCTTTTGCTAGGTCTTGGTATTTATATACCTTTGCTTCTTCAGTTCCGACACCAAAGTAACCCATCATGTTTGAATTCTTTTGCTCTGGTTTAACACCTGCAAATATGTTTTTTATGTTATCTAATATTGCCATTAGCTTATTCTCCAGTTTATCTGTCCTTTAGATTTGCTTAGCTCGGTTAAACCCCAAACTAATGCATCTAACCTATCAGGACTAGGTTTTGGTCTATCTCCTGTATATGTAGTCATTTGTGACTCCAATTCAGAAAAATACCCAATATGATGAACGCGCCTTTGCTCGTATAGTGCTGCGATAGGCTCGGCTCTTACCATTTTGCCCCTTGTAGCGGTTACTGATCTATAAGGTATATTTGAATCTATAGCCCTTAACAATCTTTCCACTAAATCACCACCATTATTAGTCTCTGCAATAATTCTATCTGCTCCCCATTCATAGAAAGCGTTAATAGCTATCTTACCCCATTTATCGGGTGAATACTTCCCTGATATATCCTCTAATACATAATACTCATTATTAGCATCTTTACCAACAACCATAATACCTGTTTCATCTGAATCTTCTCCTGATGTTACTGCTGGGTCAATAGCTACTATTATTTGTGTTAAGTCTTTTTCTGAGTCGGCTGGTAATCTAGTTTCTTCTATTAGGTCATTATTCCATAAAGCACCCTCCAACATATTAAGCACTTCAGCATACAGCTCTTGCCTACCTAAAGTTGTTCCGTCATATTTTTCTTTTAACATTGCCAATGCTGATTTAGCTAAGTTAGCTTCATTCTCAAATGTTGAGCCTGTGGTTACTATAGTGTCGTTTCTCTCTATTAAACTTCTTATGATAGGCGTTGGCTTGGGGGTAGTAGTAATAATGCACTGAGGGTTCTCTCCTAGCCTTAGACCAAACATTAATTGGTCAAATGTTTCAGGATAACGCCATGCAGCTAATTCATCACACCATGCCCTGTGGAACTGTGGACCACGCAATCTATCAGGTTCAATTGCAGCAAAGCCCATTATCTTTGAGCCATTAGTTAAGTTAATTTCAGATGTTGTAGTTGAGTAAGATTTCCTACCTCTGCTTACACGGAAACATTCATCAGGAATAATAGATAACAAACCACTAGGACCACCAAAGCAAACTCTTCGCAGGTCACCAAATGTTGGAGCTATAACAGCAGATATAGTATTTGGATGTGTTAAAGCATAAAGAGCAATATCCTGCGCACCAACTCTTGTTTTACCCCAGCCACGTCCTGCAAGTATTAGCCAAATGTGGAAGTCTTCTATAGGGGTTACTTGTTTTGGTCGTGCAGTACCTAACCATCTAGTGTACAGAGCTACTGTCTGTTTCTCTGATATCTTGGGCGATTCTATCCAATCGCTCCAAAGCCCTTCTGAATGAATCGCTGTCTTGGACATTAGTAATTACTTCCATATTGTCTGCCGTTTCACCTAGTGCCAACTTAGCTACTCTTTGTGCATTAGTAGCAGCGCTAGATAAACCAACAAGTGTTTGAGGTTGCACATCTTTGTCAGGAGCAGCGTTCTTGCTTAACACTTTTCCTATTTGACCCATTATGCCTTTAGCAATAGCAAGGCTAGTTTTATCAAAGTTAATACTTTCCTGTACTAACTCTTTCCTTCTCCTTGCGTCTAATTCTATTAAAAACGCATCTTGAAATTGTTTTTGTTTGATTGTCCAGTCATCTTTTTTAGCATGTTTATAAAGAGTTGGTTTTGGTATTCCATAATCAGTAGCTAGCTGGTCTATAGTAAATAGCTTCCGACCCCCTGTATTAGCCTCTATACCTTGAACAAATTTATTCCGTATCTCTTCTAATAATGTTGGGGTAAGTTTCTTTGTGTTTGATTTATTAACCATAATTTATATCTATTTATCACTATTCTGTATTCAAACTAATCAAAAGTAAACATATATAACCCATAAAGTGCATTTAATTTAATATAAGTGTTTACAAACATAAACATATGCATTAAACTTACTATGTTGAGTAAATAATTATAAGGAGAAACAATTGAATAACTTAAACAACAACTACCCTACCCTTACTAATCGTACCTTTGGTGTTGAATTAGAATTTGTGGGAGTACACCCTAGAGATGTAGCAGCAGCTATTAATAACGTAGATGGTATTGAGTGTCACTATGAAGGCTACCACCATAGAACAACTGCATACTGGAAGTTAGTTACTGATCAAAGTATTGATGGACTTGGTGGCGAGATAGTTAGCCCTATATTAAGAGGTGCAGATGGCGCTAGACAATTAGAGTTAGTTATTGATGCCCTAGATACTCTTGAAGGTATTAGCGTTAACGTATCGTGCGGATTGCATGTACATTTAGACGTTGCTGACCTTACTGTGAATGAGATACAAACTACTTACGAAAGATACGCTGATTACGAAAGCCAAATAGATATGATTATGCCTAGAAGCAGAAGGGGTAATAATTCTAGATGGTGTGGAAGTATTACTAACGTAAAGACTCGTGTTAAAAATGTAAGAACAAAAAGTAAGGCAGGACTTGCTAATGCAGCAGGTAGATATTACAAAGTGAACTTACAGAGTTTAACTAGATATGGAACTATGGAGTTTAGACAACATAGCGGAACAATTAACTTTGATAAAATTATTAACTGGGTGAGTTTTTTAATGGCTTTTGTTGAGAAGAGTAAGAAGTTAAATAATGTGGTTAAGCCACAATCTAAAACTAGAGCTTTTGCTAAAGTTAGAAACGCTATAGAAAATGCAGGTTATAACATGCAGTGGGATAGACCAAATAGGAACTGGAGAATTGTTAGTAACACCCCAACTATTGAATCTAGCTTTGCATTAGAGAACTGGGAAATAACGCCTGTATATGATGGTGCTAGAGAGACAAGTTTAAATAAGGAAAGGCTTGCTAGTTTAATGCATGCCTATGGCTTAATTACAGAAGGTACTGTGATAAACACGAACGCACCTGTTATTAGTTTTGCGAATAATAATGAAGTTGATAGTGGATGGTTAGATGGTGTAGATAATAAGGTAAAGAACTTTTACCAAGAAAGACAAGTAGAATTGAATTAATAATAATTATAATAAGGAAATAAAATGGAATACAAAACACAAGAATTAAAACCAACTAAAACGATGCCTTACCTTTACGGAGCATACGGAAGTAATCTAAACATGGGGCAAATGCAATACAGATGCCCACATGCAGAAGCACTAGGAAGTGTAATTGTTAGTGGCTTTGCTTTGAAGTTTAGAGGTGTTGCTGATATAGAGAAATGTAAAACATCAGAAGTACCCCTAGGCTTATGGAGAATTACAGATGCCTGTGAGAAGAAGTTAGATATATACGAAGGTTACCCTAGCTTATATCGCAAGGAACTTGTTGAACTGCCTGCGTTAAAAAATAAATTTGGTAGCACTAAGGTTATGATTTACTTTATGAATAGCAGTGATGTTTACCCGCCATCTAGCAGATACTTTGAAAGCATTGTTAATGGCTATACTGACTTTAATATAAATACTGACCCTTTGATGTATGCCCTTAAAGATTCTTACAGCAATACAGGAGTGCAATAGTAGTTAATTAGTTGCAGGAAATTAAGCCCCTTATAACGAGGGGTTTTTTTTGCTTCTGTGATAATTGCTAAATACACCCTATGCCAAGACCTTACCTACCCACAGGAAATGCAATCAGCAGGCTTACACAGCGTTGTTTTGATGGTTTTTTTATATTTAATTAGCTTTTATAAACTCTGCAGTCAGAGCATAGTTTAATAAAATTGGAATAGCATCTTTGAATGGAACTATTTCATTAGCATCAAACGATACACTTAAATACCAAGGATTCTTTTCATCATGATATGTGACTTGGTGAGGAGAATGAACATCTAATACATAAATTGTTCCCCTTGTAATTTTAGTCTCAACTTTATTATGACCACGCAATCCGTAAGCATCTGCTTTTAAAACAAAATGGTGACTGTACCTTTCGTAGAGAGGGTCAGTATGCAAAGGAGTGCCTTTTTTAATTCGCATCCAGTGTGGGTCTTTACTTGCATGTTGACCTTTAGTTCTTCCCCACGTTCTTAGTGATTGATTCTTTACAGGAAAAAGATTATCTAATAATTCATTAGCTGGATTAATATACATATCTGATAGTTCTAGTTCAGTTATAGCGACAACAGGATTGGCTATTTGAAAATCTTTGAGAGGAACATCAAATTTTTGGTCAGCCATTATGTTATTTCCTTGAAATCATTTATATCTAAATACTTCATTCTGACTGTAAAATCTTTGATAAGCGGAAAGTTTTCAAATTCTGGATTCTCAAAAGTTTTTGATTTGCGATATTTAGATCTTTTTTTATCTATCACTGAATATACTTCTGCATGGTCAACTAAGTTTGGACAGTGCAATAAATACTTTATTTTGTTTTCCTTAAAATAATCAGCCATCAATAAATCATCTGCAGTTGGGTGTTCATTGAGTCGCTTCCAAGATAAACCATAATCAAATATTTTGCCTGACATGCCCTCAGGTAAATAATGACAGAGGTTACCAATCCAGTTACTTCCATTCTCCCACCTAGTGCCAGTTTCTACATCAGCTTTTCGCATACTAAAAAACTGTATCACGTGATCAGGGTTCTTGGATATTACTGCATGTGCTTTGTTAAGAAAATCTTCACATAGTATTACATCATCTTGAAATCTTAGTGATGGCGCAGTTGGGTTTTCACCCCATGCCCGCATGAATGTTTCCATTGGGTCTCTATGCCTATCCCATACTACTTTTAAATCAGGAATATGGTCTTCTAAATACATCACGAAAGGTTTTCTTTCAGGTACAGCAGTGCAAATATACTCCATACCTATGCCCTTAACCATCTGTTGATAATGCCTTCAGCGGCTTGTCAGCGTGCTGTTTTATGGGTTTTTTTCTTTTTTTTGGTGGTTTTGGTAATATCACCCCGCCCAAGGCTGCGAGGTGTATTATGTGAAAGCGCACTATTTAGATAATTCTAGCAAGCACATAGCTAATAGTTTTTCAGCAGGATTAACACCCAATGCATCTTTAACTGTATCTGCTTCTTCGCCACTAAATACTAAATTCAATCTATAGAAATTAGCTTCCTTGACTGCCATATTTCTTTCTTCATCAGTTTTAGCATTTCTTACAACCTCTTCTACTTCTCTTTGTTTGTTTAATGCTTCAACTGTTAATGATTTAACCATAATTCCATCACTAGTCTTATGTTCTACGCCTGCAACACCATCTTCTGCTGAATCATTATCTACAGGAATCCATGCTTGACCAAATTCTTCACCTGCCATAGCTTCGGGAGCTGGTATATCTTCTAACATTCTTTGCAATTCTAAATCGTCCATCATTAAGCTATCTTGCGCCCAATCCAAAGCACCTAATGACTCTAAATCTCTTAGGACGTTAGCTGTAAGCTCAATATCTTCTGACCCCCTTGCCCTGTTATGTCTCAATGTTGCGATACGGGCTTGCTCCATAGACATAGGGGTTACTACTATAGGTATTTCTTCATAACCCAGCTCTTTAGAACAGCGCCATCTATGTTCGCCATCCACTATTCGGAACATGCCTTTAGTTTCATGCTCAACGCATACTATAGGCTGCGTGAAACCATCTTCAGTCATAGACCTTTTTAATAGCTCAAATTCATCTTCTGATTGCCTATTTGGATTATAGGTATTTGGAACAATTCTATCGTGGGTTATGTATTGCACATCTAGCGCTTTTAGAACTGCGTTCTTTTTTTCTACTTGTGCCTTACCTTTAAATTTAGCCATTTCTTACCTCTGCTCTATTAATTACGGGTGACATTTCCCAGTATTTATATTTACCATGATAAAAATATCTGCAAGGGTATGTCGTTCCCTTATGGTTAGTGTATTGTTCTTCTTCGCCTTTTAATTTTATCATTCTTTGAAGAATTGCGTAAAGGTATGGCTCTTCATGACTTCGTATGTACCAATGTGGTGCAATTTGTGCATATGTCTTAGCCCATATCCATGAAACTTGATCAATGTGTTCTTGTAAATCTTCCATAACGATAGACATATTAAAATGACGGCTTTCCGCCCCAAAAGCCTTCACCTTCTCTAAAATATTCAGGTTCCATATATGGTAAAAATCCTGCTTTAAAACTGAACGGGTCTCCGTTCCACATAGCTATTGCTAATTTTTTGTATGAACCAATCGGATTAGCCCGCAGCGCATTAATTTGTGGGAATGGTATATTTCCATTTTGTCTACGATGTTTTTCTAATTGTTGATTTAAAACGAGTTGCGACCTTTTGGCAATCCATGGAGGGGCTTCATGTATACACTCACGCATAAAACATTCCTCCCAATTTTCTCCTGCTCTTCTTCTAGGCATACAGGATATTTTACCAAATTGAGTAACAGTTCTTATGCCATCAAGCCTATGACATACTTTATCAAACCACTGAGGCCATGCCTTCTGTGCAAGTTGTAAATCGGGTATTCCTGAAGTTGTCATTGTCAAAGGCGCAATTCTTAATTTATTTTTACTACGACCATGTTTAACCATCACGTCATAAGCATGATTATAATCCCATTTAAAATCTTCAATAGCCTTCCATACATCCCCATCTTCCCAATCATAAATTGGTCGCACATATTTAACCCCTAATTTATTGGGTTTTGTGATATGTCCCTTGCTTGAAAATAAACCCATTCTTCTATTTGGGCTTTCTTGTACGCGTAACCCAATACATGCAAATAAATCTTTGCCTTCAGCAGTTGGGAATCTTTCTTTAGTTACTAGAGCTTGTATATTTTTTTCTTCAATTTGATAGGCATAGTCGGGTGGCTGTCTTACCCATTCATCACGGGGTATTGTTTCATCAAAAATATACCAATAGGGATTTGCTCTATTGAATACATTTACAACAGGTTGACCTGCCCAAACATGATGCATATTAACTTCAGGTCTAGCTGCTACCCTGTCAAGATATTCATAAGTGTTTGGAAACATTATTTCTTCGTCACGATGTATTACGTTTATTGGAAGTTTTCCTGCTGCATCTGCTGCCATGATTGCAAGTTCCATGCAAACTGTAGAATCTTTACCGCCACTTTGAGATATTACTACTGTGTGACCTTGCTCATATATTTCTTGAAGCCTGCTGAGTGCAGCATCAAATACGTTCATGCTTAATTTAAGTTTCATCTTTTTCTCCTATGACAAAAAAATATTTAGCTTCTGCTAAGTTATGCTTGTTTTCTAATAAGTGATTTGTCATTTTCTGTACATCTGTACTATCTTCTAAATTAATAATTGATAATATATAGTACCAGTTGAACCCAACTTTTTCTAGTTCCTGTGAAATCTCTTCAAATGTGAATGTGTGAGGGTCATAATCTATTCCCATTTCTTGAATACAATGTATTTTTTTATAAGCGCCATTTGTATTAATAAAAGTGGAAACAAATAAGCCATTATTTTTTAGCAAGTCATAAGATTTTTTTATAGTACCTATTCCACAATAATCAGGAACACTAAATAATGAAATTACGCAGTCATACCAACCATAATGTTCAAAGAAATCACTGTGCAAAAAGTTAATATCGGGATACTTTTTTTTTGCAATATTTATCATTTTTTTTGATGCGTCTATGCCCGTATAATCGCTAGCTTTTATATTAGCTAAATCAAATAGTAAACCCGTTCCGCTTCCGCAATCTAATAAACTGCCAAATTTATAAGGCATCATTTCTTTTATAAAATTATTTTCAGCCTCTACTATATTTCCAACTCTTTCATCTGAGTAATTAGAATCATAGTCTGATGCTATGAGATCATAAATCTTGCCAATGTCTTTCATATTAATATGTCCAGTTAGTTGGTAAATCAGCTGCATCAATGGCATTAAAAGCTCTTTCTCTAAATATTCTTTTGGTTTGATCAAATTCAAATTTTGCCTCTCCAATTGAGCCATATAAACCTTGCTCTCTAATTTTTCTAGTTATTATATTAACAGAATCATCATCAAAATCTCTATGAACAGTTACCACTGCATCACTTTGGTTATGCCAATGCGCAGCACCTGCAATATCATAAGCTGTAGGGGGCGCGTAGCCTCCGCTGTTGTCTTTTTGCATCTTAGTAGGATGTGCCACTACCCAAACTGTGCAATCGTGCTTTCTAGCGAACCTCTTACACTGGGAGATAAAGTCTCGTATATGCTCGTCTTCTCTTTGGTTACCTCTTCTAATTGCTGATACCTCATTAAATGGGTCTATAACAATTCCGTTAATGCCAAACTTACGACAACTTTCAGCAGCTATTTCCAATATTTTTTCTACGTTTGGAACATGCTCCCTTGTTTCTATAAAATAAAAATGCTCATGTATAAACTCCAAAGTATTATGCAACTCCTCTGTATCCATTCTTGTAGCAAAACCTTTATCAAATGGCTTCTCTGCAACTATTTGTGATAGCCTTCTAATATGCATTTTTGTTGAATGTTCGGGTGAAAACATTGCAAATTTCCATTCATGCTTTCTAGCAATATTTACTAATACTTGGTCTAAAAATGTACTTTTGCCATGATTAGGAATACCTGTCCAAACATGGAACGTACCTTTTTGTACTTTATATAATTTATCTAAACTAGGGTAGCCAACTTCCAAAGGCTTATCATAATTGCCATTATATAAATCTAATACTTCTTTTGTATAACTTTTGACTGAATACAAACCATCAACAGGTAAAGGCTCTGCGTTTTGCACAACTTTTTTTAATGCGTCTGCGCCAAGTTTTACTAAAATGTCATTAGCATCTTTACAATCTTTAGGCGTTACTACAATCCAACACTTATCTTTTCCGTATCTATGTATTAGTTCTTTATTAAGGTTCTCACCTGCACCATCTGCATCAGCAAATAGCACTATTTTTTGTGCCTTTAGAGGATGTGTGCCAAGGCAACTAAATCTTTTATCATTCTCTTTGTAAGAAACTGTAGCGGGAGCACCATCAGGCAGTGTAGTGCAATTCTTAAAACCCACTTCCCATAAACTTAATACATCTATCTCTCCTTCTACAAAAATAACAACATTTGCATCTTTAACATGCGCGTAATTATATAAACTTTTTTTAGCCTTTGGCGTTTGCTTAAATTGCTTATCAACAGTTCTGTATTTGATATTGTCACATCTATTATTAAAACCATTAAAGGGAAAGCCAATCCACTTACTATCCTTACAAAAAATATTGAAGGCTTGGTATGTATCACGACTAATTGACCTATTAGTAAAATAGTTATCTAAAAAAGTATTAGCCTTAGAATCAAAACCAACACTTTTAGTTTCTACTTTTACTATAGGGGGTGAAGAAGTTCCTTTAGGTTTTATAGAACCACTAAAATTACAATGATGGCAAAGCCACAAAGCAGTATCATTTTCAATTGTAATACTCAATGGTCTATCTCGTGGGTTATGTGGTGGTTGACATTGGGGACACGTTAATTTGTGTGAACCTTCTCCGCATTTGTATGCATCTATATTTTGTTCGTCTTTAAGTTTAGCCTGCAAGTTCATTTTTACTCCTTATTTTATTGGTCTGTGGTTTTTTCTTTTGTATGTCTTTAGTATAGGCGGACTTACGTGTCCTAAGGGTAAGGACGTTGGTGTCCACACTTAAAAAATACCTATTGCTAGTGCCTTTTCTATGCTTAATCTCTAACATATTGTTTTCAGCTAACCATGCAAGGCATCTACGAATTTGTCTGTCACTAATGCCACAGATTTTTCCTAAATGTTTTTCGCTTGGGTAGCAGCTATGTCTTTCATCTGCATAATTGGATAGTATAAATAATACTAACTTTGTACTTGGCGTATTGCAGTCTTGTTTTTTACACCATCCTAGGGCTTCTATACTCATAGCCCATAATGTACTTTTTATAAATTAGGATTGCAAGTTATAAAAATCATTTGGTTGAACATTGCCTTTAGTAAGTTTATTTAATGTTTGCATTTCTTCCTTTCTAGGAATACGAACACCCCTACACCATTTAGCAAGAGCATGGATTGTAAAAGACGCTCCGTTTTTGTTTGCCATATCAATAAATGATTCATGTGTGTATTTATTGTCTTTTAGCCATGTACCTAATTTCATGAGTTAACTATATCACAAATATGTTGTGTATCCACCCGTTTTGTCTTATTATGTTATTTATAATTTGATAATAATTTGGAATAATATGAAAAACAATCCTTTTGAACAGCATGGCGTTAATCATTTAAGTGCCAGTTCTATAAACCAATTTATCACAAACCCCGCTAGGTGGATTTTACATACAAGCGGCTATCGTGATTCTTTTGGCTCTCCTGCTATGTGGCGCGGTATTGCTGTTGATGATGCAATATGCAAAGCGGTATATGAAGATATATCATTAAAAAAATTACAAAAATTTGCTATAGATGTCTTTGATGAAAGATTAGAGCAAGCACAAAAAGAAAAAATACCTTTTGATGTTAATAAAGTTAGCAAAGAAAGAGATTTAATTAATACTTATGTTGATATAGCAATACCTCACTTTAGAAGTTTAGGTGTTCCAGTAGCAACACAAAAGAAAATAAAACTTGAACTGGATTCTTTACCTATCCCAATTATTGGATATTTAGACTTGCAGTACGATGGCGTTGTTCGTGATATAAAAACTGTTAACAGGTTGCCAAGCAAAATGCTGGATACAACTTCAAGACAATTAGCTATATATGCAGCAGCGGAAAAGTGCACTCCTATTATTGACTATGTATATGTGACAACTACTAAACAAGAAGTTATTACAACACCAGTCAATAATTTAGATATGCATATGAATGTGGTGGAGAGAGCAGCTATCAATATGATGAATGTTCTTTCTTATAGTAATGATATTAGTATTGTTGCTGATTTGTTTATGCCAAATCTTGATGATTGGATGTGGTCAAGTGGTGAGAAACAAGCAGCAAAAAAATTATGGAGAATATAATGAGTAAATTAAATGAAGCAATTAATGAAATAGTTAACCTTCCAAAATCGGATAAAGTAAATATAAAAGGAAAATTTTATACACAGGTTGTCACAAGGGTAGACGAGTTCAGAAAGGCATATGGAGACGCAGCCAGCATAACAACAAAAGTAATTCAACACGACAAGGAAAGAGTGGTTGTTAAAGCTACTGTAAGCGTTTTTAACGAAGGTTCGTGGCATGTGATAGGCAGTGACTATGCTGAAGAATTTCGTGGAGAGGGGATGGTTAACAAAACATCAGCTTTAGAAAATTGTTGCACCAGTGCAATAGGTCGCGCGCTTTCTGCTTGCGGTTTAGGTGGTGGAGAGTATGCCAGTTCATTTGAAGTTGACAATGCTATAAATAATAAATCACCAGCACCAATTGCTGCAAAAACTAAAAATCCTCCATACCAAAGCCCTCCTATAGATGAAGAAAAAAGACCAATGCTTATTCCTAAAGGTAAATATAAAATTGAAAGTGATAACAAGGCAATTGTTATTAATACTGATGACGAAGCAAAGTATTTGCACCATCTAAGAACATTTCTAAAAGACCCAACGAGTGATGAGTGCCAAAGAATATATGTTTTGAACTCAGCAACAATTAAAAAAGCATCTATAGCTTCTAGCGGTGAAACAAAAGAAGCCTATGAAAAATTATTAGGGATATACAATGTTGATACCAAATAGTTTAGATGATTATGTGTATATGTGTATGTCCAATGGAGAGTGGTGGACGTTTTGGAAGTTACAGCGATCCATTGAGCATAATACAAAAAAATTTTATGGCGAGCCAACAATTTCTGCAGCAATTAGAAATTTACGCAAAGAACATAATCGCATAAAATACAACCTTCCTTTTGCAGGTGAGGTTGTACAAAAGAAAAAATTGTTCAATAGTAAGGGATATGAATATAAATTATTAAAAGGAGAAAGTAATGGAATACGATAACAATCTAACGGGTGCTTTATTTATAGAAAATACTTCACAGGTTTTGAAGAGAGGTTTCTTTATGGTAAATGGCGTTAAAAAATACGGAATATTAGTAGAGAGTGAAAATGACAAAGGAAGCAAAAAATTTGAACTTATGTTAAGCGCAGGTTTAGTTTACTATCATGAAGAATCTGAAAAGAAGACCCCTAAATCACCCGATGTTAGTGGAAAAATAAAAATAGATGAAGCATCGTATAAATTTGGGGGATGGAATAAAATTGCCCATGATAGCGGTAAAGAATTTGTTAGTTGTTCACTAATGCCAGTTCTTGATGAAGAAAGCGCGCCCTTCTAAAAATCCTAAACATCTAGCATATGTAAGAAGCCTGCCTTGCAGTATATGTAAAGCAGGTTTTTTGTCACATCATAGGACTGTACAAGCCCATCATTTATTAAAACCTTGGATTGGCACACGCGGTATGTCCATGAAAGCGGATGATAGAAACGTAATTCCACTTTGCCTTCACCATCACCATTTACTTCATTCAAAATATGGTTCTGAAAAAGCCCTATTTACAAAATACGGAATGCAAGAAAACTTCGCAAAAATCTACGCACAAGAACTTTGGGAAAATAAAGAATCACTATTGCATATAGATGATGATTTACCCTTCTAAAAATAATTACAAATAAAGTACATAAAGGGTTGTTTATATCTGTAAACTCTTTATAATGTTTACTATGTTAAACAAAAAAGTAAATAATTTTAAAGGAGATAATATGAATATTACTTTGAACAAGAACGCTAGTACGGATGAGATGATTGCACAGGTAATGCCTATGTTGTTAGATGCTATTAAAGAAAAGGCTTATGTTGGTGGTTACAAGGCTACTGATGCCGAAGCTTTAGGTTTGGTAGTTAGTAAGTTTTCACAGTGGGATGCAGGGGCTATATTAGCTGTTACTGCTGAAGCACTAGAAGATGCAAACTATGATGATTTAGCTAAACAAATAGATAGGTTGTCATAATGAAAGAAACAAAAGAGACAGTGCAAAAAATAAATGATTCTTTAACTCTTACATGTATGAAACATAACATGATTGAGTTTATAGATGAATGGGGTTATGTAGAAGCAGATATGCGACTAGCGCGTTTATTTGGAGATGCATATACAAATGTAAAAGAAGAGTTGTATCAATGGTATGACTTAGAAATAAGTGGAGAGTGTAAAAATGTCAAATAGAAAAGCAGGAAGTTATGAACAAGCAAAGTATCAATATATATCGCAATGTTCAGATAGTGGAAGAAATTATAAACAGCCATCAGAAGAGTTAAGCGCTGAGTTCCCTAAGTGGTGGGTTTTACGTGATCATCTTGGGTTTATAGCAGCAGTAGATAAACAATCGGGGAGGTTGTTATGAGTATACGTCAAGCATATGTATTTACTTTAATAGAAAATTTATCCAAAAAATACGGATTGAATCTAAGAGATATGCATCTTAATGAAGTAAAAATAAATATTTCAAAAGAGGATTGGGAACAATTATCTGATGCAGTTAAATATGGCAGCAAGGGAGACTTACACTAATGATAAACGAAATAAGGATGCCGAACGTATATAAAGTTGAGTTACGTTCACCAACAAAATTAAAATATCAAAGTGTTGCTAATTGGTTTAGAGGAGAAGGTTTTCCATTGCGAGAAGTGCGCGGGAAGTTTGATACTTATTGGATTAATGATAAGTGCCAAGTAGAAGTAAGCGTTGATTCTTTTTATATTGGTTGTAAAGGTGATTTCAGAGCTTATGAAATAAGTGGTTGGATATTTGATAATTTTGTTAGCAAGAAGTTCCCTTTCTCAAATATGAGACAGGTTAAAACTGATATAGGTAATAGATATGATGATAAAGGTCTAGACGTAATTTATTACGCTAAAGATAGAAGGTCTCGTAATGCGTGATGAAGTTAATGTACGTTATGGGTTGTTAAAGGCTCTAAAATATATATAATGTTTATTATATTAAACATTAAACCAAAAGGAATATAATATGGAAATTTTTAAAACGAAAGAATATGCAGAGAAATCAGTAACAACGACAATACCTGTAGAAGTATGGAAAATTATGGATGAAATACATAAAGACTTTGGGATAAACAAAAGTCAGCAACTACGAGGATTGCTATCAAGAGCAGTAAGAAATAAATCAGACCTTATGGAAGGCATCATTGATGAAGTTAAACACACTGCGGAAATTAGGTTGAAAGAAATAATTGAAATTAAAAATAAACTTGCAGAAGATAAAAATGACAAGTAGCAAAGTATTCAAAATAAAGTCATGTTTAGAAACAAATCCAAAATTTTGGCACTCGTTTTTAATGTGGTATGTGCAATGGAATGTGAAGAAAATAAACCCTGCTGAATGGACGGAAGGTATGTGTCATGAACATTTGATGGAATGGTGTTACACAGTACAAGATAGATTTGGCGTAAATTACGAGGAAGTAAAATGAATGAATTGAATAAAATGACTGGTCTAGACCTTTATGAATTAAGAAAAGAGATTGGGGTAACACAGCATCAATTGGCTGAACATCTTGGATATTATAGTAAAGGAAAACCAAACAGAAGCATGATTGCAAGATTTGAAAATGGTCATGTGACTATAAATTCAAGAATTGCCATGTTAATTAATCAATATGCCGATAAGTGCAAGGAGGTGAACAGTGTCTAAGTCTATAGAGGTAATTGTAGTAGACCCATTTGCAGAAACTATTACTAAGAAAGAAATTAGTGATAATGAAAGCCCCGAAGAGTTTTCTAAAATGTTGAATTGCGATGCATTTGATGTGGTTAGGCTGGGAGATGATGTAATTATGTATATTGATGACAATGGGCTTTTACATGAAACAAATAGATATTTTAAACTTGAATCAGAAACTGCATCATATACATATGCAGGAATAGGAATATTGGCTTGTGATGATGGGGAAGGTGGAACTGTAAGTTTTGATAAGGATATTAAAAATGTTGAAAAATTAATAGAATTTATGCCCGAAGGTCATAAGGAAGAACCCTTCATGAAATTCGTGCCAATTAACTAAGGATTGTCTATGAAAGATTTTGAAAAACTGTTAAAAGAAAAACTTGCTAAAGATGGTATTAGTGAAGATTGGATGAAAAAACATTTAATTGTTGATACTATTGAAAAAGAAGATATTGATGATTTGCTTGATGAGAATCTCAAAGATATTAAATTAGCAAAAAAGAATATTAGAAAAGATATTAAATTAGCAAAAAAGAATATTGGAAAAATTATTAATCTAATTGATGGGGGAGAAAATGAGTGAATTTAATTATGATGAAACTGCACCATATAGTGTAAATTTTAACAGGTGGTATCATGCGAACACAGTTGAAAGAGAGATATACAAAGAAAAGAAAATGACTTTTGACGAAGCTGTAATCACATTTAGGAAGATGTGGGGTTTTAAACAGTTAGACGAAAAAGTATTTATAAATTAAGGAGACAATATGATTAAAAATTTAAGTAAAGCTGATGTAGAGTTTATTAAAAGATCGTTAAGATTTTCAAAAAAAAATAAAGAACTAAATCATAAAGATGGAAATAGAATCAATTATCTTTTAAATAACTTAGGCACAGATGAATCTCAACAAGTTTTTGCAGATGTCATAAACATATACCAAAAATCCTATGAGTCACAATAAAAAAGAACAAAAAATACAAGATGAGATGGATAGATGTTTTGAAAGAAATCTTATTTATTTAAGCAACGCTGAATATCAAATTGTCTACGAAGCATTATGTCTTTATGTGAACAATGAAAATGTTGAAAAAACAGATGAAGTTATAGAGGAAACATATTTTTTAATTGAAGATATTGAAACCAAGATAGACGTAATATTTTTAGATATACAAAATAAAAGAGAAAATAACGAGAATCACTAAAT
>Ga0307488_10002242_pt1 | contig 16341 bp, 25 predicted proteins | sample SB02metaG_FD_202248 | JGI IMG/M metagenome (GOLD analysis project Ga0307488, IMG submission 202248) | Sea-ice brine microbial communities from Beaufort Sea near Barrow, Alaska, United States - SB 0.2 | ecosystem: Environmental > Aquatic > Marine > Coastal | place: USA: Alaska | collected... | reverse complement strand
CTTGCCGACAGTTTGTTTAGGTTCTCACCTGCAACTGCACCAAGAGTTAGATTTAAATCTGTGGCTAGTGCTGCACAGTACCATAGTACATCACCTAGTTCATCAGATATTTGTTGTCGCCAATCTGTTGGCCTATTGGCTGGTCCGTCACGTATAAGTTTCTTAACCTTGTTTGCAATCTCACCTGCTTCACCTGCTAATCCAAGGGCTGGATATAGGATGCGATACTGTTCTTCATATATCGCAGTATCAGATGCGCTTGTTTGATATGTATTAAACTCTACCATGTTATACTTCTCCTTTAAGAACTGATCTGCTTCTTGTTGTAGTTTCATCCTTTGTTATCCTGCTCAAATTGTCATAGAAGGCTTTACTGAAACCTCTATTCCACTCACGATACTGCATAGTATCTTCACTGAATGGGTTAGCAATCCGCCCACGTTTAAAACCACTGTATCCCATTTGATGTTGTAGTTTTAACGGGGCATCATACTTACCTAACCCACGTGATTCCCTCATACGTTTAGCCATAAGATATATCCTATGTTATTTTGGTTTAGCTTTCTTTTCTTTAGTTTTCTCTTCTAATGTTTCTCTTAATTTTTTTACCAATGCTTCTGATGTAAACTTTAAAGAGTGAGCTTCATATCCTTTTTGTTTTTGTAGACTTGCATTATAATTTATCTCTACTAAAAGATTTTTCTGATCTTCATTGAAGTCATCTGTTTCATACTCTGTTTCATCTATTGTTAGTTTAGCCATTTTGATTCTCCTTTAAATATTTAACTAAGTCTTCATAACCCCCGATGTAACTACCATCTGGAGAATATATTTGTGGTACAGTTTTAAAGTCTGCTTGTTTCATCATAGACAGTATCCATTTCCATTTACCTGATTCGATATTATACTCTGTATAACTTCTGTTGTAAAGATATAATAGTTCCTTTGACATACTACAAAAACTACAGTTGTGTCTTGTTATTACGCTAAACATTTTATCTCCTATACTAAATCTACAATTTCACAAGCGTCACCACTGCATGCTAGTGTTTGGCTACCTGCTGTGTTGTCTTCACTCTCATAGTCAGATAACTTAGACCAATCAATTGATGATGGTAAGCTACCTAATGCTTTAAGATATGTTGACTTGTCACAATCTTGGTAAGGTGCTTGTTGATATGTGTGTTCACTAAATGGTAAGAATGATACACCAGACATTTCGTCGAAGTGTTTATACACAAATGCTCCTACTTCAAACCATTCATCATTCTTAACATTTATTGTGACACTAGGTTTGTGTTCACACCAGTTGCGTTGATAAGCTAACCACATTTCTAATTGTTCAATGGCTGACATATCAGCAGTAACTGTTGCACCCTTTGGTGCTTTCATAGGAAAGCTAAACACAGTAGTCTGATCTGGTTTAAATACATCAGGCTCATTAGGTATGCCCTGATCCATCATGAACTGTGTCAACGGGTCTTTGTTGTCTCCACGTACAGTCCTAATATAATAGGCTGAGTGACGAGCATGAATGCCACTGCTAGAGTCAACGAGTTGGCTGACAGTGCCACTTGGCTTAACGCAAGTGATAGCAGTAGATACAGGGATGCCAAGACGTTTAGACCAAGTAAAGTTAGTATTAACGGCGATCTGTTTGAGGTGCTCAAGAGTAGTCTCCAATCCTTTGTTTTTAAGTGTCATCAATGGGTTATCCATTATTCCTGTTAGTGACACGCCAAGTAATCTTTCTTCTTCAGTATTCTTTTGCCATACCTTACGTAAGTATGGGAACTTAGTGTAGCTAGATTGTATAGTACCAAGTATGGTAGCAAGTCTAACCTTTTCTGATAGAGTTTCCAATGTATCGGTTGCTCGTACAACAACCTCTGTTAAATTACAAAATTGTGATGGTCGTAAAATGATTTCGCTGCAGGGATTTGTCCCGAACTCATACGTGTGATCACGTCTACTATTCTTAGCAGCTTGTACCTTAGATGCTTGACGATTAAAGATACCACGTTCACCTGAGCCTGACTCAACCAATGCCATCCACTCACGCATGAAAGATAAGCTATCTGGCTTCTCAGTATATGATACAGAGTTGTTAGCTAACGCACGTTGTGGATCATTCTCCCACCATGAGCCTGACTTAGCATGACGCATACGATCATCAGATAAATTACTCAATGAAATCATAGCACTACGGCGTACTCCACCTACGACTACTACCTCACCTATCTTACACATGATGTCGTGACATTCTATAGATGATAGTCTGCGGTTCTGTGAGTCTTTAAATGTCTTGATTACAAAGTTAAACAAGTCTACCAATGGAGCAGGTCCTGATGCCCTACCACCAAATGTTTTTAGTGGTGCACCTGCAGGTCTTACTCTACTTATATCCCATGTTGGTATCTCACCACTGTAAAGTAATGCAATGAGTTGACGCAAGGACTTAGCCCAACCTTCTTTACTATCCTTAACTACAATATTAGTCTCACTGTCAAACAGTGTAGGTACTTCTGGTAACTTAGATACAGACTGACGTTCAACAGAGAAGCCTACACCAGTACCACACAGTAGTATAAACATAGCTTCATCAAATGCTACAGGTGTATCTACTGCTACGTATGAACAGTTATACATACAAGTATTGTCACGGTCTGCAGCTTTTCCTGCAGTCATTAGTCCACGCATAGAAGGCATCACTTCTAAGCCTAACACAGCTTCTTCTATTTCATTCTTAGTTTTATTATCTACTAAGTCTCTAATAATATTCTTAGTATACCTAGCTACTGTATCTCCCCAAGATTCTCTCCCTTCACCTTCAATGTATTTAGCATACCTAGATTTGTGAATGAAAGCTTGGTAGTCTGTTGGTAAATTATTGTTCATGCTAACTACTCCACTATCGTTTTAATTGATTTGATTGACATACCATCTACGTCATATATAAACTCTTGTAATGCATCTTGTACTTCGTCATGTATCTGACCATCTACAGGCATTGGATATTCGTCTTCATCTAACTCAAGGGTCAAGAACACTTTTACTATCACGTTACTTTCTCCTCTAATGAAACTTAACGCTGATGATGTTCTCATCTACGCCAGTTATCTTTGACTCTTCTTCTTCACTACCTGATACTGTATCATCTACTATTTCTGTAAGCAGTTCTCTAAAGTCTTCATTCTCTTCCATCGCAGGTATAGAAGCACACACCATCTGTGTTAGGTGCATCAGTTGATAGTGATCAGTATCATTCATTACATTGTCTTCTGTAGATATAGTACCTACCATCAACTCACCCGTCCAGTTACCCTTTTCATCTACAAAGGGAGACAACCTAATGATGTAGTCATTGGGATGGAAGTCTATTAATATGTTATCTTCTTTCATACGTATGCTATCTCCTCTTTATCTTTGTATATGGGCATGGTATTAAGTCAGGATGTTTATCCTTACCCTTTTCTTTTAGCCACTCCAATGGAATGATGCGGTCATTATATTGTATACCATTCTTTTCACACCATTGTCCATAGCTAGTTTTAGCACCCTTACTTATTTTTGAACGACTATTAGTAAACACAAATCGTATATCTAACTTAGGATGTTGCTCCTTTATTTTCAAATGCTTGCGACGATCTTCAGCTTTAAACATTCCTTTGGTCTCAATTATGATACCATTCTTCAATACAAAGTCAGGAGTATAAGAGCGATACATTAGGTCTTCCCATTCAATCTTAACTTCCTCGTACTTGAACGGCATCTTATGTTCAATGAGGTAGTCTCTTGTCTTGACCTCTAGTCCACTCCTATACCCATGCTTTCTTGCGGCGGCATATTGTTTACCCTTCATAGGTTAGCCCTCGTTTATTTCAATGTAACTTACTATTGGTTTAACTCTAGCTTGGGATACCTTAGATGGTAGCTCTTGCATTTCTGGATAGCATTCAAATCTAAAGTCACAGAACTTACAGTTGTCATTTAATATTTTGTGTCCTGATGGTTTACCTCTGAACGTTTCTGGTACAGGATGGAAACATCTTTCGAACTCATTCTTATTAACTGTATCAACAGTCTTCTGTATCTTATCTAACTCTACATCTAAGTCTAAGCCAGAGGCAGGTACATACTTGATGTTACCATTAGCCTTGTTGACTACCCACCAACCACCAACCTTTTTACCAGTAGCTTTTGCGTAACCTGCAAGCTGACCAACGTATCCAAATGGGTCACTCTTACTTAGTGTTTCGTATGATTCAAACTTGTTGCGGTATGACCAATCAGATGCTGACTTAACATCATCCAATGCACCATCCATAATTAAATCGTATGATCCTTTTATTGTATCTTCTTTTAGTTCGAGTTCTACAAAGTTATCTTTGTCGTCATAGGCTACACCTGCTTCAGTAATGATACCCTTGAATGCAGCTTCAACTATGTCTCCTAATAACATGTTCATCACAAACGTTGTTGGTTTGGGCAACGCTTTCTCTGGCTTGTTCTTAGCAAACCAGAGCTGACAAGTAGGCTTACCAATGTTAGACATCCGTAAGCGAAACTCATCACGCCCTTTGCCCCCACCGAACTGTCGTCTTACAGCATCCATTACATCTTTACCAATCTGTGCTATAGTCTCTTCAGATATAGTTGATTTTCCAGATGTAGCATCTTCAAGATACTGATTGATCGCCAGTTCAGCAGGATGGTTCATTATACAAAGTCCTCTGCATCAATGTCTACAAACGCTTCGACAGTTTCCATATCTACTTCCTCATTCTTATGCATGTTCTCATTCCATGTGTTGAGGATGTACGTATTGTAGTTCTCAATCCATGCTATGAAATTAGCAAAGACTTCTTGAGAAGCATTGTCCATGTCTAGTGTATTACCTAGATCAATGTCTGCTTCTGGTACATAGAAGCTACTACCATTTGGTAGTGGTACTTCTCTTGAAGTCGTAGTTATGTAGTGTTGTGGTAGTAACCTACGCATCTTAGTTAACTTAGCAATCTGCTCACCCATAGTTTTGAATGCATCACGATTGTCAATCTCCCAGATGAATGGTGTTGACTCAACGTCAACTGGATTACCTTCAGCATCAGTAGGATTTACTAACTCTACTGTACCAAACAAAGCACGAACACGTTTGATTGACTTGATTAAGTCTTTCATTGTGTCTGGTAGTGCTGCCCAATCTTTGATGAACCCTGCAGGTTTACCACAGTTGAAGCCACCATCATTGTCCTTCATGTCACTGTTAAGATCATTAGCCATGACAGTCTTAATAAACTTGTTAGCTGTATTGTCATTACCCTTTACGAACTTCTTATACATGAAGCGTTGTAAGAAGGGGCGTATAGATATTTTATCAGCATAATATGTAGGACCATCGGGTATCTCTAGTTTGTATGCACCACCACCAATCACTTCTACGTTCTTCATCTTACCTGCAATCTCTTGCTGACCCATGATGGGTGTGTGATGAATGCGTAGTCGTGCTAGTGTACTACCTGACTTACTAGTCTTCGGTGCATCAGCACCCATACCCATAGCTTGTGCCATTTCTGCGAAGTTGTTTGTATCTATCGTTGTTACTGTGTTCATATGTCTTATCTCCTATATGTTTAGACGAAAGGTAGTTATATCATATTATGTCTTTTGTGTCAAGCCAATTAGGACCAATCTTTGCTTCTAATAATAGTGGTATATTAAAGTCTAGTGACCACTTCTTATTCACAATTGGTATCAGCTTGTCGTTGGCTACTTGTATTATCTTGAGTACTGTTTCCTCTTCGTCTGGGTGTATGTCAATTACGATTGAGTCATGCACTGTGTTGACTACACAACTGCGTAGTTTGTTAGCCATCAGTAGCTTATCTATATAGATTAGTGAGATAGGCACGATGTCTGCTGTAGCAAACGATTGTACTGGATAGTTCTTGATCTGTGTGAAATATGTCACACCTCCAAATCGTCTACGTTGTACATCAGGGAATGCAAACTCACGCCCTGATGGTGTTGTTATCTTGCCAGTGTTTAATGCTTCTTTGGCAAGTGCGGTATGCCACTTAGCAATACCTGTATACTTCTTAGTGAACTGCTTGTAGTATGCCGCTTCTGCAGGTGATCTACCAAACCCACTTGCACCATACAGAGGAGCAAATGTGTGAGCCTTGGCATCTTGACGTGACATAGGTTGACCTGCATCACTGATAACCTTAGCAGTATAGCTATGCACATCAAAGCCTGTAGTAACCTCATCAATAGCGGTCATGTCTTGTGATAAAAATGCAGCAACTCTGAACTCTAGTTGTGCAAAGTCAGCTTCCATTATCTGTCCACCTTCCCATCTTGACACAAACACTTTCTTAACAGGGAACGTACCACCACGTGGCATGTTCTGCATGTTAGGGTCTGCACCAGATAGTCTGCCTGTACCTGTACGATGTTGTAATAAACGTACATGTAGTAGGCCATCAGGCTTGACGTTGTTAGCAATACCACCAACAAAACTATTGAGGTAAGTCTCAACTGCTGATAGCCTACGTACATTCTGTAGAAATGTCTCAGCTTCCTTCATACCTCTGGAGCGTGCAACACCTTCGAGTAATACAAGGTTGTCTTTACCTGTACCGAAACCATTAGCACTAACCCACTTAGATGTAGGTGGTGTGAACTTTAGCCCAGCAAACTTACCACGAATGTCAGTAAAAGTATATCCTGTAGCACTACAATCAGTGCATCTATTTGATTTAGCATAGGGTGTACCATCCTTCTTTTGTTTCCATATCTGTCCACTGCCATTACATGTACGGCATTGGTTTGCTTTCTGCTTATACAACTTAGTGCTGTATGCATTTAGGGTACGCTTATAATCTGCATCAGCCATGCGATCACTGAATAAGTCTACCCATTCTTTCTTATCATTAGGCTTACGGCTGTATATAACCCATGACAATTGCTCAGGGCTGTTAAGATTGATGGGTCTGTCACCCATTAGATCACTAGCCTGTTGCTCAACCGCAAGCTTCAATGTGTTACGTTCTTCTTCAAACTCTATACGAACCTTATCTAATGCAACCATATCTACCTTTAGACCACGTTGATATATACGTGCTAGGTGTATAGCTAACTGATTAGTCAACTTGATGGTTGGTTCTAGTGATTTGCATCCCTCGTATGATGTCCGCAAACGATTATACAATTGCTGTGTTGCATGTAGGTCATGTGATAAATATTCTGCCAGTTCATCATGAGGTATATCACGTGTGGAATATCCATTCTTGAAGTACTCCTTTAGAGTGTCTTGTTTCTGTGTGTCTAACATGTAACGTTCTGCACATGCCTCAAGGGATAGTGGTTGTTTCTGCCCACGCTGTAATACATACTCACCTAGCATGGTATCAAATACCTCACCATCATATGTAAAGCCTGACTCCCACAACCACAGTAAATCGTGTGGTGCATTGTGTGCTACAAGCAGACGGGTATTGTCCAGTTTATCTTGAACAATACTCCGCCCATTTGCAGTAGGTGATTGCTCTGAATGATCGAATGTTACAATTGTTTCGTTATCGTTATCATCTAGCATACCCACCATAACAAGTGTGTTCTCAGGTTCGAAAGGATCAAGTTGAAGTTTACCTTCTCTCATCAATGTTGTGTTCTCTACGTCTAAGGTAAGTATCATACCAACTCCTATCTATCTATCTCCTCTATATCTCTCATTAATTTATGAGCATGTCAAGAAGAGTTTTTTCTTGTGTGTTATTATTGCAACTCTCAACCTCTTTCAATATGTCAATAGCTTGTGACTGTGTTATCTTGAACCACTCACCATTGTCCTGTTTACTCCAAGGTGTAGTAGCCTTACGTGATGCAAGCTTATGTGCAACACGCTCAGATTCACTGCGATCTTCACAGTATACAGAGTGTACCAACTTGTAGTTACGCATAGGTGAACTCGTTTGGTAACTGCTCAACCTATCTTCTGCATCAATAGCCATGCCAATCTTAATCCAATTAGGCCATGCAGAGTTGCTAATTGCATACACATAACCTTCTTTGATTTGTTTGTAGTTGTTAAGAGAACCAAAGGCTAGATCACCAAATGATTTGTAGTTACCTGCCTTGTGTAAAGGGTGTGTCTTAGGTATATACTTACCATTAATATACATTCTATCAGGATTACTTGATTGATTGTTTTCCTTTGAACATTTTTTACAGGATGATCTATTTGTTTTTCTCCATGAAGGTGGTTGGTTTTCTTCTGTTAATACTACATCACATCTATTACATTTCATTTATATTTCTCCCCTAATGCCTCATTCATTCTCTTTACATACCATTCTGCTTTCTTCATATCCTCTACACCATTACCTTTGTAACGATAACGATGCTGATACTTGATCATGTTACCATGACAGTATGCAATGAACCCATCCAACCCTAACACTTGTCGTATATAATCTATACACTCAATGCCATCTTGATTGTAATGTGCAGGTCGTTCAACAGGATCATACACATGATGCTCTTTCATTATTGCAAACTCCTTTACTTCACTTGTCTCTGATGATTTCCACTTAGCCATTATCATTCTCCTGTTGTTGGTCAAAGTCATTAGCCAGTTCTACGAAGGCATCTGCCAATGAGTTATGTTTATTTACCAGATCATATACATCACGTAGTACATTCTCAAGTAAAGTTTTCTGTCTGTTCTGTTCCCATATAGTTACTCCAAGTATTGCAACGAAACCTAACAGTGATATGTCTAACCACGTTATCAACATACATACCTCGAAATCTTGTACTCAAGGTCAACGTGTACTAGGCCATGCCACCCAGATAGTTTATTCTTAACCACGTTGATGTGTCGTTGATTGTCTTGTTCATCTTGTCCTTCAACAGTAGGGTTCTTACTAATCATAAACATAAGATCAGCTTCTGCTGCCTTACCTGTACGACTACCTTCCATCATAGCTTGGTTTAGTACAACCTTACCTTCTGCCTCGGCTGATAGCTGAGACATATAAAATACTGCACACTCTTGTTGTTTAGCTATCTGCCTAGCATGTATAGCGTTAGCCTTGAGTGCTTCATCAGGACGTGAGAAACCTGCGGTACGTGCAAACTTATCACCCATGTCCAGTATAATAATGTCAGGCTTGTATGATTTACATACTGACTCAACCCAGTTCATGTCACGTCCTGTTGCATCTTTGAACATTAAATTAGGCTTAATCTTTAGGAAAGATTTCATTGCCTTCTCTCTGATCTCAGGCTTCTGAAGTTCATACTGGTCGTATCCACTAACTGCATTGATGTAACGCATTACTACACGTCCATATCCTTCTTCATTACACAGTACAACTACCCTTGCACCCTGCTCACAGAAACCATTTGGACCAGCCACAAGTGATGCATGGAACGAAGTCTTACCAGTGTTAGGTCTAGCACCTACCTCAATCAAATGTCCTGCATTAATACCTTCTACCTTACGTGTCAGGCTAGGTATGTTGAATGTCCAACGTGCCTCAAGATCATTGAGTGCCATGATAGTATCAAAGTCAATGTCTTCCCATTCAATGTTTAGGTTAGGTGTGAAGTCGTCACCATACTGCTCAAGCATTTGACGCAACGGCTCAAGGCTAGACTTGCTACCATTTACATAGTCAAAGCCTAGGTTAGCAATGTCTTCACCAATAACCTGTTGGAATAGTTTAGACAATACTTCTTGAGCTATGTCACTACCCATTGGTTGTTCTTTGTTGATCTGATTAAACAATGCACTGTATGCTTGTCGCTGTGCAGTAGTTAGTGTGGGATTGTTAGACATAAACAATGCCTCAATCTCAGCAGGTGTTACAGTACGCTCGTAGTTGTCCATTGCTTTATCAATAGATTGTTTGATCTTACGTACATCTTTACTAAACAATCTGTCTGGGCAACGTGAGCCACGATGTTCATCGTAAAACTCTTTATCCATTAAGCTACGTATAAGGGATAGTTCCATATGTTATTCTCCTAGGGTTGAAAGATTAGCCATGTCGGATGGCAGTCTATATTTTAAATCATCTTCGAGGCGTAGTACTTTAACAGTATCTACATAACCTCGTAACTCTTTTGCAAACTGTAAGGTCTTGGGTAATGCATCAGGGTCTAGTGCAACTATAGCTGTTGAGAACTGCGATAAGTACTGCTTATGTCCGAGGGATAGTGATGTACCCAACACTGCAACCCCTACATATACATCACTGTCTCCGACAATGGCGGCACTGATGCAATCCTCAACAACTACAGCAGTTTTACCATGTCCTGATGCATATGGCAAGATACTTTTTCCATATCTTTTCCACTTAGGTATACGTTTACCTAGTGATCTACCAGTAGCATCAACCATAACGTGACCATTCATAACAGGGAACACCACACGATGTTCCTTAACATCATATAGTAGACCTAGATGTTGTGCATCTAATCCCCAATCGTCACAGAAGTCTTTGATCTTATCGTTATCACGTACAATCCACTCAGGTTTTGAAAAACTTATAGCGTGTGTCTCTTCTGCAACACGTCCAAGTGACTTACGTATATCATCTGCAGTAAGTGAGGTACGAGTACCACCACCTGCACTACAACTAGCCTTGTAACAGTTCCATACAATAGAACCCATGTTATTTGTAACAGTAAATGTATTCTTAGTATTACATACAGGACATGTCATTCGTTTTGTTTCACCATTAACAAGTGACAAATCATTTATAATACTAAGTATATTCATTTATATATCACTTTCATTGTTACTCATTGCACTCGATTGTACACTTACATTTCTTTGTGTCAAGGCATTATTTGCAGAATCATAAGTATGTTTTATATATGGTTGCACAGAAGACACATGATTGTGTCCAGTAACAGACATCACTTGGCCTATTGGTACACCTGCTTCAACCATCTGTGTTACACCTGTTCTACGTAAGTCCATAAGGCGTAACTCTTCTGGTAGCTTAGCCAATCTCATGACACGTCTACCCACCTTAGACAATCTTTCCATAGCATAGGGTTCATACGTACCATTCATAGGCTTAGGGTGTGGTGCTACATACTCTTGAAAGCCAAAGTCATTACGTTGTTCATTCAACATGTGACACAGATCATCTGATATAGGTAGTGATACATCAGCCCTACGTTTACTCTGCTCTAACTGCAATCGCTGTGTACGTAGGTCAATGTTCTCCCACTTGAGTGTACGCATGTCGCCTAGTCTCTGACACCATTCATATGCCATGTGTACTATCAAGCCTACATTCCTGTAATCAAAATCGCTGTAAGAATAATCAAGAAACCTGACAACATCACCATGTGACCATACAACCTTACGCTGTGGCAATGCCTTACGCTTGATGCTAGTCCAAGGATTTTGTGTGGCATGTTCCATGTCAATAGCATAGTTGTATACCCTACTTGCACATGTGGCTGCATGATTAGCAAAACTAATACCACGCTTAACCCACTCCTCATATGCTTGCTTGGCAACCTTAGTAGTTACAGTGTCATACTTCTTACCGCCCATTGTCTGATGGAGTATGGTTAGGAAGTATCTGTAATCCACTTTAGTTGTGTCTCGTAACATATTGAAATCATTAGATTGATAGTAGTAGTTAATCAAATCTGTCACCTTACTTGATGGCTTTATCTGCACCACTAACGCTTGTTGCTCACGCCAATGGTCTATGTCTGCATTACGTTCCTTTACAATCTTACGTACTTCCTTGAGGTCAGCACCATATTCTTCACGTGATACTACACCTTCGTCAACTAAAGATTGCGGTGGGTTAAAACGATAAGTGACCACCCCGTGGGGTGACACTCTCTCTTGTACATATCTAGGTAGCTTCGGCATTATGCCGCTTCCAATACACGGAACTGATTACTACTCACCCACTTGCTCACCTCTTGTTCACGTGACCACATGTTGATTGCTTGTGTATCATGCCCCGTGTTACGTAGGTTGAAACCATTACGTTCATCAGCATAACTAGCGTAGTTAGTGAAGGCAGAATACAATGCAAACTTATTGTGTCCACGCACACTAGCCTCAGCATTATACAAACCAAACATCTTCTCAGCCTTAGTCTTAGAACTAATGATACTCTCAATCAAATCCTTGACGTTGATAAACTTGAGGCTAGTCTCTGCCCACACTTGCATCTTTTCTGCTTGATGAAAGAAGTCAGTACGAGCACGATTTAGTTCATAGATAAAACTATCCATAGTAAAGTTAGATGTGTTCTTCTTACGCACCTTGTCGTGATCACCAGTAATCATGCCGTTAGTACAGAAGAAATCTATAGCACCAAAGAATACTTGATTACTACATGACCCATCAATACCATGTAAGCTTATGATCCTGTTACCAATCTCAGTCTCAGCTTTGTCAGTTGTAATTTTAGTCTTGATGTTAGGTAGTGTCACGTCAAGCATAGCCCATGCACCATTACGTGCTGTTCTAAACTGATTGACTGCACCATCTAATGCATCAACACCTAGCTCTTGTGTGGCAGTATCCATTACCCCACGAAAGAAGTCACCATGTGCGGCACATTGGAATGTGTTACCTACAATGCCTAGGTATTCGCCTGTATCTTCATTGATAACGTACTTCTTATCATGCATTTTAGTTGCTTCGAATGCTACTTTAAAGTCTAAGTGATCAGGTATATATGTCATGTTATTCTCCATTTGTTTAAGTGTGTGGCAACTGTGCCATGTTTGTATAGTATCTGTCAACCCCTATACTAGTAACGATAAGGATTATATTATCATACCAGTTATATAGCGAACAACGAATGAGAAAGCAAAGCCTACACCAAGGAAGGCAAAGCATGTAAATATTATAATAGCCATTGTCATTAGTTTTGCGTCACGTTTTTCTTTACGTGCTTGTACTGTTACAGGTTTACTTCTGTAGTATGGTTTATACTGTGTCATTATTTTATCTCCTCTATGAAAGCAAAGCCACCGCCATTACCCTCTTCATCTTGTGATATTACAAATCTTACTTCTTCTGAGCTGTTGGCTAATGTAAATACAGGAAAGTCTCTACCACCCCACTCATCCTTCTCAAAGTGAAAGCCTTTAATCTTACAACCAACCAGTTGCCCAAAATATTTATCCATATTCATTACATTATCTCCTTCGTTATTATCATACACAAACTTACCATTATCATCAAGCGCAGGTATCTTAGTTCTTTGCTTAGTCATATCATAATCCTTTCAGTATGTGTGCTATCACGTCTACAGTCCACCCATTACCGAGCATCTTGTAACGCTGTGTGTTTGATACACCTTCAGTGTACCCATCTGGTACTGTCTGTAAGCGTTCACATTCTAATGGTGTTAGCTTACGCCAAGACATATCCTCAATCAAGATACTGTCCTTAGTTACTGTGGTTAGACAATTGGTTTTATCATCTTCTCTGACCTCAATCATCTGTTTGATTGGTATAGATGTATCATAATCTTTACGAGTACCACTATCATCTAGTCTTCTACCAACCATACGTGCACCCTTCACCAATACTTTAGGCTCTAAGTTACCACCACTTGAGGCACACAGACTAGGTGATTTACCTTCGGCTGCATACACCCTTCGTACATATCCGTGACCTTTTAGATCAGCGTCACCAACATGGCACATCTGATCATCACTGAACACCAACTGTCTGCGATGCTTCTCGAAGTAAGACTTGAGATTACCACCCTTGAAATAGTTAGCATCAAGACAATGCGACTTAGTTCTGTCAGTCAAGCCATCCTCAAGTACATCCTTCAAGACTATGCCCCTATCATCTGGCTGTTGAATACCTTCGATGTTAGTCCAATAGAAACGTTTCCTATTCTGTGCAGACACTAGTGCACTGTTGATTAGGTACTTGTTTACATTAGGTAATGCTTGCTCAGTATGGTACGTGATGTATTCCTCAAAAGCATTAGACATTCTAACGTTCTCCATTAGGTACTTAGCATTAGGGTTATGCTCAAGCACATGTTGCATGATGTCTAGCACTACCCAAAACAATTGACCTCGTGGATCACGATCACCTTGCTGTTGACCTGCAACTGACCATGCCTGACATGGGAAACCTGCTGTGACTAGATCAACTTGTGACCAATCAATATCCCATGATCTCCACTCAGTCATATCACCTACTTGTATAGTGTTAGGGTAGTTCTTCTGCGTAATACTAATAGCATACTTGTCTATCTCACTAGCTATATACGTATCAGCATGTAATCCTATCCGATCACCTGCCATCTGACCACCTGATATGCCATCACATAGGGATAGTTGAGTTCTAATTTTCATTGTTATATTCCTTTACAAATTGTTGTAGTTCATCAAAGCTATCGGTACTACATAGCCATGCATGATCATCTGACTCACCATTGTAGGAGCTTGCTAATTGAACTATGAAACGTGTAAGCATACCCCAATCTGTACCCCAAATGTTTTTTGCGTCAAGCTCACGTTCCTTTGCATCATGACTTCCCATCCATATATGCAAACCTTTTACTTGGTAGCTTGGTAGTTCGTCATGTACATAGCTTGTACACTTCCATTCTTTTGGTATGTCTAAATCAACTAAGTATGTATTCCAATGCATTGTTATATTCCTTTATGGTTAGTCCGACATCGGACTTATTGAGTTGTTAGTGGGGCTTCACTAATGTTACCCCACTTAGAATATATCTCATGCACACGTGATGCACAATCTATAAACTCTACTTCTGCATCAGGATAACTATTCTTAACCATGTTAATAGTAAACTCTGTTGCACTATGCCAATCATTAACTGTGGGATAAGTATCATCTAGCTTAAAGACTTTACTTACCCCATCAATAGTTAGCGTTATATGGTATTCCATAACCGCCATGATTACTCGTCCTCAGTCTTGAACGCAAACTTCAATGCATACATAGCAGATTCAATCTTACCTATGTCAGACATATATAGATCATGAGCTTCTGTAACCATAAAATATGTGTTACTCAAAACATCTTGAGCTTCTTTGATAGCTTTGCTTTGCTCCTCAGACATAGACTTCAATAACTTTTTAGTTACCTTATACCTAGCCATACGTTCAGCTTTCCACTGTGCTTGTGTTTTATTTGACATTGTTATTACGCCTCCAATTGTTGTTTGATGTCTGCCAACCAAGTGACAAGCATCTTTTGTTGTGTCTTCAATGTAGCACGCTTAGTCGTATACTTGCTACCTATTAAACCTACAGATTGTAATACTTGTACCCTATATACAATACGATTAGGGTATTCATTCAAGTCAGATGCAATCTGTTTTATAGTAGACACTCTCCAGTTCTGTAAGATGTAATCATCAACAGATGCATAGTTGTAGGTATGTATACCTGCTTTAGTCATGTGTGCTGTGTGCTTCACATATAGTTCTGGGTTAGTGTTCTTCACTAGTGGTTTTGAAATAGTAGTCATGTTATGTTAGCTCCTTATGCTATACGTTTCTTTGATTTATAATTTGTTATGCCTCTTTGCATATTAGTTTTAATCTTACGTGCTGTTGAACGCTCACGCTTCCAATCATCACGCTTAGGCTTCTTAGTAGTTAGTCCGACATCGGACTTAGTGAACTTAATAAAGTTCTTCATAGTATATTGCATATATCATTACCACCCCCCTTCAAATCCATATGTAATACATTCGACGTGAAACCTAGACACTACATCACCTGTATCTAAGGCACGATTTGCTCTGTTACCTGCTACATACTCACACCAAGTGTCCCACCAATACTGTGAACCCTTCTCTTGTGTAAGCACTACGTATGCCTCAACCTTCTTACGAACAGTTGCAGGTTTCATAGATGCAGGTGGTGTCTTTACTACGTTAGGGTTTAAACCTAATCGTTTAATATTGTGGCTATCAATACAAGCTACATTGAAGCCTAGGCATTGAGCAAGGAATGATGCCTTGACCATACCCAAGTTAGGTACTTGCATAAACAGTTGCACTACATCAGCACAAGCTTCAACACTGTTGTAACCTTTCTTATCAGCGATGTCATACATCTTACCATACAAGTAATCAGCATTATCTTTTAGATATGTGTAGCCATCACCTTTCTTACCCCACAAACAGTTGGCATCCTCACCTTCAAAGTTTACCTTAGCCATGCTACCTTTCACAGTAGACAACCCTGCTTGTATCGTTAGCAATACAAACAAGCCAGTGTTTACAAATGCATCAGTACCGCACCATTTAACAAAGCCTTGTATTTCATTTACATCTCG
>Ga0307488_10002241_pt1 | contig 16346 bp, 24 predicted proteins | sample SB02metaG_FD_202248 | JGI IMG/M metagenome (GOLD analysis project Ga0307488, IMG submission 202248) | Sea-ice brine microbial communities from Beaufort Sea near Barrow, Alaska, United States - SB 0.2 | ecosystem: Environmental > Aquatic > Marine > Coastal | place: USA: Alaska | collected... | reverse complement strand
AGAGTGCGTTTACATGCGTGCCACCCCCTTCTATGTAATCAATTAAACACGAGTTGTTAATCAGACAACTCTTCACAGTTAGTCTTCCATATACTTTCTGTACTCGGGCTTAACTTGAACTTTAAATGTATATAGTTCTCTATTGTAGATCTGTATTTCATTTCTACATTTTACTTCTAATGCTCTAAAACATCTTGAATCTAACTCTCCTGATTCCTCAAAATATTGAATAGCTTCTTCAGCACTACATCTAGACAGCTTATTTATCGAATATTTATTCATCCAATACATTACATCCTTATTTCTATTATATTTATGTGATATATAATCTAAGAAATCGGTTGCATATACATACAATAGATATGGTTCTCCTGTAGGATCAATTGTTGGGATAATTTTACCAGCCATTTCTATCTCTTCATCACTAGCATCATAACCTCCTATCATCTTTTTAATATCCTCCATTAACTCTTCAGTTATAGGAACTCTATTAGCTGATTGATTAAGCACAGTGTCAGTATTAATAACCTTCATTTCACCTTTCTCAATTAAATCTGCTAACACTAAAGACATATTACTAAAACAATAGCTATCATATGGAGCACTTTCATAATCTATATTATATTGATAGCTATCTCCTAGCGATCTTTTATCTAATAAAACATTACGAGCAGTGTCGTCATAATAATCGTGAGTAACTGTTCTATGTAAATGAGCAAAGTATCCATTAGACAATTTAAACATTAGTTTACTTTGAGGAATATTAGATACTTGAGAAAAATCTTGATAAAAATTAGTATGAGGAATAATAAAATCAGCCTTTTCATAGTCATTAGTAATAGAAATCTTATGCTCTTTAAGAGAAGCTTTAAGTCTCTCAGTTGACACATTATGCATAGGTAGAATGAAAGCTCTTTTAACCGTAGTTAAATCAACTGTTGTTTCCGTACTTAAAAGATTTTCTATTTTATTATACATAGCTACTGATTCTGATAAATATATAGTCTCTACATCAGTACAAACAAATCCTACCTGTTCTCCGTCTTCGAACCCCAGATCAATTATTGCTTGATCCGGGAATTCTCCATCGTGTACATTCTTACTTGCCATTACTTAATTGTCATTTTAATGATAGCTGGATTCATCATCATTTGGTTAAACTTTTGTTTATTTCCAGTGAATATAGTCCTAACCACTAAATATTTTAAATCATCAGTTAAATAGTCTAAAGTACACAGCTTAACAAGACGCTCTTGCACTTTTGCAGTTACAGTATCCGTTTTGGAGAAAGCAACAGCAAAATTGGCTACTCTAGTAGCTAAAAGACTTGCTATATCTGCTCTGTATGCTTCGTCTTTACCTATACACTCTTTTAGTTCTATTAACACTTCTTCTGGACCGGTAACTAACTCTCTTGGAGTAACCAACTTGTCAAGTTTGTTATTAATAAATGTAGTGAACATAGAGGCAAATTCGTTACCCACAGAACCTTCTCCAATCATTTGGATTAGCGGTAATTGATCCTCAAACTTCTTAATACTTGAGATACTATTAAAGAACGTTGATATAGAACGCGCATTAGTTTCTTGAGTCACTAACTCAGGATGCATTAATAAGAAGTTGATACATCTAGTGTCCATATCATTCTCTTCTGCCCATCTAGCCCATACATTTATATCAAACTTTAAGTTTGCTGTAATGTATCGAGTCTTCTGTGCAGGGTCAGTAGAGTTTACCATATAATCACCGTTGTCTGGATTAGCAGTCAATATAATATGCCAATCTTTAGGTAAAGTCCACGAAATATAAGTCTGTCTATCTACCAATTCCATACATGCTTGGATGAACCTTGTGTCTGCACGATTCCAGTCATCTAATAATAATACACCACCTGCTTTCTTATCAGCAATCCATTCAGGAGCTGAATAAGACATTCTACTCTTACCTGTAGTTTGAAAACCTAGGTTAGAGTGGTCTCTAACAGCTACTTCATCTACCCATTTACCTATCTTTTTACCTTCTTTCTCAGTCCACATTTGGAACTGCTTGATAGGAAAACCTACTAAGTCACCTAATTCTTCGATCTGTGCTAAGTTTAGCTTAACAAAATCTAAGTTGTGCTTAGCGGTCATGTCCATGATACTGGTTGTTTTACCAATACCTGATTCACCTACTACTTCTATAGCTACAGGTTTCTTCCCTTGGCTTTGTAAGTGTCGGTTGTTTGTAATGATGTGTCCTACAAAATCTTGTAGTTCATCAATGTTTAAATTTACTTCGTTCATAATTGTTTTGTTTAATTGATTAATTTAATTGAATTTTTATACCAGGTAAGTCTTGATTTATACTAGATCTACTGCTGTGTACCCATAATGCATTCTTTGGACAGTTTTCTGGGTTACCTGCTTCACCATCCGTTAGACATATAAACCCTGAATACTTATTCTTAGGGTCATTATAATGATCTACAACTGGTTGAAAACATGTACCACCTCTACCTTTAATCTCCCAGTTTTTCTTAGGATCAAATACAGATACATCTGTAAGATTTGTGTCAAATTGTGCTACAGTGATTTTATTACCAGTCTTATGCATGTGACTTAACTCGTGCATAAACTCTACTAACTCATTACTGCTGACTGATCCTGAAGTATCAACACCTACTAGCACGTGATTTCTATGCTTAATCTTAAGTCCCGGATTACCAGCGTATCGCTTGTTATCTTTTCTCCTAATCTTTTTAGTGTAGACTTTAGATGCGTTATTAACAAATCTTTTAAGATATTGCTTCCAATTGAATTTAGGAGGCTCTATAGTAAATAGTTTTTCAATAATCTCTGCAAGCTCCCCTGGAATAGAACCACACTTCTTTTGGATTTCTTCTGCAGTTTGCTTCATCTGATGTTCATACTGTTTTTGCACTAACTTCTTTTCTGCTTCAGGAAGATCTGTAATCTCTTCCCACTCTTTATGATCATATTGACTGTTACCGTCCATATCTTCTAGCAGTTTATTTAGCGCTGAGTTACATGACCCACCTTTACCATCACATTCTTTGTTTAGTAAATCATAGTATACTTTTGTCCCAGCTTTTTTTGGTAAAGATATGCCAGGGAAAGAGTGTCTTGTTAATCCTCCTTCAGGTAACATATTGTCATCTATATATTGGTTGATTTCTATATCCGCCGCAATATTAAATAGCTTTTTATTAGAGTATCTATCTGATAGTATAATATGTCCAAAAGCTATATGTAATAACTCATGTTTTAATAGACCTTGTTGATGTATCTCACTAAGTCCCATAAAGAATGTTGGGTTAACAACTAGCCTCATCCCTATACCGTGTTTTCCTACACCTGCGGTAGCACAACTCTCAGTGAATTGCTTTTGCAATCCAATAAGAAATATACCGTAGAAAGGCTCTGAAAATATCAATGTTTTTGATATTCTAGAGAGTTGATCTTGACTCGTTTTCATGTTTAATTGATTTAAAATATATACCTTATTGTATTCCAAGGTATAATTTGATTATGTAATTGTTTAAATTCTCTGATGTATTCAGATTTAAGTCCTAGCTTGTATCTTATATTTTCTCCTCCATACTGTGAGCGCTTAGCCTCTTGCTTACTCATTACCCATAAATCTACTTCTGTTTTAGGGTTGTTCTGTAAGTTCACAGTATGCTTTTTAATATTATGTGTAAGGAAAATACATTCGGATAATACTTGGTTCTTGTTTTCTACATGTTCATTCATCATGTTAAATAGATCTTTATAATCTTCTAGCCATCCATCGTATACTATAATGGGACTGTAATTAACATGTACATCATAGCCTGCTTCTATAAATGTATCAATAGCTTTTATTCTATCAATAATTTTAGATGTATTAGGCTCGTGTAAGTCTGACTTATGTTGAGGCATTAAACTAAATCTAATACGTATCTTACCTTGTGGGTTAAATGATAATAGATTTGGATTAACATATTTTGTTGCAAAACTGCCCATTGCAATAGGATGATCTCTGAAGAATTCAAAGGTTTTTTCCCATTCATGGTACTTAGCGTGCAGAGCAAAATCTTCGTTACAACTAATATCATATGTTGTAAACTCAGGATGTGTTTGATTAGGTTTATCTACAGGTGTGAAAAAAGCATGATTGTTTACAGCTGTTAATATATCTCCTGTGTTAGTTGCTACATCAAGACCAGTATCTTTATGTCTTTTCATGTAACAATAAGAACAGTTATATAAACATCCGTAACCAAAGCTTGGTGATATGAAATCTGTAGATCTACCTGAATGTCTGATAAGCATAGACTTTCTGGAGATCTTCTTTATCATTCTCCTAGATCTCTACGCTCGTCTTCTCGAGCTTCTATTATAGACTCTTTTCTACGAGCATTATACTCATATATTACTTCAGGTTCTTCAAAGAATTCTTCACAGTTGCTACATGTGTAACCTTCTTCTGAATCTGCGTGATCTCTACATTTGTAGCATAGACCTTCTTCAGATAGTTTTGCTCCACAGCAAGTACTACCTGAGTATTCATAATCTGTGTATTCTGCCCCACAGCAAGGGCTTACTAATTCTGCCATTTGTTTAATTGATTAATTGATTTATAATTGTGTGATTAGTTCAACAACTTCATCTACTTGTTTTTTATTTCTTGGCATAAAAAGTACATAGTGATAATTATTGTCTTTAAGATGCTTTTTGAATAACTTCCACCGTAAGGGGAAGGATTCATTAGCATATCCTTTGGTTTCAATGATCCATTTACCGTTTGGATCTACAAAGTCAGGAGTATAAGTAATTGGTCTAATTTTACTTCCTTTGTTATAAAGCTTTTTAGCTGTACCCTCATAACATGCTTGAGGATACACTAAAGCATCAAATATAGTAAAAGTAGTCTCTTCATACTCTACAGGTATTTTAAGCTTTTGTAATTCTTTATAACAGTATAATTCTAGATTAGATTGGAAATCATGCCCATCATAGGTTGACTTCTTAGCGTTCTTTACTTTAGATCTACCTCTTTTCCACGCCATTAGTCTATGATATTTATTTGGAACATTCCTTCATACCCTCGTTCAAAGTGATAAATATGCATCTGTCCAACACGTTGAGTTCCTACATATGCTCTACCCTTGTGCCATTCATCATTACCACATATACTTGGTATATGTCTAACTTTAGTCCCCATGATTTCATCTACTAACTCTTTATGTATATGTCCCACTAAAGCTTCTCTAAACTTAGTGTTACTCCACATTAATGGTTCTTCAGTAGCCATAAGTAAAGGTATGTTTTGTCTCTTTACCTTGTCTCCATGAAAATTCAAGAACATGTTAGATCCATACTGATAGTACTTTCTTTCATCAAGCGAGTTGTCTACATCAATATTAGGATTGTTAGCGTATCTAGATTCTAACAATTCTCCAATATAAAACATCCGCTCAAAGTCATGATTACCTTGCACAATTACAACCTTAACTGGAACTCTCTTAGATAACCATGTAATAGCTGTATCCATTAGTTGCCAATAGCCTCTAAAAGATTGTCTCCATCCCATATAATCATCTTGTGGGGTTCCTGCCGTAGTTGCTTTACTTAAGCCTTCGGAATTCATTCCATCATTACCTATAGGCATTAGTAATTGTTCTATGTTAGATCCTTTTGCTTTCTCCCATAGTTCCATTACTACTTTCATATAGTGCTCTTCTATTGCTTCCGGACCTTCACCCGTAATCTTACCATAATGTATATCCGGTAGGGATAATACACCTAGAGAAGCGCTTGTCTTAGGTTTATAAGAATACTTACTAACTTTTGGAGACTTCTTTTTAACTTGTTCTAAAAAAGCGTTCTTTTCAGAATCTAACTCATGCCATTTGTTTAATGGAACTACTGAGTATCTACTATCTCCTTTGCTAGTTTGCCAAAACTTTACGGATTTTACATCTTCCAGTTTTAGTCCGATCTGTGACAAATGCTGTTTAAAGCCATCATCATAAATCTCATTTACATTCTCATTTGTGAATTCTTGTGTGGTTTTCTTGTGCTGTTGGTACTCTTCAGCTGCTATCTCTTTTTTACATTCTCTAAGTAGTTTAGGACTTATGCCCCAGCTTTTAGCTAACCAATCAACTCCTTTTTTTAAATATCCTTTCTTTGCTTTTAGTTTTTCAATAATTTCATCTCTGTTCATTTAATATGTTTTTAAGTTCGTTAAAACTACCTACCTTAGCAACTAAGTCAGATGGATCTTTAGACGTAAACTGGTCAGGTATGCAGATGTTTTTGAACTCATATAAGTCACAAATTTTCCTAGCCATAGTCTGGCCTGGATTAGATGCTTTATCAAAGTCATTGTCATATAAAATTTCTATTGTATTAAATCTTTCTTTTAGCTCATTTATTAATTTCTCATCAGGTATTTGCATTTCACTTTGCATAGCTATCGAATTATAGCCTGCAGCATATAAACACATAACATCTTTAAGAGAAGAAGTAATTATAAGTCGCTCACCTTTATTTGGGAGTTGGTTATAGCCTTGCACGTCTGTTTTCTTTGTATTGCTTAACCACTTATTTTTTTCTTCATAAGGAGAATAGATTTTATATCGATTTTTGAATTTAAAGGCATAAGTAATTGATTTACACGTAAATCTGCTACTGTTAACCCAAAAATAACTTATCGGTTCGACTGCAAACATAGTAAGTATTTCTTTAGTTACCAAATATTTTCGCCAAAAGTTCGCATCCTCTTGGTTCCACCTCCTAGACTTTTTTTGAATTAGTGTATGAGTCTCAACAAGCTTAGGTTGTGGTCGGGAGTATCCTAAATACCCCATAGTAAATATAGTTTCCGAAGTTTTATTACTCAAGTTAAGATTAAAGTCGCAGTCTATTACCTTGAGGGCATCAATGAATGTACAGTTATATTTCATCTGTACATAACTAAAGCAGTTAAAGGCATGATCCGGGTGTCCGAAATCCTTATAAAGTAAATTGCCATTCCACACCACAATAGAAGCTGTAGGAGTTTTATCTTCACGTAACTCACTACAGAACTTCTTATTTAGATGTTTAAAGCTAGGACAATAATACATAAAAATGTCATACTCGGTTATCTTACCAAGTATGACATCAGTATGTAAATGATCATTACTGCTTCTAGATTTTATCACTAGAAAGGTAAATCTTCTCCAGCTGTTACTTTACCATTTGATGGTGCCCAGTCCTCATTCTCTTCAATAGTATCAGGACTAACTAATGTAGCTGTAGATACATGTGTACCCCAAACTAAGTCAGCATTGAAATCAGCATTAAATGTACCATAGTCATCATTAAGAGCTTTGATAAACAAATCATCTCTCTGTGGTTTAAGTCTACCAAAGTATTTAGTATACACTTGTTGATACTTCCCGTCTTTAACACCTATAAGAACTCTAGCTTGATTGTCTTTAAGAGCAGTAATCAAAGCTTTAATCTCTGATGTATCACCAGCTGCGATAGCAGGCATAGTATCAAATGTAACCTCATCACCTGAAGCTACGTTAGCCCAAGCTTTAACAAAGTTAATAAGAGTTTCTTCACCTGTAAATGCTTTACGCTGTCCTTCTGTCTTCCACCAGTCATAAGTTGGTGAGTCTTCAGACCAAGTAGATTGTCCGACGGCATTCATCCATTGATGTTTACCAGTTTTAGAAACTTTAGGTTTATTTTGCATTAAGATTTCTAATTTAAAATTACCGTCAGCATTTGCTAGCCATAGTACAATCTTGTTGTATGCTTCACCACTAAATTCTACTGTATAATTTGGTTCTTGTTTAACGTTAATGTCCATTGCATGTAATTCCGCCATTGTTGGATTTACTGCTTTTACTGTAACATTTGTAAGGCCTGAGAATGTTTTCATTCCACCCATTACTTCTTCTGTACTTGCATTACTTTGTATTGCCATTTTTCTATTGTTTTTGATTATTAATTAATTTATTGTGTTTCTTTTTATTCACAGTTCGAACGTAGTATCGCTCATTTCTAGTTCTTCTTCTTCAAACTCTGGGTCACTAAGAATATCCTCAACAGTTTCACTAACTTCATTAAAAGTTTTAATACTCTCATCAACTGCAGTTGTAGCTTCATCTATAGCTTGCTCTAGAGTTACTTGATTAGGATCTACTTCAACTTGCTCTTCTCTTTCAGAAAATTGAGGTTCTGAAGTATCTTTAACAACTGTGGAGGATACATAAGTATCGTTAGACATATCGTCTGTAAATTTAAAAGATAGAGATTTCTTTCTGCTAGGTCTTCTACCTTTAAGAAGAGGATGTTTGAACATCTCATCTACTTCCCATGGCTTTATCCCATACTTAATTACCATCTCTGATTTACTGATACCATCCTTAAGATCTTGGTCGATCATAGAGATAGTGATTTCTGCAGGAGTTTCTCCTGGTGTTACATTTTTTTTCATTTCAATCATTTTTTTTGTGTTTAATCTATAAATATTTTTGACCAATCCATAGGCATGGTCTTACCTTTTAAGTGATCACATCTACTACCAGCTACAATATCGTCAAGAGAATCAAAACTAACCATAGTTTGATCTCCTTCTCTATATATATAACCAACAGCATCTGCGTTAGCACAAGTAATCTGCTTAATTTTACCAGTTAAATCAAGGTCCTTAACAGCAACCTCTTTACCTTTCTTTTCAAGCATCTTGTCTTTTAAGTGTCCAACTAAGATAATGTGATCCGCTAGTTTATTCAATTTATCTATCCATTCTTTGTAGGCCATTCTTAAATATAAATAGCCAGCACCGTTAGGTAATGATAATACTGATGCACCAGGGTTCTTTGTATCAAAGTTTTTACCCATTGGAGTTTTCATATAAATTTGTTTAGCATATGCCTCACACATCTCTTCTAATTTCGAAATGGTGTCAATAGCTATATATTTATAAGGTCTCCCTTCCTTCATAATTGCTGAACCAACTGCTTGAAGTTCTTTCAGACTGTTAGCTTTTACTTTTAAAGCGTCTAACATATCTGACCCGTCTTCTAAGTCAATGATTAAACAGTTATCTAACTGAGATAATACTGTAGTCTTCCCTATTTTAGGGGCTCCATATATTATCATGTTCTTTGGCGATTTACGGCTAGCCTTTACCTTTTCTGTTGGTAGTTCCATCTTTTTTACTTAAATTATTTAAATTATTTATTATTTTATTTCTCTCTCTCTTTACATTATATGTATAGATAATATTCCATATTGTAAATATAAACATGATTGTTAGTATTATATATAGTATCATTTTTTTGTTCTTTTATTTATATCTTTTTCTATCTGAGAGGCTGCATAAAGTCCGGTTGCTACACCAACAATATACACAGTAAGTATAACTATTATTTTAACCATTCTTCTTCTTTTAAATTATACTTAGTTATTAAATTTTCTTTTATCCTTTCTAATTTATATTGTGGCGCAGTAGGAGTAGAAAACATATCTTCTCTAGCTAATAAGATAGCATTGCTTTTATCTTCCATCCTGTTGATAGTAGAAGTCAAGTTTTTAATTATATGAATTGCTCTTTTTTTCATTTTATTTTGTTTTTATTCGTTCGTTAATAGTAAATGTAGACATCTCTGCTTCGTATGGTATCATACCAAGCAAACCATCTCTGTTTTTCTCTATGTGGCAGGCTAACAATTTAATAGGATCTTCATTACAATATATATCTGTAATTCCATATAAATCGTTAGGACGTTGTAACATCATCACAACGTGAGCATCTTGCCCAATACTGTCACCCCCAAATAAATCTGTTAATAGTGGTTGGTATTGTGCTTTAGCTCTATGTTCTTGTTCTATGTTTCTATTAAGCTGAGACAGTAAAATACTTATAGTCCCCATTTTAGATTGCATCCACATACAACCTTTACTAATGTCATTTAGTTTTTGCAATTCTTGATCCTTATTACTAAGTATTAATCTTGAATGGTCAAATACATTGATGACAGTTGCGTCAGGTCTTTTGTTGCATATCTCTACGTTTGCTTCTTTAATAAATTCCATATCTCTAGGAACATTGTTAAAATATATAGGGTAATCGTTATATTTAATAACTTCTTCTTTATATTTCTCATAGTCACTATCAGTTAGTTTCTTTTGTACTGATAATAACTCACTAACTTGCTTATTAGATCCTTTAGAACCCGCTCTAAGTATCTGTTGATACCCCGGCATTTCAAAACTCCAATATAATACAAGTAAATCCTTATCTTTATTTACATCTAATAGGTCAAATACCATTTGATTACTAAAAGCTGATTTACCTACACCTGGTCGTCCTGCAATTACATACATTTTACCCGGTTGTAAGCCTCCTAATAAGTTTACATTCAATCTATCCCATTTTGTAGGATACACACGTCTATTACCAAGCATTCCTGTTCTAACCTCGTTTAGAGAGGTTGTTACTGACTGCTTGATACTTTTAAATCCTCTTTTCTTAAAGGGATCTTGTGATTCTGGTTGTGTTATCTTTTGTGTCATTTTCATTTAAATTTTCATACTTTTCCCAAGTATAGTTATTAATCCATGTTTCTAAATTCTGTAAAAATCCAAGTTTATGTCGCTCTAAGGCTAGTTGAGTATCTAAACATTTCATGATATGTTTATGTTTATGTACTTTAGTACCAACTATTTTTTTATACTTATTCTTACATTTTTGGTTAGATTTAGCATCTGGATTAGCAGCATGTAAAATTCTGACACCACCTACAGAAGAATTTACTTTCATCGGATAAGTTGACACAAGCTCAGCGAACATCTGATCAAAATCATTAGAAAAGAGATCGATGAACTCTTGTCTAATTACATGTGTATCAGGTGTTTCGCCAAGCTTTATGTAACTTTTCTGTTGTAACTCTTCTAAATTTGGTCTAAGATTAAGATTGTCTAAATAATTAAAACCTTTTCTATATATAATGTATAAATAAAGAAAATCATCCGCAGACATTTGTGTTGCCTGCAGGATTTCAAAGTCTATATCAACTTTCATTGGCAGTAAGTGTAAAAGATTTTGGTATAATTATCAACAAACATATTGCAAATATACTATTTTTATTTATATTATTCATATTATTTCCAAATAACATTACTCAAATTTTTAGTTGCTTGTTTCAGCCATTTTTCCTCTTGTGAGTTTTCAACGTATAAAATTATAATTTTACCTGTTTTACCCTCTTGAAATCTAATAAGCCTACCCACTCTTTGAATCATTGATAAAGATTTACTTGTAATACCACATATTATCCCCATATTAGCATTAGGTACATCAAAACCTTGATTTAATGCTTTTGTAGAACATAATATATTTATACTACCATCTCTAAATGATGCTAAAGCAGTGTCTTTATACTTCTTAGATTTCTTAGAATGATATGCCATAGCTAGTGGTTCTACAGAGTCTACTAATTTATCTGTAAAATCATTAGCTCCACTGAATGCTAAAATCCTTTTATCTGAATTATTAGCTACCAGTACTTGAAATGTTGTTATCTTATTCTCAGCAAAATCTACAATAGCTTTCCGTTCTCTAATAGTTCTATAGAATTGAGAAGCCGCTTGCTTATCTTCAGGATGTGCATTTTTATCTGCCATTATCCTCATAGCCTCATCAAAAGCGTTAAATTGACCTAATCTATATTTCCAATAAACAAAATTATTATTTACTTTCTTATAATTTTCCCTCTCTTTAGTAGTTAGATTGATAGGTACACACTCTATACTATAAGGAGAAACAAGACCTAAATCAACACATTCATCTAAAGTTATAGTGTATGCTGTAGGTGCTAACTCTTGTAATTTCTCTCTATATTCATATTCTTCAGGAGGTGTAGCTGTCATACATAGTAATTTATCATAAGTGTTATTTGCAAAGAATTTTCTATATTCTTTACTTAATCCTAAATGAACTTCATCACATACAACTATATCGTAATGTTCGTTCTTTAATTTATATGCACTTTGGTAGCAAAGAATCTCAACGTTATCTAAGCAATTAGCTACATCCCATTTATGAAACTCTTCACGAAATTGATCTTGTAATTGAACGGTAGGAACTAACACTAAAGCTCTGTCTCCAGTTTTAAGGGCGTGTTCTATTGCTAATACTCCGACTCTAGACTTCCCAAATCCTGTACCTGCAATCACACTTCCTTTAAATCCTTTAGAAGCCCAAGAGTTTAACGCTTTCTTTTGTTCTACATCTTTAATTTTATTAACGTCTATCATTGTCATTAACTCCATAGCCTTACAGTTCTTTTAGTTTCGTCATCATACATAGTTGTTTCAGATACTACTTTGCCTTTACTAACTAATTCTGATACTCTACCTGTTACTCTGTTTATATCCCAACCTAAATTTGAAGCTATCTGCCTGTTACTTACAGGACCTATTGTTTTAATTACATTATAAACGGTTGTTTGTCGTTTTCCAAGTACAGGTTTCATCTGCTTCAACGAATCCACTTGTGTTGTTCTTATTTTTTTCATCTTTTTTAGTCTTTTTAGTTATTATTTCATGTAATGTGTAGCATCTATTATTTGAATCATACACCCATTTATTTCTAGAGCTAGCAAATCTATACATTTCTTTATTTTGTTCTACCTTTCCACTATACTTAAACCAATCGTTCATTTCTATGTGATTAGCTTTTTGTCTAGCTTCCCAGTCTTGGACATCTATACATTCCTGTACAAATGCCCGTACTGATTTTTTATCCACCTTATTATTGTTTTAGTTCTTTAATTCTTTTGTCCATCTCAATAGGTGTAAAAGGAAATACAGAACTTAAGTTTTCTAATTCTTTAAGTAATTTTTTATCAGACCATATCTCTGCAAATCTTATTAGTTGATCTTCAGTGTATTCTTGCTTTCCTCCTGGGTCAAATACTGTATCCCATTCATTTAACTCATCAGAGTGTAAAAATTCTTTTGCTTTCATATTTATTATATTATTTATTATTTTCTATTATAACTTCTGTAACATGTCTTAACTGTGTCATATAACCACCTTCTTTAATAAGGTCTAATTGAATTATTTTTACTGCTTCATGTTCACTTGAAGCCTGAATCTCTTCACCACAAGTGTAACTACCTTTATCTTTGTACTCTACAGAGTATGTTTTCATTTCTTCCATATTATTTATTTTATTTATATTATTATTTCTCCCAACAGTTACTTACTGTTACATCAGCTTTTAACAAGCCATTTGTTACTATTTCTAATGCAGCCTCTTCCATTAATTTCTGCATAGTTTCTGTCCATATATCTAAATAATCATTTCTACATATTGTATCTATCTGATCATGTACAGTCATTACTAATTTAACAGGAGGTTCATCATAAAATTTACCTGTATATTTAATATAGTCACGCATCATTACTAAAGCACGCTTAGTCATATCTGCACTAGCTCCTTGTATAGGTGTATTTTTAGATGCTCGCTCAATACTCCCAAGTTCCATAGATGATGACTTGTTGTCCCATATTCTAGGATACCAATTAGTAAACCATCTCTTCCTATTATAAGGAGGAAATGTTTTAATATAACCATACTTTTTACCAAAGTTACCTAGTTTCTCTAAGAATCCTTTGATTGCCGGAAATGCTTCGAAATATTTTTCAATGAGCGCTTTAGCTGAATCCAAATCAATATTAAGAGTATCGGCAAGTTTGTTAGCACCCATCCCATAAGCCAGACCAAAATTAATAGTTTTAACATTTGTTCTTAGTTTTTTATGTGATGGACAATTGCATTTCTCTTTCTTACTCATGTATCTGCAATCATCTTCACCACTAGTTAACCATTGATCACCATATACTAGTTCAGCACAAGTCGAGTGTAAGTCTTGATTATTCTTCAATGCTTCTATCCAAACTGGATCTTTACTACCAAAAGCGATGACATTCAACTCTTGTGAAGAATAATCTGCACTAACAAATGACCAGCCTTCTGGAGCAGTAAAACAATTTCTATACACATTATCTGCAGGTATTTGCTGCATGTTAGGTTTAGAAGAGCTTACTCTACCTGTATCTAGTATTTGGTGAAAATTGGTATGAATTTTATTATCTCCTTTTAGATTTTTAAAGAAAGCATCACCATAAGATGTACACAATTTCATAGCTTCTTTGTATTCTACATATGTATTTATAATATTATGTTTAAATCTATATTTATACATAGCTTTACCATTAACATTATCAAGTGATGGTACTAAAGTTTGAAATACCTCAAGAGCTTGTTTAGGTGATGTCCACTTAACGTCAACTTTCCTTAACTCTTCTATTGGTGTAAACATATCTGATTGTATGTATTTAGATACAAACTTAGACAACTTACTGTGTTCTATTAACTCTTGATCTAAATTGATACCTAAAGCATTAGCTTTGTTTGCATTTATATTTTCTAGTGTTTTCCATTGCTCACTATCTAAATCTAAACCATTGTATTCTATATCTGCAAATGCTTTTACAACTTCATTTTCTAAATCAACAACATTTTGTAGTTTATATTTATCTATGATTGGTTGTTGCAGCTCTTTAATCTTACATAAATACTCTACATCTTTAGCACCATAAACTATTTGATCAACACTAAATGGTTGTCCAGTCAAGCCTATAAATAGATTTCTTACCTCTTTATTTAACTCAACATTTAGATAACGCTTACACACATCTTTAAGACCATAACCTAGTTTTTTACCACAGCTTATAACAAGCTCAGTAAGAAATGTATCGTATATACCTTCACAAGTAATACCACTCCATTTCTTTATAAACTTATAATCAAACTTAGCATTATGAAATATCTTTATAATACTAGTACTTTCTAATACTTCTCTTAAAGGTTCAATATTTATAACTCTTGTATCTATTATAAACTGATTTTCTTCATCACCTATCTGAAACATAATCATTTTCTTACAAGTGAAATCAAATCCTTCAGTTTCTGTATCAACACCTAGAACTGTTTTAGTTTCACAATAATTTACGACATCTTGTATATCACATTGTGCAAACTCAGTCCTTGGTATTAATGTATTTATCCCTATTGTATATATCATAACTCTATTGATGCTTGTTCTAACTCAGATTGTCTATCAATATACTTATCATATTCTTTTAATCCTTCATTATCTACAAATTTACACACGTATTCTGCATAGTTTGTTTGAATAACTTCTCCACTCCAAATAAAACTATTTAAATTATATTTGTTTGCATTTTCATATAATAGTTTAAATGATCTGTATTGTCCATCTTGTATCATAGCGTATATCCAACTCATATGTCCCATAATTGTATTATTTTAAATTAATATTCTTATCAAAATATACTGTATTTTGACTAATTATCTTTGAAAAAGGTTTATCACCTCCTTTAGATCCAAATTGTAACTGCATACCTATATCAGAATTAATTATCTTAGGTATTTTAAACTCTTTAACTAATACTTCTCTTTCTATTATCTTTCCTTGTAGTTTTATCTTTTCTACTATTACTTTATCATGTACTACAATTTGATGCTTATTATTTCTATTATACTCCATTTCTATTTTTTTATAATTGGTTTGTAAATATAAACATTTTATTTATACTATACTAATTTCTTTTATAAATATTAATAGGACTGGGCTTTCGACCATTGTTATGATTATTTCGTCCTTTAATATTTATCTTACAGTCTATAGAAAGTTTAATTTCTCTACAGCTTCTTCTTTTACTACTTTTTGAGCAGACTCGATAGTTTCAGTATCAGCTATTAGGTAAGTATGTTCTACTTTATCTCCTATATTTGCCATTACAATATCTCCATTACTATAAATATACTCTCCATTATTAGTAATAAAATCACCACCTTTACCTCTTCGTTTTGCAGCTACATCAGAATTATTTATCTGCCATTGTGTACCTTCAACAGTTTCGTTAATTTGAACTCTGAATCTTTGTCCTTCGTGTGTAGGGTTTAAAATGTCTAAATCTAACATTTCTCCTTTTTCACTATCATACCACTCACCATCATCTCCAAAATTAACCTTAAACAGTTTAGTTGCATCAGTTGGTTCAGCAGTTACCCAAGCTCTTCTTGGTCTAGAACTAAATCTGTCATCACTTGCATTTAAGATTGTTAAAGCCGATACTAATCTATCTGTTGTTTCTATAATTTCTGCAAATTCTAGTGATATTTTACCACCATTTACTTTTCTTGCAGATACCATTAATGTATCGTTCTTTTTAAGTGTGTCGATACTTCCACTGTT
>Ga0307488_10002240_pt1 | contig 16349 bp, 23 predicted proteins | sample SB02metaG_FD_202248 | JGI IMG/M metagenome (GOLD analysis project Ga0307488, IMG submission 202248) | Sea-ice brine microbial communities from Beaufort Sea near Barrow, Alaska, United States - SB 0.2 | ecosystem: Environmental > Aquatic > Marine > Coastal | place: USA: Alaska | collected... | reverse complement strand
GGTCGGCATTTTGTATCCACGGAACTTTGCCATAGGTTTAACGAACGAGACGAGGACTTCGTCGATATCAATAGCAACTCTTTTCATTTAAATAATAATATAAAAAAATCTCTAAGTGTGTTTTTTGTGATTGAAATTTTTATTCAGGTATAGTAGAGTATGGCGGATAAAATACCCGTCGTCGACTATAGCAGAATGGAACGACTCAAACCTCCGGAAAATACAGTTATACCGCTAAACGCGAATACGATTTGTTTGTTTCTAATAATCGCGACCATTATTGGTCTTTATAAACGCAACGTCGATATTAGTCAAGACCGCGAACGACGTCGTATTTGATACACTCGTTAGGGTCGAGGTAAACGTCACGCTTCATAAGTTTCTTAAGTTGTTTATCAGGAATATTGGTTTTTTCAATATAGGTTTTCTTAACCATATCCATGAGTTTATCACACATTTTCATTTCATCCTTAACTTCCTCGTATTTTCCCCAAAACCCGGTCGTGGATATTTGGTGGATGAGAACGTGTGCATTTTTACCGATAAGACGTTCATGTCCACCCAAAAGGAGGAACGTTGCTGCCGAGCAGCACTCACCCTGTGCGATCGTGATAACCTTAACACGAGATTTTTCAATTATATTCATTGCACTCAGACCCGCAAATAAATCACCACCTCCGCTACATATATGTATTCGAATAACGGGTTCGTACCCCATAAGTTCCGCCTTTTGTTTAAGAAGTTTGATTTCGAGTTTTTTAAACTCTTCTATAAATTCGAGAATATCCTCGTTTGTGATTTCACCGTAGTATAATATTTCATTACCGATAACACGTGTGATTTTAAAATCATCATCATCCGTGTTAGCGGGTGTAGACATTGTATATGGTTTACTATGTGATCTGTTCTTTAATCATCTTTTTTATTTTTGTAACTTCACGTTGTTTGAGTTTGTTTTGTATCGCTAAATGATTCATTACATCAAAATCTTGGGGTATTAGATTATATTCTATAAATTTAGAAACATCACCCTTTTGCGCGTACATTCTAAATAACATAAATTCATGGTGTTTAAAATTGGACATTGAACGTACTTGTATACTTCTTATTTTCTGTTCACGCATTCTCTGGTTACCAAATTTTGTCCAAAACCTACCCGGTCTAATATTTTCTGGAGATATTTTTTTTGTAAAATATTTTCTAGGTATTTTTATGGTGTTTAGTACAAACAAAGGCATAATGTCCCAATCACCTTTATATAATTCAGAATCGTAAAAATCTGCTAAAGACAGTGACTGTGTTATTTTTTCGATATTATCAGTGACACAATCTATGTAATTTTCTTGGATAAGTGACCACATGTGACCATGTTCAATAAAAGTATCGCATATATTTATATCATCCCCGTTACATAAAATATCTACTATTTGATCTCTAGGTGCTTTAAATATATCCTTATCGTAAGGGAAATCTAAATAACTAAAGAAATTGAATATATTACCCAAACACTTGTTTGCGGCTAACAAAGAATTGACATGATTTGGTTTTAATTTCATTATTTCTTCAGGTTTCGCCCTTGGTATTATAACGGTTGTAAAGTTATCTATAAAATGAACACTTTTTGATGTTACAACAAGTGGTTTTTTACTTATACTCATACCATTCGAAACATCTTCGATTATATATTTGTATTTATACGAATCAATTTCATAATCTTCTATATACGTGTACATATTTGAGTTTTTTATCGTACCCATAAATATATCTTTTTTTTGAAGAGGGTCATCCCATATTTCAATACTATTACATTCATCAAATACCTGATTAATTATGAAACTTTTACCGTAACCAGATGATCCACATAAAAATACATTTTTACCGGATTCTATATATTTTTTCAATAATGTTATTTCTTTATCATGAATCGATATTTCTGTCACCTTTTTTTCTTTTTTTATAATAACAAAGGAATCCATGTCGTCAGGTGATGAAAATGATCTCGCTAATCAAGCTTTAGATATTTTTTTGGATAATGATATTCTTCAAAAACGTATAGTAGACCCTTTAAAAAGAAAAGTTGCTCCTTACGTATTATGTTTTGGTATCTTTAACTTATCCATATTTGTCATGATTGCTTATCTATCAAATCGTATTTCTCTTATTCTTTAGATGTATCTGTTTGGTCTTCTTCTCCCTCTTCTTTTGGTATTTCCGTAACAACTTCCATAAGTTCAGTTCTACGTCGTATTTCATTCATGAGATCACCTTTCAGACTCACAAGTCCTTTACCTTTTAGATCCGAAATTTCATCAGCACGTTGCTGTTTCCCTTCTATATCAGATTTTATTATTCTTTTAGATGTTTGAAAATTTCCACGTATACCTTCGAGTTCCTTTTTAAGTTCTCTTTTTGCGGCACCACCTACAGCATCTTTCAATTTAGTAATAATTGTATTTTCAGCTATAGCCTTGAATGGTATTATAGGTTGTATATGCATAATCTCTGGTTTGAAGAATGCATTATCATCAGGAAACTCGCGTTCAAATGAATCTATCATTCTTTTAGGTACATTTGGAGATTGTTCTATTAAACGATCATATTCAGCTCGCATATTTTCAATCATAGCAGTTCCGTTTAATGTTCTTTCTGAAAGTGGTAGTGTGAGTTCGAGACGAATAGTTCTCGAAATTTTACCGTATTGTACAGAAGCAACTCTATGTCCTTCCATTAATTCATTAATTTTAAGAAATTGCATTATAGTTGTTGCGATCGCCGTAATAAGATTAAGTCCACCAATCGCTGATGGTACAAACGGTTGTACTGTGGGTGGAAAAGTTTCCTGTGCAAAGTTAGCGGTGCCTGTAATAGTACTTACAATAATCAATGGTATTGTAAACTTCATACTTAGGTTTTTGAATGAACAATAGGCTTGGTAATGCATATACCTGTAACAGGCAGCAGCTTCTCCCCAGGACTTAAGTATCTTTTCCTGTTGGAGATGCCAAATCTTTGGCAATTTCTTTTCTTCTGTCATACTAATAGACATGAATATTATATTCTTCACTCATTTACTTTTTTTCATAACAATGCTCGTTGTTCCTTTCATGAAAAATAAACAAAATCTCGAGTTTTATTCGATTTTAGTACCATTTATATTCTTCCATTGGTCAGTAAACGATGATACATGTGCATTAACACAGATGGAAATGGTTGTTACGGGTAATAAAAAAGAAGAAACCTTTTTTGGACGCGTTGTTGGACCTATATACAAAATGGACGATACTGCGGCTAACAATTTATTAAAAAGTGTTTTATTCTTTTTATGGTTACTCGTACAATTTAGATTAAATAGAGTTGATCTGAGTCCACTTAAAGAATTGAAAAAACGTTTTTCAAAATAATATAATATTGGTATATATAAATGAAGAATAAGACAAAAAGTAAATTTTTAATTTTTACTATAACGGTACTTATTTCTATTATTGCATATCAATTATATAATCCTATAATTATAAAAAAACAAGAAAAAGTCCCAGTTAGAGTTGCTGTTCCAGTTAGAGTACCGGTAAGAATTCCTACGGAAAAGGAATATCGTGAACCACCTATAAAAGAATATAAACCAGGACATGTTCAACAAATGGGAATATTAGTTGGTAATGATGACGAAACTTTACCCTTATATGGTAAAGAAGTTCGAGGTAGACGTGATAGATATCATTATTATACCACAACACCCGGTGATCAAATGTATTCACTTCCAATTACACACGAAGCGCGTGATTGTATGGAAGATATTGGGTGCCCCGAATTTTACGGTAACGAATCTGTATCGGTTTTAGGACAATCAGGTTCGTTTCAGGCAAAAATGTACAGAACAGATAATTTCTTTTGATTATCGATCAATAAGTAATATATACAAACACGCTAAGCATAACATACTATTTGATAAAGATGAAATCATCTTAGTAACATTTGAAACCTTGTTAGGTACTGTCATTGTTATGAAACTATCAGTACACGTTAAAATAGAAGACAAAAAACATATAAATAAAATTTGAGATAACCTATCCATTTATATTTATCAAAGAAAAATATTGAGTAATATAAATGAAGATCGATTTGTTAAAAGACGAAGCAAAACGTCTTGGTCTTCGTGTAACTAAAAAAATTAAAGGGAAACGTTTTCCTTTGAGTGAAAAGGAACTTAAAATGAAAATTCAAAGACGGAGATCACCATCTTTGGAAATCCAGGTTCGTGAATCTAAAAAACTCTTACGAACGTGTAAATCTCTTTTACAAACAATGGAACCAACTGTTCCAAGAGTTCGTCGAGTTTCACAACCTGTTCCACGCGCTCCACCTGTTCCACGTGCACCACCAGTACCAACTAAACGCGATCCACGCGCAAATTTAATGACTGCTTTAAAAGAAAACCTTAAACGTCGTGGTCTTAAAGAAAAGATAAACCAAACTTCTTAGATATAATCTTTTTCGCACCTTCAAAATCTGGATGACTCCATAAAATCCATCTTGACCAAAATCCTGCAGTAAAAAAACCTGTTTTTGTCCAGTTTTCTTTATCGCTTCGAGTCACATCGAGCATATTTTTATGAACTAGTTTAGGATCGGTTTGTTTTTGTACCATATGAGGAACAAACCCACCATGTCGCGTTACGTATGAACGCATACGCAAAGGGTTTTTGTGTATTGTATAGTCTGAGTACCCTCTTGCCCCAAAATCAACTATTTTCCCATTTTCAAAAGTAACTCTAAACTTTTTATCAATACGTGGACTTTTTTTTAAACGAACACGCATATATAATTACTGAATATAATTTTCACCACGCCGTTTACGTTTAATCAATACTATTCCTAATGTAAGTGATATTATCCAGGCCTGGAATTGTGTTATACCGTAAGGTTCTTCAATCATAAACATGTTTATATAATATACACTTTATTACTTTATATATCTAATATTTGTTTTGTAGACGTACAAGTGTGTAATGATGGTACAAATGGGTACATGAGATAAATAGAGAAATATATGCAGCTGGACTTTTTCTCAAATGTTTACTCAATAGAATAAGAATAGCAATTGTAAAAACCGTTATAGTTGGTATGGCTAATAAGCTAATTTGTGTATCGGTCAAAGATGGGTCTTTTACTGAAACTGTTGGGTTCATTTATTCTACACTGAGAAAATATAATTATAAATGTTTTCTACAAACAGCCATGTACATTTCTTTACCACCTATAAGTTCCGTCTGGTTATTATCAACTAGACGCTTTGTGAATGGCCCGTGTGTCCCATCCATACATTTCATACACATAGCTGACAATTTGAAAACTTTATCGGCGAGAGGTATACAGTCTAAAATTTCACCTATTTTGCCCTGTTTATAATCACCGTCTAAACCCGTCAATAGTATAGTTTTACCGTTTCCGATCGCCTTTTTGACAAAAACTTTTAGACCAATAAAAAACTGCGCTTCGTCTATAGCTATTACATCCACCTTTTCGTAATTAAGTTGTGTCAAGTCATTCGTTTTTACACAATTGAATTTAATGTTATCGTGTGTTCGTAATACATGTTCCAAACACCGCGTATCTTTGCTTGAGTTTATGACAAGAATATTTTTACCTATAATTTGATACCTTTTTAAACGTCGAACGAGTTCTGACGTTTTACCAGAAAACATATTTCCCATTATAATCTTGAGACTCATTTAACAAATATACGTGCTATGTTTTTATACTAATTTATTTTAATGAGATAAAGAAATACGTATATATTTAGTAAAATGACTTCCGAAGAAACAACACTTCAAATTAAAAGATTAACACTTGACGCGACATTACCGACACGCGCATCCCCTGGATCAGTTGGTTATGATTTATATAGTTTACACGATACGGTTATTCAACCTGGATCACGAGACATTGTGAGCACGGGTATATGTGCAACAATTCCATTGGGGTGTTACGGACGAATTGCACCACGCTCGGGTTTAACTGTGCGGTATGGTGTTCACGTGGGTGCCGGTGTTATTGACCCAGACTACACGGGGGAATTAAAAGTCTGCCTATTTAATCTCGGATCTGTTCCGTTCGAAATTAAATCGGGGGAGAGGATTGCTCAGTTAATTTTAGAAAAGTGTTTAACACCCCTTATTCAAGAAGTGACTGATTTACAAAAGACTATGCGTGCTAACAGAGGATTTGGGTCCTCTGGTGAATTATAAATTTTAATAATTGTTTAGTTTCCGAATGCAACACCACCCATACCATTCTTAATTCTGAGAATGTTATAGTTGACTGCATACGCACGAATAAAATGTGCATCAGCCGTAGTTGGATCACTGATCGTAATCTTAGCGTTATCAATTCTCGAAAAGTTCAATGTACCAGTTGGCTGAGACTTGTCCATTGTGAGTGCAAATGGCCACGTCGCAATTGGTTCTTCTTTAGCACCTGGTGGGAAATAAGAACAATGTCTGGTTGGAACAACGTTACGATGGTATTCAAGCGACATATTCTCGAAGAGTGGTGTACCGTTAATAAACATAGACGCGGTACCACCTACACCAAATGTATACGTAGCACCAGTACCAAATGCAGCAATGTGAATAGACTTAACTGGGTGGTTAAAGTACGTAAGATCGATTGTTTTTTCCGAACCGTTCACAGGTTGAAATTGTGTTTGTGTCATAAGAATTTCATGTTCTGTTTTAGAAAAGAATTCGCGTTCCTCTGTATCAAGGAATATGTACGAACCATACACTTTGGGTGTAGTCCCTGGTGAAAATGTACCATTTCTACACTTAATTCTTATTTCAACTTCGTGGTATTGGAGACCGACAAGTGGGAGTGATTTAGTCCAATCTTCACTGAAGAAGAATGGGATAACGTAACTATCAGCTGAAGCGTTCTCACCAGCGTCATCACACCCAGACCATGTAGAAGCCTTAGCCTGTGTGGTATTGTAAAGGGCGCCGTGTACACTGTTAATGAATCCCGTATCAATTTTAGACACTTCTTGTCCACCAATATACAGTGAAAATTCGGTTGGTTGGGAGAATGCGACTTCGTTTTTGTTGTATATACTAGTGTTATTGTCTTTTGCGTTAATGCCTGTAGCTTCAATCCAAATATAGCTTAAAAGATCCCCCTTGGATTTTATTGGTATAGAGACTTCACTACCTGAACTAAATGATCCGATATAATCGAGACGTTCTGGTTTAATTGCGAAGTTGGTATGACGTTTATAGTTTTGTCTAAAAAATGAGACTTGTGGGTCGCCTGTGATGTACACATCTTGGGCACCGACCGATACGAGGTCAATCAAAGCAGCTGACATATTTTACTAATATAGTATATTAAAAAAATTGAGCATAAACGTATTAAGAGACATGGTTGTTTTTCAAGCCCTCACATGGGAAACCGAAGATAAACACGCACAACACCTGGTACATATATTTGGAAAAACACAAGACGGTAAATCTGTATGTGTTACAACAGAATTCCAACCTTATTTTTTTATAAAACTCCCTACTGGTGATTACAATACACACGCCGAACTATATTACGAGAGTATTATGAAACGGTGTCCTGGTTTAATAATTAGTTACGAGATACAGACATCTATGGATGTATGGGGATTTCAAAACAGTAAAAAGTTCTATTTTATGAAACTTACTTTTGAAACATTAACACAACGTCGTAAAGTTGGTTACGCTCTCAAAGAATCATTGAAGATATACGAAGAACCACCACCAAGAGTATACGGTGAACCGTACGATATACCGGAACCCCAATTTGTAAAATTGAAACTTTACGAGTCTAATTTGGAACCGGTCCTGAGGTTAATGCATATAACCGGTATCCAATCGACTGGGTGGTTGGATTCCGGTGATGCATGTACACCGACAAATTACTCAAATACTGATTTTGATTTGATGTGTTACGACTGGAGAAATCTAAAACCTGTTAATAAACCCGAAACCGCGCCATTTGTTGTGGCTTCTATTGATATTGAGTGTAATAGCTCTACTGGTAAATTTCCTAGTGCGAGTATATACGGCGATTGTTGTTTCCAAATAGCAGTATCGTTATGTTCTTTTGGTAATGACGTACCATACGATAAAACGTGTTTCTGTTATAAGAAAACGGATCCTAACCTGGAAGGGTGTACTATTTTAAGCTATGATTCAGAAAAGGGAATGCTTGAAGCATTAAGTGAATACATGGTAAAAATGGACATTGATATTATTACTGGGTGGAACATATTTGGATTTGATATGGAATATATAATGACACGTGCAAAAATGGTTGGGTGTTCCAAATCTTTTTTTGAAATGAGTAAACTTAAGGGGTATAAATGTGAAATGAAAATTAAGAAGTTATCTTCTAGTGCACTTGGTGACAATGAACTTAAACTCTTACCAATACCTGGACGTTTTATATTCGATTTATTTCATGAAGTTAAGAAGGGGTATAAACTTGATTCATATAAACTCGATAACGTTTCTAAATTATACCTAGGTGATCAGAAAATAGATATGTCTCCTAGAGAGATGTTTGCACGTTTTAAGGAAGAAGACCCTGTAAAATTACGCGAGGTAGCTGAGTATTGTATTAAGGATACACTTCTTCCACACAGATTACTCTCTAAACTTTGTATACTTATTAACCTTCTAGAGATGGCAAAGGCAACTTGGGTGCCGTTATGTTACCTTGTAGAAAGGGGTCAACAAATTAAAGTGTTTAGTCAGTTAACGAAAAAGGCACGCGAAATGAATTATATAGTTCCTACTATTCAGTGGGGCGAGGGGTTGGTAGACGGATACGAAGGGGCCACTGTACTCGAAGCGCAAAAAGGTGCATACTATACGCCGATAACCGCCTTGGATTTCGAGGCGTTGTACCCATCTATAATGGTCGCACACAACTTATGCTATTCAACCATGATTATGGATCCCGTTTATGAAAATAAAAGATTATACCCAGATTTAGAGATCGAAACGTTTGGTAATTATAAATTCGTACAAAATGTACCGAGTCTTGTACCGAGTATTTTAACAGAACTTAAACAGTTTAGAAAACAGGCTAAGAAAGACATGGCCGAATCATCAGGATCTTTAAAAGAAATGTACAATGGTAAACAATTGGCGTATAAGATATCAATGAACTCTGTATATGGTTTCACAGGTGCATCAAAAGGTATGTTACCATGTGTTCCTATAGCATCAACAACAACAATGAAAGGTCGTATGATGATAGAGGATACTAAGAATTATGTTGAGAAACATTACCCGGGTGCAAAGGTGAGGTACGGTGACACCGATAGTGTAATGGTTGAATTTGACGTCGGTGAACGTAAAGGTGAAGATGCTATTAAATATAGTTGGGAACTTGGTGAACGTGCGGCGGCGGAGTGTACAAAACTTTTTAAGAAACCAAATAATCTCGAACTTGAAAAGGTATATTACCCGTATTTTTTATATTCCAAGAAACGATACGCGGCAAAATTATGGACAAAGGGTAAAGACGATAAGATGAATATGGAATATATAGACGTAAAAGGTCTTCAACTTGTTAGACGTGATAATACACCATACATGCGCGAAGTTTGTAAAGAATTACTTGATGTTATTTTGGAAAGTAATGACACCGTTGCACCAAAGGCACTCGCTTTACAACGTGCTGTAGAATTACTAGAAGGTGATGTTCCTAATGATAAATTAATTCTTTCTCAACAACTTGGAGACTCGTATAAATCTCAGAATTTACCACACGTACAAGTTCGTAATAAAATGCGCGATAGACAACCCGGTTCTGAACCACAATCCGGTGACCGTGTACCTTTTATTTTATGTAAAACATGGGACCCTCGTGCAAAAGCGTATGAAAAAGCAGAAGACCCCAAATATGCAGAGGAAAAAAAGTTGGATATAGATTATCCATACTATTTTCTTAACAAATTTCTCAACCCCGTATGTGATTTGATAGAACCGTTATTTGATGATCCTAAAGAAGAAATATTCGGAGAACTTATAACTGGTTCTAAACCAGAAAAACGTAATAAACTATGTGATTATGACCCAAAACAGACACGAATATCTGATATATTTAAACTTAAAAAATAGAACATATTATAAAAAAAGAGAGTATGATTGAATGTATTTTTTCAGAAACATATACAATTTATGAAAAAAATTTAAATCAACTTGAAAAACATAAACTAATCAAATTATATCGCGCGTTATCTATCAGATATAACAAGCCATTTTCTGAAATTTCTAAAAACTGTAAAATTGTAAATATAGAAGAAGATATTGAAATACCAAAAACCTTGAATGAACGTGATTATGATAATAAAGAATATTCAGATCTATTAACATGCATGTTAGAACATACATTCAAAAGAATTGATAAAGTAATTATTCAATCCTTAGAACGTGTATCTAAAGAAAATGCTGGATTGATCATTTTGAAAAACAATCTGGATTTGATTCAAGATACCCATAAAAAATCACAAACGAATGGATATTTATGCCTTGGTATTAATAGTAAAGGTACTGTATGTTGTCAAAGAGCTGTAAGAACTGTAGGTAAATTTCAATTCTGCAAAAAATGTGCAAAAAATGCAACTATAGAAGATGTACCTGTTCGAACATATCATGGAAATGTTTATTCTAATTCTGATAAATCACATAGCGACGATTCTGAAGATGATAACCCGTTTCCGTTTAATACATATTTTAACAAAGATACTTAAAGTTATGCATATTTTAATAGATAAGATGAATAGATCAAATGTATTATTAACGTCTATAAATGAATTCTACGGAATATATGAAAACCGTGATATTTTGACACAAATATTAAATAAATCTGGTGGTATTTCGTTAAGAAATTTAGAATGGTTTATTACAAATTATTCAAAAAAGAATAACTTAACTTATAAGACATGCGACGGTAAATTGTTTAGCGTCCACGTCGCTTATAAATCGAGTTTAGATGGTTATAGTAAAAAGTTATTTGACCCATTTTGTAGAGCAGATAAAATTACATATAACATACCTGGTACAGCTAATGAAATCCATACAACTGTTGCTCAGTTAAATTTCATTAGATGGTGTATAAAAAACAATATTATCGATTATATAAAAGATCATAAGATGCAAATATTTAATAAGTCCGTATCATGAAACCATTTTCGAATGAAAGTGTTTGATAACCAACATAATACATATTAAGTGTATAATCATTTGTTAGACCACTTACCATTTTTACATCTAGAACAGTTTTATTAGATTTTAATTGACTAAAATCCAGGCTTCCCGATGGTTCCACATTAATCGGATTCATCGAGAATGCATACGTGTATATATTTCTAAATGGTCTTGATAACCGGTTTGATAAAGGTACGGTATATTTATAGTATTTATGGTCACTATCCTGAAAACCTGGTACATCTTCACCATTTATAAATATTTTGGCGCTTAGCATTGGTGGATTATAAAATTCATTTATTATTGAATATTGTACATTCGACGAAAAGTTATATCTATTTGCGAATACATTTGCTAATAAATTATTACCACCTGTAAATATTTTTTCATCTTCAAACTCTTCCCGTCTAAAAAACCAATTGATACTTTTAACTGGTATTTTAGGAACGAGTTCAAGTTTGGTAGTCGTTTCACCAGCTTTTATAACAGTCGATGGATGTCTTTGTACAAAATCGGTAATAAAAGTATGTTTTTTGTTTTTTATATACGAACGTTCACTATCTTCTAATGTAATTTCTTCCGTTACGATATCAAAACTATTTAATGATATAGTACCTGTATAATCGGTAAAAAATGTTTGTGGTTTAAATTTTATATCAAATTGTATTTTTTGTTTATTAATAGCACACGTTGGGAAATATGGACGATTTGGTTTATTTGTATCGTATTCATCACCTTCATATTTTCTTGAAAAGAAAAATGGTATTGGTATAAATAGTTTAGACTTAAACTGACTAAAAATTTGATTACCTGCTAATAAAGCTGTATCTTCGGCTAAATTTCTATTAACCGTATACCTTTTTGTTCTCTTTTCTGATTCATCTAGGTAAAGTTCATCGTATATTATACCCCAATCGGAATGGAATGTTTCAATAATGGTTTCGTCTACACGCATTGTTATTGATTCTATTACGTGTCTACCAACTTGATCAGCGTAATAATAATCATTCCCCCCTCCAGATGGTAATCCTGGGAGTTCCATTGAAATATACATATTCGATAAAAGGTCACCCATGTTTCTCGGGTTAAGCGTAACCTTAATAGTTTCATCGAATGGCCAACTCGCTTTAGCATTCCCTGGTTTAATTATATTTGTACTCTTATGAAATTTTCTAAAGTTAGAATGTCTCTTAACATCATAATTAAATAATGAATTTGTAGTTTCATTTTCCAATAAGTATGTATCTTGTTTACCTATTGCATTTAATGATATTATAGCGCCTGTGTCTGGTCCACTTGTATCACACATACTATTTATTATAACACATTTTTTTAAATGTCGTTATACACAATCATTTGCCTATTTTTAAAATTCTTACATATATATTTTTGTAAGGAAATGTACCATAATTGTACATATAAAGTTGATAACGAATAACATTGACCTTTTAACGATTTAACCTTTCCAATTTCAAAATCTCGTATTTTTTTTAAACCTGGTTTTTTTACAAGTTCGAAACACGAAAAACATACACGAGTAAGTTTCATACCTAAAAACTTATAATATGTTTCATTATTATATAACCATATAGGCCTGATATTTCTATATTTCCTTATAAGACTTCTAACTTCGTAATTATCCGATTTAATATATACATTTAAAGGACAATTACATAGAAAACAGAACCCTTTGCATCTAATTCGTACATACATAAAAGATACAGTTATTATTCTTTTATGTACTATAATGAAATTATACAACCTGATGGAACTCCTATTATAGGTATAAATTACGATGAAGAAAGACCAACTATACTGGAAGTTTTACCCAACCCCGAAATCCAACAACAACAACCCGACTATCAAATATTCGATCCGAAAATTTCATATTGGTTAAATTTGTTTATTATTTTAGTTAGTGTATATTACACATTTTCATATGATAATATGATATCTATATCTAATTGTATAGCATGTATATTACCATTACATAGTACGCAAAATAACAGTTTATACGGTATTATTGGGTATACTGTATATATTATGTTTGCTATGCTGTTAACAACATTTTTGGGTATATATGAATATTTATGGTATTATGTTATTTGCAATTCTATAATTATATGTATTTTTATAACCTCAGTTGCGAAATATGTAATATATAGTACGAATCAAACTCAAACTCAAAACATAAATGAACATGTTATATGAACAAAAAGACCTAGATGTTGCTAAATCGTTGTACGGTGACGATATAGAAAAAAGTGAACGTTTTGCGAGAAGTATACATAAACTCAGGGAGTCTCGCAAAAAGTACGATGATAAAAGAGAAAAGTACAAAATCAAATTTATTGAAACTGTTCCCGAACGTAAAATAGAAAATAGAACAAAATTTAACACTTGTGCCGCTTCAACGTTAGGTGGTAAAAAGTGTAATTTTAGAGCATCTTGTGGCAAATACTGCAAAAAGCATTTACCTAAAATTTAAATATATTGTAATAATAAAATGTTAGATCAGGAAACACTCCGACCCGTCATAATAGCCATGGCACTTTATCTTGCACTTTCTCAACTCATACCAGAACTTTTCAAAAAACCAACAAATATTAAAATAATCGACGATATAGTTGCAATGCTTATTGCTCAAAGAGGTTCACTTACATCAGGTACTATTCTCACCGGTATCATTGTTTTCGTTACGAATTACGTTAACGACGAATTCTTGTAAAACGTTTTCTTTACTCGTTAAAAGTCGTGTTTTTGAATGATCCATATACCTTATTTTTTTATTATATGCATCTTCCATGAATTCCATAAGTTGTTCCATATTTGGTTTCCCCCATTGCATACCTGCTTTATAGAGAAAATCATCCCTTGGTAATTTATGAAGTTCACATTTTATAGTATACGGGGTATCTATATACTCTGTAGCCCCTCCATAATCTGTTATAATCACAGGCTTATTTCTTATTGCTGCTTCTACGGCACCCATACCAACTCCCTCTGATGATGAAAAATTCACATAACAATCCGATCTACAGTGTATTTCTTCCATAACTTCATCGGAAACTAAGTCATTTATTATTGTTACATTTGGTATATTGATTTTAAACGGGTATTTACACGTTGCTTTAACAATTAATCGTGCATCTGGTTTATTTAATCTTACAAATGCTTCTAATATCTTATTAAAGTTTTTTCTCGGATCATATACATTACCTATATGATAAAACGTATATGGTCTTTTATCGGGTATATGTGCATGTATAACACAAAACTTTGTATTTGGGAACTGTCTTTCGAAAACATTTTTACAGTATTTACTGGGTACCATAATACTGTCAAATAGTTCGAAAAGTTTACCGTAATCTTCATGAACAGTTTCAGTTTCACAGACGGTCATACAAACAACTTTTTTTATTTTACGTTTGATTTCTGGTATTTTATCTAACCAATATTTAACAGGAAGTGCGAAGATAAAAGCGCTATCAGATTCAGGTATTTCCTGGTCTATTTCAATATATTTAGTATACCCATCTTCAGGGAAAAGTTCCATATATTTTGTACAGTGTTGACCGATTCCACTCAGGAGAGTTGGTCCAATGAATAACATTTACTATAAAGATTATCTTTCTTTTATATATATTACACAATGGACTCTGTCAGAGAAAAAATAACGATTGAACTCGCTAGATCTAAAATTCGTACCGAAGAGATATACTCTATCATTAAACAAATTGCTGATCACATAGAAGCACCAACACCAGCGAGAGTTGTTAAACCAGCGCTAGTTGTTAAACCAGCACAAACACCAGCGCCAGCGCCAGCGCCAACACCAGCACCAACACCAGCACCAACACCAGCGCCAACACCAGCGCCAGCGCCAAAATCAGCTGCAAAGAAAATTGTTTCTCCAACTAAAAAAGCACCAGCTAAAAAGACACCAGTTAAAAAAACTGAATAAATTTAAAACCTTTGTTGCATAGATATTGGTATTTGGGTAGGCGCGGGTACACTTTTACGGTTTATCATATAAAACCCACCGCATATTAATAAAATTATTGTCAAAAGATAGTAAAGAGGGTATTTTTTCTTTTTTTCCTTTTCCATTTGTTCGATATCTTTCTTATCTGGAAGTTTTTTAACGTTTACATTAAGATCTTCTATCTTCCCGATAAGTTTGTACAAAGCCTCTAGAATTTGAACTTCACGGTTTATAGGTTTTTCCTTTACATCAATGGATGTTACTTCCAATGTCATAAACCATTCTGCATCCGATTGTAAATCTGTATATGTATTATCACCTTGTAATTCGTTTATTTTAAAATCGAGTTTTTGTATTGATATAGGATTGAACAGATTTGTTTGTCTATTAAAACTTCTCCAATGTTTATCGTGTTGTTTATAATTATTAGACCCGTCAAAATCTCTTTCTAATGCTATTCTTGCAAAAACCTGCCCTCTACGTTCATCTAACATTTGTGCAACCTTTGGTACATCATCACACAGTATATCTATATACTTGGCACCACTACCTGTACCAGAACCCGTATTACCAATCTGAGTAACATAAAAATCAACCAGTTTTAAACCACACACTTTACTAATATCTGACACGTGTGTATTCGATGAAATATCAAGATCTATTGTAAAATTGTTATTTGTACCTGTCACAAAATTTGAATCAACAGTTATGTATTGTACCTTTTTTGGTAACTCCTGGAGTGAAACCATCTTGTATTTAGTATATAAAAAAATAAATATAAATAACAGCAATAATGTTTACCTTTTATGCTAGTGTATGTCGTTTATTATCACCAAATCCACAAGAATTAAAAAAGTCATATTCGTGTTCATCTTTTGATTCTAACGTTAATGTGGAAAAAACACCGTATATAGATACAGAGAATAGTAAATATAGTGAAATTGTTTCAATGAACGATGCTGGTGAAGTTATTGTATTAGAATATAACATATACGATAAAACGTTTGTTCAATATATACCTAAGTTTAAAAGATAAGTATAAAAATATATAAAAATGAAATGGACGACTACATTGCCTTACACACGTACGACTATAAACTCTCGTTTTGTCAAGCGACAAACGAACT
>Ga0307488_10002239_pt1 | contig 16353 bp, 14 predicted proteins | sample SB02metaG_FD_202248 | JGI IMG/M metagenome (GOLD analysis project Ga0307488, IMG submission 202248) | Sea-ice brine microbial communities from Beaufort Sea near Barrow, Alaska, United States - SB 0.2 | ecosystem: Environmental > Aquatic > Marine > Coastal | place: USA: Alaska | collected... | reverse complement strand
GTACGCCAATTTTGACCGCTAGCGATACTGAAGGTGCGGGTGAGATGTTTAGAGTATCGACTTTAGATATGCAAAATATCCCTAAGACTGAAAAAGGCGAAGTAGATTACAGCCAAGACTTTTTTGGAAAAGAAACTTTTTTAACCGTATCAGGTCAATTAAACGGCGAAACGTACGCCACTGCCATGTCAAAAATTTATACCTTTGGTCCTACATTTAGAGCTGAAAATTCCAACACGAGTCGCCACTTGGCCGAATTTTGGATGATCGAACCTGAAGTAGCCTTTGCTGATCTAGCCGACATAGCTCAGTTATCTGAAGACTTACTAAAATATGTATTTAAAGCGGTACTCGCAGAACGACCAGACGATATGGCCTTTTTTGCCGAGCGGATCAATAAAGAAGCCATATCCCGTTTAGAAAAAGTCATAGACCAAGATTTTGTGCGAATGGACTACACACAAGCCATTGAAATTTTGCAAAACTGCGGTAAAAAGTTTGAGTTTCCTGTGAGCTGGGGTGTGGATTTGTCCTCAGAGCACGAGCGTTACTTAGCTGAAGAGCATGTTGGTGCACCTATCATCATGCAAAACTACCCGAAAGACATTAAAGCCTTTTATATGCGCATTAATGACGATGGTAAAACGGTAGCCGCTATGGACGTATTAGCACCGGGCATTGGTGAAATCATAGGTGGCTCACAACGTGAAGAACGTCTTGACGTGTTCGACCGTCGTTTAGCAGAAATGAATCTCGACCCAGAAGACTACAGTTGGTATCGCGACTTGCGTAAATACGGCACTGTTCCCCACTCAGGCTTTGGATTAGGTTTTGAACGATTAGTCGCCTATGTAACAGGCATGCAGAATGTGCGTGACGTGATAGCCTTCCCAAGAACACCGGGTAACGCTAGTTATTAAACATAGGTAATGGTTATATTTTGATTAAGCCACTTTTCAAGTGGCTTTTTTCTGTATCCAGCCAAACTGGGGATAAGGTACACCTCTTTAACGAAGTACCCAAGATTAAATAAAGAAGAGCAGAATATAGCGAGGCAAGCTAAACCTATGGTTACAACTAGAGGTCTTAACCAACGAACTTTGAAAGAGATTGACGAGAGTGTTTCAAGCATTGTTACTTAATTTAATAAATGTTGATCAGGTTATACAGGCCGTCTAATGTAGCTTATTGCCAACAGAAGGACAAGAATCCGCCCCTAGGTTGATAAGTCCTATACGCTTATTTCACCCTTCATGTACTCTACCCCATTGCCGGTCAAAATAACTCTGTCTTCGACTAATCTACAGTGCACCACCCCACTTCTTTTGGATAATTGGCGTCCACATAGAACAGATAAACCTAGGCGACGACCCCAATAAGGAGCTAATTCACAATGTGCTGAACCAGTGACGGGATCTTCATTGACGCTTAATTTTGGGAAAAAACAGCGACTGACAAAATCCACATCCGTGCCTTGTGCCGTGACAACCACTCCCCTTAAATCAAGGTTTAACCACTGAGAAAAATCAGGATTAAGACTCATGACCTCTTTGACACTATCTAACACCACCACATAATCAAATCCCGCCAATATTGTGTGGGCTTTGATGTTGCCTAATCCTAATAATAATGCAGCAGGCGCATCAACGGCTTGGGGCATAGAAGCGGGGAAGTCCATACTGAAACCAGCATCAATTTTAGTGACGACCAATTGCCCACTTTTGGTATCAAAAATGGCGCTCGGCGCACAATAATGGCAATGTTGATACAACACATAGGCAGCGGCCAAGGTGGCATGGCCACATAAATCCACTTCCTCTAAAGGTGTAAACCATCGAAGTTGAATGTTTTTGTCAGTCTGAACAAAAAATGCGGTCTCTGATAAATTATTTTCCTCTGCAATTTTTTGCAAAAGGTGATCATCTAACCAGTTTTCTAAGGGACAAACCGCAGCGGGGTTACCCTCAAACACCTTATTGGCAAAAGCATCTACTTGGTATAGTTTTATCTTCATATAGCTCCGGTAAAGTCCTAAGCAACCTTGTTATCGAGTAAGTCGCTATAACTTATCTCTGTTCTTTTTACTGACAAAAAACATCTGTCTTAACGCTTCTTAACTTGGCTTGATGTAAACCACTTCATCTTGTTTGTCATCATCACGCAGCAACCAAGCAACAGGTCTACATTGCCTTGACGTAACTCTCTTAGCCTTCTTGCAAAGGGCATGGAAGGGATTTCAATTTCCATATTCATATTTATATTTATATTTATATATTTTGCAATATCTTTAAGGTATTGCCGTGCAGACCATTAACAAACTATTCGGGTACAGAAGTACGGATGACCTGTTGGCCAAAAAAAAAGCGAAAAAAACCTAACCCTGTAATGAAAAACAGCACGTGTAATCCCATCACAAAACCTACAAAAAATGACAGTCTATTATTACTTACGCCAGAGCTTAAGCCAATAGTCAATATCTAACGCCCTAACCAATTCTTACCATACATTTCAATTATCCAGATATGTTCATTAATAAAATGTTGCAACATCTTGGTATACGTTAGTGTTGAACCCATAACGTATTTTGTAAAATTAGGCACCTATAAAAAATAGACCTAAACCAACCACGTCAACAACTGCGCCATCGTCAAAGGAATGTGTGGAGTTGCCGGGCATTTTTGACTTTAACAGGAGAATTAACAACAATGAAAAAATCAAAACAACTCTTTACCGAAATAACCTCAGATGGACAACTAAACATATCCCTTACTGAACGGGATGTACCTACACCTAAATCTCATGAAGTTATAGTGCGCATCGAAGCAGCCCCAATCAATCCATCAGATATGTGGCCGATGTTTGGCCCCGCGAATTTAGCAGAAGCACGTTATGACGCAGACAATAAAGTCATGACTGCACCTGTACACAAAGGTATATTACCCCGTATTAAGTCACGTTTAGATCAAGTGTTACCTATAGGTAATGAAGGTGCCGGTGTGGTAGTAGCAGCTGGCGATCACCCCGCTGCACAGGCGTTAATGGGTAAAACAGTAGGCGTGTTATCTGGAGCTGTTTATAGTGAATATTGTTGTGTACCTATGCAAGCATGTATTGTGCATAACGAAGGCACTACGGCTAAAGATGCCGCATCTTCTTTTGTGAACCCACTAACGGCATTGGGCATGGTCGAGACCATGCGTATGGAAGGACATTCTGGTTTAGTGCACACCGCAGCAGCCTCTGCTTTGGGGCAAATGCTGAATAAAATCTGCCTAGCTGAAGACGTGCCTTTAGTGAATGTTGTGCGTAATCAACAACAGACTGACATTTTAAAAGCAATTGGTGCTAAACATATTTGCGATTCTTCTAGCCCAACCTTTAAAGCGGATTTGTATAAAGCGATTCTAGAAACAGGTGCCACCCTTGCCTTTGATGCTATTGGCGGCGGCGATTTAGTCAGCGATATTTTAACCGCGATGGAAGCGGTAGGCAGTAAAGATGCGGTGGGTTTTAATACCTACGGCTCAGAAGCAAACAAACAAGTGTATATCTATGGTGGTTTAGACTTTTCGCCCACTGTGCTTAACCGTGCTTATGGCATGACATGGGGCATAGGCGGATGGTTGTTGATGCGCTTCTTGGGTAAATTAGCCCCCGCTCAAGTGGGTGAGTTACACAAAAAAGTAGCAAACGAAATAAATACTACCTTTGCTTCTTCTTTTACCGAAGAGCTTAGCTTGGAAGAGGCTATACAGCCTCAAACGGTGCTCAAATACAACGCTAAAAAGACCGGTGAAAAATACCTAATTAACCCGTCAAAAGCTTAAAAAACAAGGGCGCATAACGCGCCCTTTTTATTGAAGTTAAATAACCTTTACCAGATACGCACCCGATCCTCAGGCGCTAAATAAAGTGCATCATCAGGCTGCACGTTAAAGGCTTCATACCAAGCATCATGATTACGCGGTGCCAATGCACGATAACGACCCGGAGCATGCGTCCCCCCTTTTAATTGCGACAACATACTTTGTTCAGTGCGTTTTTCACGCCATACCTGCGCCCAAGCTAAGAAGAACCGTTGGTCGCCTGTGACACCATCAATTACTGGCGCATCTTTACCATTCAAACTGAGTTTGTAGGCGTGATAAGCCATAGACAGTCCACCCACATCACCAATGTTTTCGCCCAGGCTATTGCGACCATTAACAAAGTTGCCTTCGATGGGCTCGTAAGCACTGTACTGTGCAGCAAGTGCATCGGCTTTAATTTCAAATGCCGCTCGGTCTTGGTCGGTCCACCAATTTTGTTGAATACCATTGGCATCAGACTTAGAGCCCTGATCATCAAATCCATGACCCATTTCGTGGCCAATGACGGCACCTATACCACCATAGTTTACAGCTGGGTCGGCGTTAGGATCAAAGAATGGCGGCTGTAAAATGGCAGCTGGAAACACAATTTCGTTAAACGAGCTATTGTAATAAGCATTCACGCGTTGTGGAGCCATTCCCCAGCGGTTACGATCTGTCTTTTCGAGCTCTTTGGCTGCACTATCTTCTCGGAAAAACTCACGCAAACGCACCACATTTCCCAATAAGTCGTCTGTTTTTATCTCTAAGCCGTCAAAACGTTGCCATTCATCTGGATAACCAATTTTAGGCACAAAAGCCGCAAGCTTGGCTTGAGCATTCACCTTAGTGTCAGCTCCCATCCAGTCTAAACCTTCTATACGTTCACCCAGGGCTTGACGTAAATTTTTAACTAAGTCAGCCATTTGTGATTTTGAACTAGCAGGAAAATGTTTTTCAACATAGGTTTTACCTATAGCAAAACCAAGTGACTCAGTACCGGACATAGCAGAGATAGCACGCTTCCAACGTGGACGCGGCTCTTGCTGACCATTTAAAGTTTTTCCAAAAAACTCGAAGTTAGCAGTAAAAACAGCATCAGACAAAAGTGACGCATGATTAGAAACAGTATGGTAAATCAAATAATCTTTCCAGACTCCAAGGGGCTGCTCACTTACCACTTTAATGACGTCTTTGACAGGCTGTGGTTGGGATATATTCAGGTGAGGTATTTTATAACCTGTCTGGGCAAAGTAAGTGTCCCAATCAAACCCCGGATAAGTGTCAGTTAAGTTTTCACGCTCTATTTGATTAAGAGAAAGGTCACGATCGCGACGTTTTTCACGAGGCCATTGCACTTCAGCAATTTTAGTTTCTAGTGCGAGTATTTGCTGAGCCTTTTGTGCGGCACCTTCAACCTTGGCAAAACTTAACATTTGTTCAATATGCGCCACGTAGGCGTTACGAATGTCTAGGAAACGCTCAGTGTCTTCGAGGTAATATGAACGATCGGGTAAACCTAATCCAGCTACCCCAACAGACATTTCATACTGATCAGGGTCTAAGCGGTTAAACCACATACCACCACTAATAGGGCTAGTTGAACCGTCTAACCAAGCACTACCAAACGCAGCTGTTAGAGTTTGTTTGTTATCTATATTGTTAATTTTTTCTAGTATACCACTGATAGGTTTAAGGCCCTTAGCGTTAGCAGCGTCAGTGTCCATGTAAGCAGCATAAAAATTAGCCACCATTTGTTGTTCTTGATTTAGCGATTTTGCTTGACTGATTTCTTCTACTAACTCTTTTATTTGTGTTTCACTGCGTTCGGCTAATTTATCAAATGCACCGTAGCGAGTTTTATCGCTAGGCATGTCAAAGTTGTCGTACCAAGTGCCCCCTGCATATTTAAAAAAGTCGTCACCTGGCTTAATGGACTCATCCCTAGCATCAAGCTCAACCCCAAAACTACCCAGCTCTGCAAACCCTTTGACCATATCTACACTGGCCGTTTTCTCAGATACATGAGTGTGTTCTTGTTCGGCCTGCTTACTGCATGCACCCAGTAAAAATACGGAAGCAATAGCGGCACTGATTATTGTTTTTTTCATTACTGTTCCAACTGTCGTTAAATTATGTATTAAAAAAATCATTCTATTTAGAACATTGATAACCTATATTTGTCTCATTGAAAAGATAAACTACCCTATCGTCACTCTATCCATGTGAAGAAATGTGTCAGGGTTGGTCTTATGACCTTGTTAAATGGTATAAGTCAAACAAAGCGCTATATGACTATCACAGCACAGTAATAAACCGAATAATACGAATAAAATGCGAGGAGCCAAAATGAACAAACTGCAAAACGCATTGTTTGCTCAACAAAACAGTAAAAATCTACTAAAACAAGCTCAGCTAGCTGCGTTTGAATATATAGATAATCAATCAAACCAGCGCGTATTTCCCAACGAAGAAAACATTGAAAAGCTCACTACCTTTGATGAATCCTTACCCGAGGCAAGCAGCGACCCAGCATTATTATTAGAGCTACTTAACACGGTAGGATCAGCTAATACCGTTGCTCAAACTGGAGGCCGTTATTTTGGGTTTGTGAACGGTAATGCCCTACCCGTTACCTTGGCCACTAAATGGTTGTCAGACGTATGGGATCAAAATGCAGCATTATATGTCATGTCGCCTATCGCATCTAAGCTGGAGAGTATTTGTCAAAGTTGGCTTAATCAACTATTTGGCCTACCTCAACATACTGTGGCAGGGTTTGTCAGCGGTACATCAATCGCCACATTATCAGGGCTCGCTGCGGCTAGATTTCGTCAGTTGCAAAAATTAGGATGGGATGTGAATCAGCAAGGATTATTTGGTGCGCCAAAAATACGCTTAATATTAGGTAAACAAACTCACGGCACAGTGGCTAAAGCCATTAGTTTATTAGGCTTTGGGCACACATCTATTGAATGGGTAGACTGTGATAAACAAGGTCGAATAATAGTCGCAAAGCTGCCTCAATTAGATCAAAGTTGTATTTTGGTATTGCAGGCCGGCAACGTGAATTCAGGTGCGTTCGATGATTTTTCTACATTATGTCAGCTTGCAAATACAGCCCAAGCTTGGGTGCACATAGATGGTGCATTTGGATTATGGGCTAAAGCATCCCATGTGTTTGATGAACACACTAAAGGCATGGAGCTAGCAGACTCATGGTCAGTAGATCCTCACAAAACCCTTAACACCCCTTATGATTGCGGTATTGTATTATGCAAAGATGCCGAAGCATTAACGAGCGCCTTGCATCAACAAGGCAGTTACATTCAACTCAGTGAACAGCGGGATGGTTTGTTGTATACCCCTGAAATGTCAAAACGCGCCAGAGCCATCGAACTGTGGGCGGCCATGAAATACTTAGGACGTACTGGTATAGCTGAGTTGGTTGAACAACTGCATAGTCACGCACAGTTTTTCGCAGACTTATTATCAGATAACGGGTTCACAATATTAAATGAAGTGGTCTTTAATCAAGTGATCCTGAGCTGTGAAACTGAGCAACTGACTCAACAAACGTTATCTTTAGTGCAGCAATCAGGCGAATGTTGGTGTGGTGGCTCAGTCTGGCATGAAAAAAGTGTCATTCGCATTAGCCTGTGTTCTTGGGCAACAACCAAACAAGATATAGTGCGCTCAGTAAACGTATTCGTAGCAGCTCGAAAGCAAGCGTTACAAACATAAGCATCTGAGTTTATTAATAAATATGTTACTGAACATTGTGATAAATTGATGTTTAATACCTCAGTAAAAATTGATTACATTAGCCATACGATGCCAAGTGAAACGATCGAAACTAAGACCATCATACCTAAGCCACATACTATGCGGTGCCATGAGTGCCACCTCACTGTTAAGTTGCCTTTATTGACTCATAAGCAGGCGGCTGTGTGTCCTCGATGTAATTTGCAACTAACGGTCTATCATCACAATGCATCACAACGAATTATTGCTTTGGCGACGACTTCACTTATCTTTTTACTCGCATCCTTGCCGTTTGAATTTCTGTCGTTTAGTGCTAGCGGCCAGTATCAGTCTATTGATATTCTTGGCAGCCTATGGATTTTAGTTGAAAAGGACTATGCTCTGCTTGCATTATTACAAGCGATTGTAGTGCTAATACTTCCCGCTTTTGTGTTAATGAGTTTACTCTATTTATTGGTACCCCTGCAGCTGGGTTTACGTCCCAAAAAAGCCGATTGGGTTGTCAAAACGCTGTTTAATTTGCTCCCTTGGACCATGGCTGAAATATTTTTGATTGGTGTATTGGTTAGCTTAATTAAAATTGTATCCATGGCTGAAATAGGATTAGGCTTATCATTCTTCGCTTTCCTACTTTTCACTATATTCATGACTATTACTCTATTATACGTTGATAAATATCAGCTAACCTTATTAATCGATAGTGAAGTAGAAGAAGAACATAAACCTATTAACCCTGCCCATAGCATCCAAACAACATGGGCTTTGTTATTCACCTCAATATTGTTGTACATCCCAGCCAACATTTTACCGATAATGCATACCAGTGTATTAGGCAGCGACGAACCCAGTACCATTTTGGGCGGCGTTGTATTGCTGTGGAAAATGGGCTCATACCCGATTGCAGTGGTTATTTTTATTGCTAGCGTGTTTGTCCCCGTAGCGAAAATAGTCATATTGTGCTGGTTAAATTATTCGGTTCAAGCCAAACAACAACATGCCAATAGTGAAAGAATATATTGGTACCGTATCACCGAATTTGTTGGCCGCTGGTCAATGATTGATGTGTTTGTGGTGGCGGTATTGGTAAGCTTAATCCAATTAGGCAATATTATGAGTATATTGCCCGGCCATGCAGCACTGGCATTTTGTGGCGTGGTGATTTGCACCATGCTTGCGGCTATGTCATTTGACTCAAGACTCATATGGTATGAGCCAGAAAGACTAAGAAGTGGAGAAAAACCAGTATGAGCCAAGATCCACAGGAACACTCTTCGGTGCCTGAAGAAGCCTTAATAAAACCTGTCAGAACTGTATCAAAAATATGGCTAGTGCCTATTATTGCCTTTTTTATTGGTGTATGGATGGTGTATTACCAATGGAGTAACCAAGGCCCGCTTATCACCATTGAGTTTAAAACAGCAACGGGGCTAGAAGCGGGAAAAACCAAAATAAAAACCCGTAACGTGGATATAGGTTTGGTAAAAAACATAGCACTTTCTGATGATTTAAGCGGTGTGTTAGTGACCGCCAGAATGGATAAAAATGCTGCATCTATACTTCATTCCGACAATCAATTCTGGATTGTTTCTCCTCGGGTGTCGCTAAGTGGTGTATCAGGTTTAGGCACAATTTTATCTGGTCCTTATATTAATATGGCACCTGGGGTCGAAAAACAAAAAAGTGACACATTTGTAGCTCTTGAAGCACCCCCTGTTACTCCAAAGGGCACGCCAGGATTACATGTCACTTTAAACAGTGAAAGTGAATTTGCCTACAAAAAAGGCGACCCTGTAGTTTATAAAGGCATTAAAGTAGGCGAGTTTGAAGATATTTTTTTCAACTTTGAGGAGAGGATTGTGTATTACAACACCTTTATCGAAGCGCCTTACCATAAACTTATTACGACTAACACTAAGTTTTGGGACATCAGTGGTGTACAAATGGAATTGGGTGCCAGCGGTGTGAAAGTCAGTACTGGTAGCTTAGAAACCCTGCTAACCAACGGGGTCACATTCGGTATACCTGAAGGCATGCCAGTAGGTGAACAAATAACCGAACGTAGTTTTTTTGATGTTCATCCGAATTATGACTCAGCATCCGAAGAACGTTTTAAATTAAGTGTGAAATACATCATCCTAGTAAAAGACACAATACGTGGCCTGCAAGTAGGTGCACCTGTTGAATACCGAGGTTTAGTAATAGGTAAGGTGTTGGCCATTAATTCATTAGAGAACAATCACGATAGTATATTGGAGCAAGGTTACGACATACCGGTGATCATCAGTATTCAACCGGGTCGTGTGCAACAACCAGATAACGCTATTGGCTTGGAATTTATTCGCAAGCAAACCAGCCTTTGGATTGAACGGGGCCTGCGAGCGACCTTAAAAACTGGCAACCTGTTAACCGGTGCCTTATTTGTAGACTTGCAACATTATCCAAATGCCCCCCTTATAAAAACTCAACGTCTACAAGGCTATGAGGTTGTTCCAACTATCTCAGGTGAATTCACAGAAATCACCACTAAGGTCACAGCCATATTGGACAACATTAACGATATCAAACTGAAAGCTATTTCTGATAACGCCAATAATATGTTGTCGCAAATTGCGCAGGCAGCGCAAGCACTTCAGAGCACAGCAAGCACTGCAGGCATTCTACTAACCACTGTTCATGAAGACAAAGTCAGCAGCGCATTAACCGACACGCTTGCAAACTTATCCAATTTGAGCAGAGATTTTTCAGCTGATTCTGAGACTTACAAAGAACTCAATCACACCATGCAGTCACTACAAAGTACGTTAAAGGAATTGCAACCATTACTCTTGCAGCTAAATAGTACACCCAACAGTTTGATTTTTACTGATAGCAGCGGCCCCAGATTAACTCCAAAGGCTAAAGTGACAGGCAATGAAGGAGCAGCAAAATAACATGAAAATAGTGACTATTTGTTTATCTGTAGCGTTATTGATCGGTTGTACATCTGAACCATTAAGTGTGCGCTACTATTTATTACATACTCCAGAGAATAAAGTACCAAACACCACTCTTGTAACACAACCTATCAAAACAAAACCTACCGTCGTTTTGCAGTTACTTAATGTGGCCGACTATTTGCGTCAGTCAAGCTTAGTGATGCAGGTAAATCAGCACGAACTTCATTATTCTCGCCAAGACGTGTGGGCAGAAAAATTACAATCTTCTTTTTACAAAGCCTTACTGCAAGATTTAAATGCGATTGGCCAGCATAATTATGTCCCAACCTCCTCTCCCAATGCGGCACATGCAACGGCTACTATTTCCATCCAATTAGAGCATTTCCATGCCACAGACGCATCAACTGTTGTCAGTTCTGGGCGTTATTGGGTCTCAGCAGATGATCCGCGAACCGGTAAAAATAAAGACCTTTTCACGTCGATTCATTCATTCTTTTTTGAATCAGATTTAACACAGGACGGATACGCTCATGCAGTTGAACAACTGAGGAAATTAAATGTCAATTTATCTAAGCAAATTGAAAAGGATATTGCGGCTTTGCCGAATAATGGCGTGGTGCAACCAAGCGATGCCATTGGCACAAAAACTAAGCAGCCAAATTGAAAAAGAGGCATACACAAGACGATAAAATATTCAGTGTTACGATTAGCATTGGATTACATCAAATTGCTGTAACTGATACGATTAACCAAGCAATCACAAAAGCAGATACCAACCTTTATAAAGTCAAGGAACCAGGGCGAAATGGTTGCATCATTGACTAAAACCTCACCTCAATAACAACAACGAAATGAATACCTAAGGTAGAACACCCAACTCATGCGATCCAATCGACATCCAATGAATGACAACACCCCAATTAACTGGCGTATATTTTCACAGCTATGGCCATATTTAACTGAATTTAAAGTTAGAGTAGGCTTAGCCCTGCTGTGTTTAATTGCCGCCAAAACCGCCAGTATTTACCTGCCGTTTATCCTCAAATATACCGTTGATGAACTGAATGCAGAACGTGCGGCTGACGCTATCATCCTAGTGCCTTTTGGCTTAGTTGCCGCCTATGGGCTGCTTCGTTTGGCTAATGTATTGTTTGGCGAGATAAGAGACACCCTTTTTGGAAGAGTAACCGAGCGAGCCATGCGCCGTTTGGGTTTACAAGTGTTTCGTCACTTACATAATCTAGACCTAGATTTTCACCTTAATAGACAAACTGGTGGATTATCTAGAGACATAGAGCGCGGCACCAGCGGTATCAGTTTTTTAATGCGCTTTTTAGTTTTCAATATTGTGCCGACGTTATTTGAAATAGCGGTTGTAGTGGGCGTGTTGTTCTACAACTACGGGGTAAGTTTTGCACTGATCATTTTAGTTTCGGTGATCGGTTATGTCGGTTTTTCAGTCAAAGCAACCGACTGGCGGACTAAATTCGTTCGTGAAGTGAATCAAGCGGACTCCAGCACTAGCTCAAGAGCCATTGATAGCTTACTGAATTACGAAACAGTTAAGTATTTCAATAACGAAAATTACGAAGCAAACAGATACGATGTTGACTTAGCCAACTGGGAAAATGCACGGCGTAAAAACCGCTTGTCGTTGTTTGCATTAAACGGTGGCCAAGCGTCGATTATTGCTATCGCTATGACCAGTATGATGGCGCTTGCGGCTTACAAAGTCGCCCAAGGTGATATGACCATTGGCGACTTTGTATTAATCAACGCCTTTACCATGCAAATATTTATGCCATTAAATTTCTTGGGGTTTGTATACCGTGAAATACGTGGATCGATTGCAAATATTGAAAATCTATTTAACTTATTAGATAAACAGCCTAATGTGCCAATAGATGAAAACGCCAAAGACTTAACAATCAGCCAGGGGAAAATAAGCTTTCACAAAGTGCAATTTAGTTATCGCCCCGACCGCACTATTTTGCATGATATTAGTTTTAATATCCTACCTGGACAAAAAGTCGCAGTGGTAGGAGAAAGTGGTTCGGGCAAGTCAACCTTAGTCAAGTTGTTATTTAGATTTTACGATTCTGCAAAGGGTAGCATCAGTATTGACGGGCAAGATATCAGTAAGGTCAATCAACACTCATTGCGAAAGGCCATAGGTATTGTTCCTCAAGATACAGTGTTATTCAACGATACTATTTTTGAGAACATTCGTTATGGCCGGCCAGATGCGGCTGATGCCGAAGTACAACAAGCCATTGACTTAGCCCATCTTCGCGCCTTTATCACATCACTTCCAGATGGTGAAAAAACGTCTGTCGGCGAGCGAGGCCTTAAGCTCTCCGGTGGCGAAAAACAACGTGTCGCCATTGCTAGAACTATATTAAAACGTCCACCTATTATGGTATTCGACGAGGCAACATCCTCTCTAGACAGCCAATCAGAACAAGCCATTTTGACTGCATTAAAAGAAATATCTCAAGGCCACACTAGCCTCGTGATTGCACACCGCTTATCCACTATTGTCGATGCAGATAAAATTGTGGTGATGGGCAATGGGCGGATATTAGAGCAAGGCAGTCATCGTCAGCTACTAGACTTAAACGGCGCTTATAAAAAACTTTGGCAAACCCAACAAAATCAACATCAGGAGTCAGACATTGGATAAACAAGCACTCTTGGACGCAATCAATCAAACCATGCCTTTTGGCAAATACGCGGGTAGAAAATTACTGCACTTACCTGAGCCTTACTTAGTGTGGTTTAGTAACAAAGGTTTTCCTGAGGGGAAATTAGGCCAGCAACTCGCATTGATGCATGAGGTTAAAGTGAATGGCTTAGAGTCCATGCTAGCACCACTTCTACGAGACGATTAATGGGTTATCAGCACACACGAAACCGTGTGAGAGACAGGCCTAAAACCGCTCAGCAAGATAATATCGATAATCAGATTTTGTGTTTGCATAAAGCGATGGCTGAAAAACTTATCGCTAACCATCACTATATTTCGCAAGTGCTGGACACAATAGAAACCCGTTACAAGTGCGGTAAAATGCGTTATGGAGCCTATTTATTTTGGTCGAGTCTAATGGAGCATATTCACCAACCAGAACTGTTTATGACAACGGTATTAGACAACTCGCCTCAAGCTCAAAAATATCGACGTCAAACCCCTTTTGTAGGCATATTGACTGAACAAGAGAGACAAGCCGCGTTAGACCAAATGACTTTTACCTAACCTTATTTAAATAGGTCAAACACAACAACCCGATTAACGTGTGTTTGTTTGCTGTTATTAACAACCTTCTATCCTCACGCTCAACAAGAGTGGCGAACACCCGCGACTGAAGATCTCATTTATCTTAAACTTGAAACAGGTACTACGATAATCGAACTTGCCCCATTTATGGCACCTAAACACGTTACTCTGTTTAAGAAATGAGTAGCGGCGGTGTTTTACGACGGTGTAGACTTCTATCGAGTGATTGCTGGTTTTGTTGCATAAGCAGGTGATGTATCAGAAGAAAAACCAAGTAAAATGAAGGCACGATTAAAGGCTGAGTTTAGCCAGCCTACACCATTAAAAATAGACTTTATGCTGGTGTAATCTCCAAACTTTATTCCCCGCAAACCGTTTATTTACATGGTTTTTCTGCTAGGCGTGTTCTTAGTACCAAGTGACTGGCTCTGGCTCTAGTTCACAGCTAACCTGCGTTTCCAATCCCCATTATGTTCCAACAGACACGCCTGCTCCGTATCAAAAAACACATGACGCCGTGCATCTTTAAGCAAAATCCCAGCTTTTAAAAGTTGCTTTTGAATTTGCTTACGTAGCGCCTTATCTTGCTCGCTAACGAGCATTGAATTGAGTGAGTCAGATTGATCTAATACACATGTGATCACTAGACTTCCTGGAAAGTTGGCATAATTGGCCGAGTGGGTTAACCACTCAAAACCAACTATGTCTTGTTTCGCATTCTCACAAACAGTCGTCAGTGCCTTTACCACATTGTTATCTAACTTTTTAACGGTTTTGTTCATGGTCTACCTAAACGCTTAGCCGTAGATGCATAAATAAGCGGTGTTGCTTTTCACTTGCACCTTAAAATGTTGATCTGCTTCTACCGTAAACTGTTCATTCACTCCAAAGGTCTGCCATTGTTCGCTGCCAGGCAATTGCACAAGCATAGTACCACTGACTACTTTCATAGTTTCAAACTGACTCGTGGCGAACTCATACTCACCGATAGCCATAACACCCATAGTGGCGGGTAAGGTGGCGGTATCAAAAGCAATGGACTTCACTTTGCCATCAAAATATTCATTTACATCAAACATGCTCTTTCTCATTAAATAGTTGGATAAACCTGATAGCTAATTTAACAGTTTTTTAAACAGTATTAAGCCACCAACAACACCTAATTTAGAAGCAAAAGAACTAGGGTAACGTTAAATTTTCATCCTCGTCCTCAGGCTCTTTATCTCCATCTTGTTGTTTTTTAACTTCTTGTTTGCGTTCTGCCATTGCTTCTATAGTACTTTGAGCACAAGGATCAGGCAGGATCATTTGAAAGAACAAACCAAAGGCAATAGCCCCCGCTTTGCGGTTTTTAACCCAACCTGTCATTTTTGTACATAGGTAAATAAAAATTACGAAGCACAACCAAGGCTGCAGCAACTGCCATAAAGTCATTAAAATATCCATCATATCTCTCAATAAACGGGTTAACTGAAATTCAGCGAACCAAAGATTTTTAGTAGTAGGCAAAGGTATTTGCCGATTAGTAATGTTTAACTAAGAGATATTTGCGATCCAGATTCATCACTGTGAACCTGCTTAAAATTTACGATTAGAATCGGGGTGAACTCAAAAGAGAGTGCAAGTTTCTGTCGATAGTTGAAGGTTGTGATTACCTTGTGTTGGTAATCCTCACAAATAGCAGCGAGACATTCGTGCATAAACTGCCGAAACGCATGTTCTACTTGTCGCTCTATTGCCCCTATAAATTGGCGCTGCTGCTTAACTTCGGTGTTTTGTTGGGATAAATAAGCATGTTTTGATTGAAAAACTTGGCCATAGATAAAGCTATTATCAATACGCTTATCTATTACACTAGACCTGACTTCTTCAATATGAAAGATTCGTTTAGCATTTTGTTCTAACTGAGTATCACCGACAGGGTGAAATTGCAGAGCCAAAAAACAGGCCGCAAAAAACAGGGTAAGAAATATTTCTAACACACGATTCATAAATGACTGATATATACGACTTTCATAACAATGAAGTGGAGACAGATTTAAAGACACAAGCAATAAAATTTACCTAAATCAGGTCTACACAATAACGGACTTGAATTTTCAAGATTTATTAAGGGATAACATGATTATTCAGCACCACGTCAATGATATTCAGACGCACACTGGGCTAATGCGTACATCGGTATTTCGCCCTTCAAAGGAAGGGAAATATCCGACTATTATCTTTTATTCAGAGATATTTCAACAAACCAGCCCTATCACACGCAGTGCGCAAATATTAGCCAGTCATGGTTTTGTGGTGTTAGTCCCTGACATTTTTCACGAACTGAATCCACTGGGAACGGTTCTGAAATATGACGATGCAGGAAAAGACAAAGGCAACGCAGATAAACTCTCAAAACCCCTAGAGCATCATGACTCAGATACTCAGGCAATGGTTGAATTTGCCCAACAACAATCATACTGCACAGGTAAAGTGGGCGTGATGGGGGTGTGTATTGGTGGACACTTGGCTTTTAGGGCAGCATTAA
>Ga0307488_10002237_pt1 | contig 16357 bp, 20 predicted proteins | sample SB02metaG_FD_202248 | JGI IMG/M metagenome (GOLD analysis project Ga0307488, IMG submission 202248) | Sea-ice brine microbial communities from Beaufort Sea near Barrow, Alaska, United States - SB 0.2 | ecosystem: Environmental > Aquatic > Marine > Coastal | place: USA: Alaska | collected... | reverse complement strand
CAGTTCCCGCTGCCACTGTTGGCGAATTAATCGGTTGTATGTATATACCGAATTCATTTAATAGCCTGTCTGATGCTTCTTTACACTTAAACGCGTCATTAACCATAATAGGAATAATGTGTGTGCTCGCGTTCTCGTGTATATTTATTCCTGCTTCAACAAGCATTGCTTTTAACTTAGAAACTCTTTCCATGAGTTTCACTCTAATTTCGTTGTGATCTTTTAGATATGTTATACTGGCGAGTGCCCCAGCGCATAACACAGGTGACATACTGGTAGTGAATATAAATCCACTTGCCACTGATCTAATAGCATCCATAATTGATTTATCGCCTGCAATATAACCTCCTTGTACACCATATGCTTTACCCAATGTTCCATTGATAATATCAATATCATCAGAGTAAAGATTTAATTTTTCACACATTCCTCCGCCATGTTCACCATATAGGCCGACTGCGTGAACTTCATCTATATAAGTCATTGCGTTATATTTATGAGCAAGTGCAACAATCTCTTTAATAGGTGCGCAATCGCCATCCATAGAATAAACAGACTCAAATATTACTACAGGAGTTTGTTTATTTTTTACTACAGTCTTAAGTGCTTTTTCAAGATCTTCGAGATCATTGTGTTTGAAGATGATTTTATCAGCTCTACTATGTTTAACACCCATAATCATTGACGCGTGATTACCGCTATCTGAAACAAAGCAGAGATTTGGTATGATTCTTGCTAGCGCAACTAAGGTCCATTCATTTGCAACATAAGCACTTGTAAATAACAAAGCTGATTGTCTGTCATGTAATTTTGCAAGCTCTCGTTCCAATGTGACGTGGTAATGTGTGTTGCCACCTATGTTTCTTGTGCCTCCAGAACCAGCACCAGTCTGATCAAGAGCTGTATGCATAGCATCTATCACATATTGGTTTTGACCCATACCAAGATAGTCGTTTGAGCACCAGTTAACTATATTTTTAGGTGCATATTTGCCGTACCATAGAGAGCGAGGAAATTTGCCACGCTCCCTTAGAATATCATTGAAGACTCTATAACGTCCGTCATCTTTAAAGTCTTTTACAGTGCTTTCAAAGTATTTTAAATAATCCATGATTTATGCTTCGCACGCTGCACAGTCTGCAGACATTACACGTTTACGTGTTAATGATTGCGCTGCTGACATCGAGAAAGCGTAATATAAGCTTTTTACACCCATTTCATTAGCATACAAATACAGAGCGTTAATATCTTTAACGGTCATATCTGGATCAAGCATTAAATTCAAGCTTTGTGATTGGTCAATGAATTGTTGACGAATAGCTGCTTGGTCAATAATAGTATTAGGACTAATTTCAGAGAATGTTTTAAATACTGCACGTTCATCTTCTGTTAAGAATTCGAGGTGTTGTACTGAACCATCACGGTTTTTGATTGAGTCCCATACATCAACTGTATCTTGATCTTTAGCTACAAGCAATTCCTTGAGATAAGGGTTACGAATAGTAACTTTCATTTTAGCAAGGTCTTTAACATAAGCGTTAGAGAATTCTGGCTCAATGGATTGTGATACTTGTCCAAGAATAAAGCTTGATGATTTAGTAGGAGCGATAGCCATTGTAGTAGTATTACGCATTCCGTAACCTTCAAGTAATTCAGGCTCACCTAATGTTTTAGCCATTTCACGTGAAGCTTCATATGATTTCTCTTGCATAGTTTTAGCAATTTCAAGATTTAGTTGAGCAGCTTCTTTTGACTCAAAGGAAATCATTTTAGACTGTAGATGTGAATGCCAACCTAAAATACCAGCACCAAGAGCTCTGTGTTTCAAAGCAAAATCACGAGCACGTTTCATATAGATTTGACCAGCTGTTTTACGAACAAACTCTTCACATACTGTATCAAGGAACATAGTCAATGTTTCAATCGCATCTGTTTCTTTGATTTCATCCCAATGCAAAACATTAAGAGACGATAGTACGCAAGTAAACGTTTCCTCGTGTGAAGATGGCAACGCAATCTCGGCACACATATTAGAAGCATATACTCTCATATCTTTGTCTTTATAGACTTGAGGACGACCGTCATTTACGTTATCTGAGAATAGGATATAAGGATAACCAATTTCAGAACGGCGCTGTAGTACCTTAGCCCACAAACGACGTTTCTCAGGATCGCCTGCTTTCATTTCATCAATGAATTTGTTGCTAACTGTGATACCAGTTGTAAGCCCTTGGATAGGATTACCTTCTGTACCAATGTCTAGAAACTCGTCTGCATCTGGGTGTTCAATGTCTTGGTATGCTGCGAAGAAACCACGGCGCACTGAACCTTGCGATACAACTGACGCCAAAGTATCGTACATCTGCATAAAGTGTACTGAACCTGAAGACTCGCCAGAATCACTGATCTGTGCACCACGTCCGCGAATAGCACCAAAATAACCTGATGTGCCGCCACCGTTTTTCATTAGCATACCATTTTCAGCATGACCAAATAGAATTGCTGACATGCTATCATCGATGTAAGAACCAAAGCACGAGACTGGAAGACCGCGTTCTTTACCATAATTAGCCCAAATAGGTGATGCCAACGAGTAAAAGCCACGACCCATATAGTCATAGAACTTATCAGCAAAACCATCATATTTGGCTTTGCCTGCTTTTGTTTTTGCCATATCCTTAAGATACCATTCAGCTTTATCAGCGATAGCTCGGATACGGGTTTCTGGCTTTTCTTTTAAGTATCCACGCGACAAGAAAGTGCGTGAGTCATCATTTAGCCAATAGAATTTTTTGTATTTTTTCATTATATGTTTCCTTAAAAGAGATCATCTTCGGTGAATGCTTTTGTTTTCTTTGAATATGCGGTTGAACGCTTAACAAAGAAGTCGACGTTTTTAGTGCTTAGAATTTCTTCTACAAACCATTCAGTACTCGCAATAGCTTCAGCATCTACCTCATACAAAGGCTTCATGTCAATAGCTTTTAGAGACTGGTTAAAGCGGTGCTTCAAGAATTCTTTAACTGTTGCTTTGGGTAAGAAATCTAGATCGTAATCATCATAGATCCAATCTACAATTGCAGACTCAGCTTTGAAAGCATCACGACAAAGGCGATTAACTTCTGCATTACTGTCTTTATTGAACCAATCAGGATTTTCTTCGCGAATGATATTAACAAGCTCAAAACCAAAACGAGCGTGAATATCTTCTTCTTTTGATGTAGCTTCAACTGCGTTTGAAATACCTTTGAGTACATTTTTATGCTTGTTGAATGCCATCATAATCAAGAATTGTGAGAACAAAGATACGTTTTCCACGAACATAGAGAATAGAATAATTTTGTGGAAATAGTCTTTATCATCTGCAGGTGAACCAATGCTTTGCTCAAGATAAGCAATACGCTTTTTCATTGCAGGCACTTCTACAACTTTCTCAAACTCTTCGTTAAGACCCATGATTTCAATTAGATTTGAATATGCATCGGCGTGACGTACTTCTGACTCACCGAATGTAATACCAACAGCAGCTACTTCAGGCTTAGGAAAACGATCACCGATCTTAGACCAAAACGTTTTAACAGCAACTTCGATTTGTGAGATAGCTAACATAGCTTTCTTTACGATTTCAACTTCTTCTGGTTTCATTCGTACTTTCATATCCTGAATATCTGAAGAATAGTTAAACTCTGTATGTACCCAATATGAGTGACGAATAGCATCAGTGTACTCAACTAATTGTGGGTACTCATATGGTTTTAATGCTGCGCGTTTGCGAAAGATGTCTGGTTTGTTATTAAAACGAAACAAGATATATTCACGAGCCAAATCGTGTAGACCCATATCCATGATTACATTTTCTACTGTTTTATGTACAGTATCAACATCAACGATCACGTCTTCTGCTTCTTCATTGATTTGTGCTACAACTGCACCAGTAATTTCAGACGATAAGGTTTTACTTTTAATCCCAGTGCCTCGCATAGCGTTATCAACTGCGCGAGTAATTTTTGTGTCATCAAAATCTTTTGTGGTTCCATCACGTTTTGTAACGTAATTTACTAGTCTTGTTGGTAAATCTATTGGTGTGTCTATAGTTGTAGTCTCTAACATCTATCGGGCCTCTTTGGTTTGAAGTGTAAAGCATAGCATATCGCCTAAAAGGCAATGTGCTTTACTATATTGTGAAATTTCTACTCAACGACGTATGTCAATTGGTAGGTGTATTTATCACTTAGTCTACATCATATGTCAGTAAATGTAAACAAAAATAATCTATTTTTCAATAAAATTATCTACTGATGGAAATATTTTTGCGATGGCATCAGCTACAGCAATTGCTAATTGAATATGTTCCAATTGTGTTCCATTTGCTGAACGTAGCTCAATGTAATGCAACCAAGAACGCAGTGTTCCATTAACATATAGGCGAGATGGTGTATTACCTTCAGGCATTACTGCACGAGCCTGCTCTTTAGCAATACCATTTTCAATAGCCCAGTTATAAGCTTTCATTGCAGTATGCCATACGATTCGTTGATGTTGTTCCCACATTACGTGCAGGTTTGTATCATCTGTAACAATACTATTTTGACGGTTTTTAGTATCTTGTAGTCGTGCCTTACGAACTACCATAGAGTCACCTAAATCGCGAACGTCCGCATAACGCTGAGAAAATTCTTGGAACGAAAAGGAACGGTGGCGTAATAGTTGCCGTGCGATGTCTCTCGTTGTTTCGACTTCGATACAGGCTGAGACCATTTCAAATGGGGACCAGTGTTTATGTTTTGCCAAATAGTTAAGTAACTTTGGAGCTGTTTCAGAATTAATCTGAGCATTGGGGTTAGATACTCTTGCGCAATAAGCAACAAGATCTTCTGGTGTATCTAGTCCAATAAACTCGTCATCTGGAGCCTGTGAAAATGAGATGAGTTTTGCATACATAAATTATAGTCCTCTAAGTTTTGCGCCATGACGCTAATTTCAATTCTGCGGTGAGACCGCTATACGTGTTTTCTTCTATTATCTTTTCAGGATTAACTCCTGCAAGATACATTTCGTTGATGTCTTTGCCTGGAACATCAGATGGCCAAACACAAACTTTGTGACCATTCTTAATAACTTTTTCCATGCGGTTACATATTTCTTTATTTCTAGGTTCTGCATCAAACACATAAACCGCGTTTTCATTTGCAGAATTACTATTACCCTCAGCTCCATTCATAGAAATAGCATTCTCTAAAAACATACTATCCAGAGCACCTTCTACTATATAATAAGGCTGTGATAAATCTACTTTGTCTAAACCAAAAATCTTAGGTCTTTCTTCAAACATTATAGTTATATATCTGATACCTTCAGGATCAAAACCACGTGCAGACACACCAAAGCATTTACCGTTCTCATCGAGAAATGGTATTATCAGACGTGGCTCATCTTTTCTAGAATTTGGGAATTTGTCAGGAATTACTTCATTAATCCAAGTCTTGAACTTTTGAGCGTAGTACAAACGGTAATGGTGACATGAAGGAATTTTTCGTTGTTCGATATAACGCTTTATAGCATGATCATGTTTAAGTTGACTTACCTTTTTGATCTTAAGTAGCGGGTTTGTCTTATTGAACACTGGTGATTTAGTTTTAAACTGGTTGTCATCAGGCTTCGTATCTTTGATAGTATTGTTTGCTTTACCAGTAAACTTATCTGCGACATAATCGTTATACAACTGCATGTCTTGACCCTTAAGGAAATAAGAAAATCCCTGAGAAGCATTACAGTTATGACAGTAAAAGGAAAACTTATTGTCACGTTCCAACAACCAACCACGAGCCTTAGAACGAGACTTTTGAGAGTCACCGCATAAAGGACAACGAAAGTTGATTTTATAAGGATTAGTGTGTCTTATCTTAAACTGATCAAGACGTCCAGAAAGCATCTGAGCGTATTGTATGTCTATAAAGTCTACCATTATGTATTGATTCCATGTTACGTGATAGTAATATTATACGTTAGAACCTACATAATGTACACACTTTAACCGAACAAAGATGGCCAATTGATACGAGCAACTAACAATAGCAGAACACCGCCCACGCCCATCATGTAATAGCGCCAATTTTCAAGCCCGTTAATCTTTTTGTTCTGATCATTGATGCGAGCATGCAATGATTTTTCCATGTTATCAAGCCTATCTAGAATCTCTCTATTTGAAGAGTTTCGCTTGTCTGCGTTATGATCTGCCAATCTTTGATGATCCTCTCTTGCTGAACGACGGTATTCTTCTAGTCTGTCGCTCATTGTAGTTAATTTAAGTCCATCAGTTCGGTTAGAATCGTCTATCAAGCGCTCTACATCTTCTAACTTATTTTTTGTATTATCTAAAACCTCACTTTGCACAGCTACGTTCTTAGACAACTCAGCCATCTGATCTATAGATTTCTCAACTTTATTAAAGAATTTGTTTATCTGTTTAATGTCGCTTTGTATTAAGCGAATATCAGTTTCCCAGGTTTGATTATCGGCCATGATCGTGTTATTCCTTACAACGCCTTTTGATAACGGAGGCTAGTGGCGAACTCCATGCGTAATAGCTCACCGAAGAAATAGTATAATCAGTTGTATTTATAATTATCAATCGTATTGAGACTCATATATCCCAATTATCTTTTTTTGTTGTTGGATATAAGCTCTGAGATCAGCGAGATTTAAAGCTATATCTTCATAGCCTTTATCTGTTACTCCGAAGATTACCTTATCATCAGTCAGGTTATCAAAAACTTCATCTACATTTTCTGGTGTGACAATTATAAACTCGATGTCGCGCATAGACAATTGACTAGGCTCTGACACAATAGGCTTAGAAGGGGTAATGTATTCAGTTTCAGTTATTACTCTGGGCGGTGGTTCCACTATCGGCTTCGATGAGCACGCCGCTAGCGATAAGATCATCGTAAACCCAAGGACACTCGCTGTTAAACGCTTTTGCATTTTTAGCATTCCTTTCATTATCTGTAAGTTCTGCACCTGACTCTAATTCAAAACAACGGAAAGCTTTTTTAGAAGCACCGTTAATAACTCTACTTACTAGTGCAGGTTTATTTGCAGCTAAAGCACCGAGGTCATGTTTACCTAAGCGGCTTTGCAACTCTTTCTTTTGATCTTGAATAGATGCGAAATCTTTTTGGAGCGTATCAAACTGTTCTCTTTGACGCTCGAAGTTTGCTTGCATGTCAGCGATAGTCGCTAAGTTTTTTTCGTTAACTTGAGCGATCTGATCTACTTGTGCTGTCAATGTTGCATTATATTGTACAAGTTCTACAATTTTGGCCTGGGTAGATTTGTAGTAAATCGCTCCGCCTCCACCCATTGCCATGATTATAATGCCGAAATATAAAAATGACGGCATATTAATTAATCTTTGCCGGAGCTAACACGCACCCCGTGTGCAGTTGCGCTGGCCGCGTCGTTGAATTTTTTATTACCATGTGCTTGGCCCATTTCATGTGATACATGAAGTTGACCATTCGACGAATGGACCGAAACGTGACCACTTTCACCTTCAGGATCGTCTTTATGATGAACGAAATGTTTATTGCCAGAAGATGTAACTTTTAAATTTTTATTAGATTTAGCAACAGAATTTGCAACTTGTTTAGCATGGCTATGATCAAGCTGTTCTTTTACCGATTCATTAGCTTCTTCATCTTCTTCATCTTCGTCGTCATCATCTTCATCTTCGTCGTCATCTTCGTCGTCATCCTCATCGGAATCCTTTGCTTCCATAGCTTTTTTGTACTTTTCTTCTAAAGAAATAGAAATACGGTTCTGCATTTCTTCTCCGAATACTGTATTAAGCTCAACTGCATCACCTTCGATTGCAGCTGCGATAATTTTCTCTAATGACATTTTAATGCCTCCTTTAATTAAATATCTATATTCTATTTATACTAACTAAACATTTTAGCTTGAGTTGCTGGACCAACGATGCCATCGGCCGTTAAACCGTTCATCTTTTGCCATTTTTTAACTGCAGTTTGAGTACCGAAACCAAAGTCTCCGTCTGCTCCTACACCTAGTACTTTTTGCATTTTAGCTACATCATCACCCTTCATACCTTTACGTAATGTACGTGCAGAAGAAGAGGTTTTAGTTGCTTTTTTAGCTGGTGCTTTGCCACCAAGGATTGCAAGAGCTTCATTCCAACGGCGATTACGATCGTCTAGACCAATAGTACCACCATTAATCTTTTTAGTCAATCCTTTATTATCGCCAGCATCTGCCCACTTTTCTAACTTATTTGTAGCCCAGAACCAGCACGCAGACTCAATAGCACCTTTTGGCGTAGACACGTAATCTGCAGCTTCTTCAGCTGTCATGTCAACCGTATTTGCAAATTGTGTGTAATTATTTCTGCCTGTAAGCTGCTTGATACCTCGACCCCTAAAGAGCCAGCCATCCCCGGCATTTGTGTTTCCCAAGGCTCCTCGTTTGGATCTAAACTCATCTTGATAGACGTAGTTTGCGATCTTTTCTTGGTTTCGTGCGTATTCTTTTGCATCACGTTTTCCTTTTCCAAAATAACGGCCAAACACTGAGTTCAAAGCCTTTTCTGAATAATTAAGGTTTTCTACTAATCTTGTAAAGTCTAATGACTCATGCGCACATTGTGCCATAAAGCCAGCAATACGATTGCTTGTGTTAATTTCGTATTTTTCAAACATTGGAACCGCTGCTTCATACCAAGCCTCTGGTTCTTTGTTTGACGGTATCATCGCGCTGAATTGTTCTAAAGTGATCATAGTTTATCTCCAATAATATCTCTAAGTCTTTTCTTTTTAGTAGTTTTATTTGAGGAAGTCCATTTCTTTTGACCTGCTTTAGACATATGTCCACCGTCCATGCCAGCAATGTTTCCACCGCCTACATTATTAGCAGGTTCTTCTTCTAAATCTTTTTTGTTGACATTTTCTGCCATCATGATAGAATGGTTATACCTACTTAAAAATAATTCAGTAGATTCATTCATCTGTTCTTCAGTCATGTCTTCTAACATCGACTCATCTGTGAATGCTTTATGTTCTTTAATAAGATATAATGCAGCTGCATAGGTTGCAAATCTAGAACTACCACCTGGAACTTTAGCTAAAAGCTTCTTTAAGTTGGCAACCATTCTATCAAAGATACCCCATGCTTTTCTTTGGCGTGAGTTAGTAAATTCTTTTGATTTCATTAGCACTTTGCCGTCTTTGTCAATAATACCTAGCTTGTAAGCTTCCCACTTTTCAAATGGTGTAGCTAAGCGTCTTATAAATTGATAGACTAAAAATAGATCTACTACCATCGTTTTAAATTCCTCTAAGCTTATCGCTTATGTTTACATCTGAAATAATATTATCTTTACTAAGCATAACATCATCATATTCTATTACCAAAGGCATAAAGTTTAAATACTCTACGAACGGTTTCAAATACCCATGATAGTCATGTAGCTTCATAAAGAGCATGTTAGTTGCTTCAGGTCCAAAAATATTATATATGACGATCAAGTGGTTCAAAATCAACCTTTCTTTCAAATCATTATCTTGTCTATATCTACCAAATAGTTTACGTAAATATTGAAATCTTTTCAAGTCCTCATCGAATTCGATTATATCAGTACAATTAGGATTGTCGTAATACTTCGAAGCAAATAACAGAAAGGTTGATTCTGTTAATTTCATTTTTTATTATGCGTCAGCTACAATCGCGTCTTCAACAGCTGTATCACCTGTAACACCTAAGTCACCAGCAGCAACTGCGGTTACTTTCATTGGTACTAAGCATTCAGCGTGGTGACGTCCACCAGCAGTCCAATATGTCCACCAACCTGGGCCAGTGATACCCTTTGCACGGTTGCCAGCAATACCAGCCTCTGTAAGGTCAACAAAGATTGCGTTATCTCTGTCGTTTGTTTTGTTTGTGTTAGCTGCAGCATCTTCCAACCATTTTGGTACGGAAGCTAATGCATCTGTTTTTCCCCATAGTGCCATCTTGTGATCTCCTTGGTTTGGGTTAATTAGTAATTTGTAACATCATTTAAGATGATCTGGTACGCCGTAATTTGTAACATCATTTTTATCGCCACCAGCTTTTGTAACTAGCTTATTGATAGCTGTCTTAACACCTTTTTTTCGCTGGTTACGCTTTTTCCCGTAGCCAGTATAATCTTTTTCATAATTAACTTTATTGACATAGTTCCCAAGCGTTGCTGGTGATAATTCATCAAGCTGATCTGTTTCTTCGTTTTCATTGCGGGCATTACTAAAGCCATCTCTTTTCATCACCTTTTTGCGAGTAAGAGATGCTTTGCCTTGCATGCGTTTTTTTATAGTGTCATAGTTTGAATCATTGTCAACAGCCCAACCTCTAGATGTTCGACCTTTCATTGTGTCTACTGCTTTAGAAATACTAGCGTCAGCTTTCTTAGCATAAGATTTCATAGTTTTTGGTGATAATTCATCAAGCTGATCTGTTTCTTCGTTTTTCTTCTTTTTGCGCATCATTGCGAAATCAGAACCATCGATGTCACCATCTTTATCGTGATCTAATTCTTTTTGTCCGCCAACTAGCTTCTTTTCTTCTAATTCTACTACAAAAGCTCTAAAACTTTTCATTGTAATTTCCTTTTTGTTTTAACTACTATTATTTATAAAAAATCTACCATTTGACCTTGTCGGCCCAGTATGCAGCAGACATCTTGCCTTTTGCTATATTCTTGCCGTGACGAGCCTTAAATGACTTGCGCTTAGCTTTCATCTTATCAGACTCGCCCTTCTTAGGATCACCAGCTGTGCTTGCACCTTGCTGGCCAAATCTAATAGTTTTAACCTTATCACCATCTTTTGCAACCACGATATGTGATTTGCTAGCATGAGAAGGAGTACCTTTTGGTTTATTATAACCTTTAACTCCAGCAGAATCAAGACGATTATCTTCATTAACATCTTCTTTACGAACTTTAGAAGCTAAGTCTTTATCAGCTCCGCCCCAAGTACCAGATGATTTTGTAATGAAAGAATTTACTCTAGCATGACCCCATTGTTGTGGATTAGTACCAGGTTTATGTCCGGTACGCCATGCCGCAACACCTCTATTATAAACTTTACGTAAAACACCTGCCGGCATTCCAGATTTTTTAGCTTTATCTTTTAAAGACTTGCCTGCAGCATCTTCACCTAAGAAATCAAACTCTTCGTTTGTAAAACCCATAGCGCGAGCTTTCTTAGTGTGCTTAGACTCTTTAGTCTTTGCATCTTTATCACCAGGAGCAGGTTTATACGCAGCTGGATTATCATCATCCATCTTTGCACCTTTTTCAAAATGACGTTCTCTGTCATCTTTCTGATCTTTAGGCACACCTTTGTAATAGGTTTTATTCTCTGTAAACTCGATAAAGCTTTTCATATTCTTACCACATCGTTCGGAGTTCTAAAATTCTTTTTTCGCATAATAGTTTTATGAGTGATCTCGAATTCACCTTTGTTATAATGAATAACAATAGGCAAATTTAAATCTGTTTCAATATCTTTTAACACTGCTTGCACGTCAGGTCCCAACTGTTTAATTGACTTGCCTTTTCTCTTAGCAATCTTTTTAAACAACTTTTGAAGCTCAGCTATCTTAATTTCCGGTTTATTTCTTGGATCATTCATACGATCAGCGAAATGTCTAGAAAACTCTATGTCAATATCGTGCTTATTAAGCAGTTTATCGCCAAATTTTTCTAAATCAGTGATTTGTCTTTGAGTTACTCTTTCGCAAAAAAGTTTAAATCTTAACATTTATTAACTCTTTTCCGACTTCATATAATCTCTTGCAGTATCGATATAATCAGTGGCCTTAGTAATTTTACCTTGAACCCACTCTGGTAGATTATCATCATCACCTAACATATTAGACAATTCAGTTGCAGCATCTATCATAGTGCGCAAAGATGTCTTAGCCATGCTTCCTTCTTGATCGTATTCACCAGGATTTTGGTCTTTTGCTTCTAAGAATGATTTAAACTTTTTCATGTAGTAGCTCCAGTTGTAGGTGCAGTTGTAGGTGCATTAGCTCTTTCTCTTGCTTTAGCTTTTGCAGTGTCGTATCTTGCTTTCATTTTAGTAAGTCTTTCACGATCTTTATTCTTTTGTTCAGCTTTTTTAGCTTTCTTTTCAGCAGCATCTGCTCTACCTGCAACTGATGCTCTCTTAACACCTTTGCCAGCTAATCTTGCTCCACCCACAACCGTTTTAGCAGCACCTTTAAAGACGCCTGCTACAGCTTTTCCAATAAGACCTTCGTCAACATCTTCTTTTGGTACACAGTCTGGTACCATTTTATTGCCTTTTTTCTTCATGCCAACTTGTTTATGAGTATCCCAACAAGCTTCATCAATTGCATTACAATTGCAATGCGGGCAATCTGCAGGGCAGGGACAATCTTCTGCTTTAACATCAGAACCACAACATTCATCTGAACAATACGCGTCGTTTGCTTCAGCAACGAATTGTTTAAAACTAAGCATTAGGTGTATCCTTCTTTAAACGTTTAGTTAAAGACGGAGTACCTTGTTCACCAGCGCCACACTCTTCGCCGTAATTAGCTTTTAACGATTTGCTTGCGCCGTATCCGTCACCCTTATCTTTGTTAAGTCTATCTCTTAAAGCTTTTAAATCAGCCTTTAGTTTAGGTGTATCACCAGCTTTTCTAAGTCCTGATTTAGTAATAGACTTAACAGAAATATCCATCTCGTCTATAGTTGCTTCGTTTTTCTTATCGTTCTTTGATGCCCAAACCGCTTTACGCTGAGCGTCTGAAACAAATTTTTCATTTTTGTTTGCGCGTTCTTTATCCATCATTGCTCTGATTTTAGAAAGTTTATCTTTATCATCTGATGTGATTTCTGGTCTTTTTGTAAAAACAGTTTGTCCATCAGGAATAGTAGCTTCTTTACGTAAATCTTTTCTTAATTTATCAGCAGCTCTTGTGTTGTAAAGTCTTTCACCTTCACGACGTTTTCTGTGAGTATTAACCTCAGGAGAATGATCTGCACGATTACCGTCTTTATCTTTACCTCTAAGAATTTTTGCTGCTGCAGAACTAGCTGCACGATCTTTACTATAATCAGCTTTCTTCTTATAGCTCATCATTGTTTCTGGAGATAACTCATCAAGTTGAGCTTCGTTCATGCCGTGCTTTTTTCTGAAATCAGCTAAATCTTTTGCTGCAGCTTTTGATCTGTCACTTGCGTCTGAAGCATCTTTAACATTCTTTGCATGTACTTTATCTACATCAAAACCCTTTTTCTTAAGTTCTTGACTAAATCTCGCACGACCAAAAGCTTCGTTCTTTGCAGAAATAGAAGCTAATGATCTTTGAGTAGAAGTCATTGCACGGACTGGCTTCTTGCGGCCAGTAGCTGTTCTGCCCATAGCATCGTTATGCTCAGCATCCATTGCTCGTTGTATTTTAACAGAATCGCCCTTAATTTTAGGTGCTGCTTCTTCCATATCATCTTTTTCTATTTCTTTATCAACTATGGTTTTACGACGTTTAAATCTTCTTTCGCCGTCTTTTGGTATTTCACCAACACCTTTTTTGTCATTAATCTTTTCATTTGCAAGATCAGCTAAATCAGCGGCTTCTTTTTTAACAGGAGCGGGCTTATCCTTAGACATAGAACCAGACTTAACTACACCTGAATTTTTAATCTTATTGATTAGTTTTAGGTTCATACTTTCTTTAAAGCTTTTCATGTCTTCTTGTCCCTGTTCGCTGATGTATTGCTCTGTTGTTTCCATGAGGTCAAAAACCTCGTCTAAATCTTGCACACTTTCATTCGTCTTGGGCTTATACATTTTAAAGCGCTTATCGAATTTTGGTTTGTTATTTTTGTCCATCAACATATGAGGACGTGAACTAGCTCTTTGACCCCATAATGGACCTGATTCATTTACTAGGTTTTCGATATCAAAATCAAAGTCTTCTTTTTTAGCATGCGTTTTTCTTGCACGTTCAGCTGTTTTGACACTAGGTAATAGTTTGCGAGCCATAGCGTTTAATCTTGAAGCAGGTAACTTTTGAATTCTTTTATCAATGACTGCTTTTTCGCCTGCGCCCATCTCTGCATATCTTTTATTTTTAGAGAATTTAGTTTTTAAATTGCGAATAGCTTGTTTGCGAGCTCTCTTTTTAAGTATTTCAACAGAAGCCATTCTACGTGCAGCTTTTTCTCTGCCTCTTTTGATCTTAAAACGATTTTTTCGCATTGTGATACCACGAGCGCGTCTTTGCATTCTCGACAAGACAGCTTCGTTTGTATCTTCTTCTGATTCATCGAGAGTTGGTTCTGTATCAATAAATTTACTGCCGTCAAAGTCTTTAAAGGTTTTTCTTTTGCCTTTGACGTCTTTTTTATCTTTGTCAGTGTCAGTATCATCAGCCATGAAAGGAATCCTGTTGTGTTGATTTAATTCTATTTATAATATTTTTGGAAAGAGGGTATAAATTGGTAATTTTTAGCTGCGCTGTTTTGCCATATAGTAGACTCTCGTAACCATCCAATTGCAGGAGTAGGAGATGCGATAGTCAAAGGTATTGCAGTTCTGCGCTGTCCTCTTATAAAGTAGTCGTTATCTACAGCGCTTCTGACACCATTTTGACCTAATTCTTCAATCAAAAATTTAGCTGTTCTCTTGGTCATTGCATAAGCATGCGCGCCTTCATGTCCATCAATTCTTATTAAATCTTTAGGTGGACCTGCAGATTTATGGTCATAAAGGCTTGGGTCTGTAACTTTATATCCAAGCACAACAATAGTATTTTCCGGTATTATGATTGATACAGGTTGAAGCATTACAGCATCGTGTTCTAAAACTACACACACATCATCAGGACCTGTAGCTATTTTCTTCCATATCGCAAAATGGCCTGCGGTACAAGCCATAGCTTTTTGACTAGCACTAGGGTTTTCTATATATTGATGTGTTTCTAAAGGTAAACCAGGAATATTTAATTGATTAAAAGCCATCTTTCCAGTTTGATTCTGAAACCCGTTGAAATATTCCCAATGAAGACCAACATTGTCACAGGAGTCTGATGCGACTTTTGCATATTCGTTTGATATAGGAGTATCTATTTTTAAGATGTAAGCTTTCATATGTAAGTCTCTTCTAATAATTCATTGTACAAATCCATGTCTGCACCAAATGCTGTTCTTAATGTATTCACAGCTTGCTCGTCAAACACAATTTCATTGTCACGGTTTTTTCTAAAATCATTTTTATGCTGTGGTAACACATGTGTTACCGATAAATTTAGTTCACGCATTAACTTACTTAAATCGTTATGAAAGTTTTGATACAGCCAATAATCTCCGTGGATCTCGTTATTCAATTTTAGTATATCTGATTGTAATATAGCAGAATTTGGTTCTCCAATAAACGCGCCATTATGTGTCCAAGCTTTATATTGTTCAATAGAAGGTGGAGTGCCAGGAGCTTTCCACTTTCTATAAAAGTAATAAAAGCTTTTTTGTCTATCTATTGGGTTACGAATAACGGCTATTTTTTTATATTCAATCGCAGCCATTGGTGTTATGATGCGGTTATCAACCAAGTCTTGTAATGTGAAATGATAATATTTGTAGTGCGATTTATACTTATTAATTATGTCTTTATTTAAAGTTCCCAGAATATTAGAGTCTTCAACAGGCGTGTAGATAGCGTCATGATCTGGAATATTCTTAATAAAAAACTCTGAAAGACTACTACTCGCAGTCTTTGGAGTTCTTAAGAAGATTAACTTGTATTTGTGACTTACATACATTATATACCTCTATCATAATTTATACTATTTGCGTGACCAGTTGATCCCCATTTGTGGTCTGCGTATACTTTGTCTGGTCCATCATATCTCTTAGCCCCACCGATATAAAAGAGCGGAATAAAATAATGAGACGGCCATACAGTAAGTTGATGCATCCAATGAGGAACGTGACGTGACAAAAACAAATTGCCAGTTGATCTAAACGGCTCTGGGCTTAACTCTTGTGGAGTTAATATATGTAGTGTATCTATAACATGCTTAACAAATTCGTTCTCTGGATTACACGCCATGATGGGCTGAATGAAGTTGTGTCTTCCCTTTTCGTTTTCATAACAAGAATATGCATGATCTTCTGGTGAAGTAAACAATTCTTCTGTGTTCTCTAAGCAAGTCATGTCAGCTTCAGGCCAAAATCCACCTTGCTCATATAACAGTTCATATCTAATCAAATCAGATACTCCTGGCCATTTACCAGTGTTGTAGTAGTGTTCAATAAGATGTTGGTTTTTCC
>Ga0307488_10002236_pt1 | contig 16363 bp, 16 predicted proteins | sample SB02metaG_FD_202248 | JGI IMG/M metagenome (GOLD analysis project Ga0307488, IMG submission 202248) | Sea-ice brine microbial communities from Beaufort Sea near Barrow, Alaska, United States - SB 0.2 | ecosystem: Environmental > Aquatic > Marine > Coastal | place: USA: Alaska | collected... | reverse complement strand
TTGGGTGCCTAGAACTACGACGTTTTTGCCCATGCTTTAAATTTCGATATAAAATTAGGCGGGAATTTTATCAAAAATAAAAACCGAGTCCAAGTAATAAATGATACATTTTCATATTTATATAAAATAACCATGTAAGTCAGTGTTTTATAGAAGAAGAACTCTTTTATAAACACATATATAATATGAGAAAACCCGATAAAACCGTGACGGTCCCAATTGTTCGTATGGATTCAATCGGCTGCTCTAAAAGTTTTAATAAATAAGCACGCCACCTATTAGGAAACAATGCAGGTAATAGACCTTCTACTATCAAAAATATCCCAAGAGAAAGTAATAAAGTATTTTCCATTGTTACTTCTTTAATATCTAATAAAGTAGTTCTTTAGCATCCTTGTAGTGATTAAATAAGCATTTCCTTAAGCTAAAAAAGGGTCATAACAGTTATGCTATGACCCTTATAATATTATATTAACGTAAATATATTAGTTAACTGACTTTGAACCATCCTTCAAGAAACGAAAGAAGTCACTATCTGGCTTCACGATCATAATATCGTTTTTGCTATTAAAGCTGTTTTCGTATGCTTGTAGACTACGATAAAAGCTATAAAACTCAGCGTCTTGTTGGTAAGCATCTGCATAGACTTTAGTTGCAGTCGCATCGCCATCACCACGAATTTCTAAAGCGTTTTTCTGTGCGGTTGCTAACATAATTGTTACTTTTGCATCAATTGTTGCACGAATAATCTCAGCTTGCTCTTGACCCTGAGATCTATGCTCTTTAGCTACTGCTGTTCGCTCTGCACGCATACGTTCATAGATAGAGTTACTAACTTCGGTAGGTAAGTTTATTGCTTTAATACGGACATCAATAACTTCAATACCTAAATCCTCACGACTACTTGCTGCGCTTTCCAACGCTTCGGCCATAATAGCTGAACGATCACCTGAGACAATCTCTTTAATGGTTCTATTACCAAATTCAGTACGCATACCATTATTTACTTTTTGCTTAAGTAGGGCACGAGCATTATCAAGAGAGCCTGATGTTCTTAAATAGTATGTTGAAAAATCAACAATTCGCCATTTAACAAATGCATCGACCATCAAATCTTTTTTCTCTGATGTGACAAAACGATCGGGAGCTTCATCTAATGTCTGAATACGAGCATCGATCTTACGTACACTTTCAAAAAATGGAAATTTAAAGTGTAATCCAGGTTCAAAAACCAACATTTCACCTGTTGAAGAGTCACGCTTAATTTTTGAAAACTTAAATACTATTCCACGCTCACCTTCATTAATAACAAAAACAGCGGAAACTGATAATAAGAATAGCGCGGCGATAATAATGCCAATTAAATTTTTCATTGCTTAGTTACTCCCATTGTTGTATCTGTCACCACGACCCGAGGATGACACTGAACTGTTAACAGATCTTACTGAGTCTGATGGCATTGTTCTCGATTTTGCATTAGATGAATTACTCTGTTGTTGAATAATTTTATCCAGTGGTAAATACATCATGTTATTACCCCCTTCTACATCAATCATTACTTTTGAAGTATTACTATATACTTTTTCCATGGTGGAAAGGTACATACGGTCACGAGTAACGTTCGGTGCTGCTTGGTATTCTGGCAGTATTTTATTAAATCTTGCCACTGAACCTTTCGCATCAAGAACTGTTTCTGATTTGTAAGCTATCGCTTCTTGCTCCATACGTTTTACTTGACCACGAGCACGTGGTTCAATACCCCGAGCGTAAGCTTCGGCTTCACGGAGAAAGCGAACTTCATCTTCTTGTGCCGCAATTGCATCATCAAAAGCATCTTTGACTTCATTTGGCGGACGAGCATCTTTAAAGTTAACATCGACAATCATCAAACCTAAATTATATGGTTCAATAATACTTTCTAACTCAGTCCATACCGACTGGCGAACAGATTCGCGACCACTGGTTAATATAGCATCCATTTTTGAATGACCAACAACATAACGTAATGCACTATCAAGCGACTGACTTAAGCTATCATCTGCGTTGGTGACACTAAACCTATAATTACGAGCATTAATAACACGGTATTGAATTTGCATTTCAACACGTACTACGTTTTCGTCTTGCGTTAACATAAAACCAGAGGCTGGCAAGTCACGGGTACTTTGCATATCAATAGGGATAATTTTATCAATAAAAGTCCACTTCCAACTTAAGCCTGGGTCAACTGTACCTGCATATTGACCGAAACGAAGTTTAATACCTTTTTCAGCTTCTTTTATGGTATAAAAACCACTAAAAGCATACACGACTAAAGCTATAACTAAGACTAGACCCATTCCCAAATTTGAATAGTTACTACCTGAGCTTGAGCCACCACCTGATGATTTACCACCAAAGATGCCACTTACTTTTTGACCTATGTCTTTAAACATTTCATCTAAGTCTGGTGGACCTTGGTTTTTTCCACCTTTGTTTTTCCAGGGGTCTTTATCATTATTCCCCGGTTCGTTCCAAGCCATGGTATTCTCCGCTTTGCTTGACCTAATAATAGGTCGTAAAATTAAATTTATTGACTAAATTAAGTGACTAATATATCAGGCTGTTAACTTTCAATAAAGCCTTCTAACTCAGTACCCTCTTGTTTTATTAATCTGTTCCATTCTCGCTTTGGCATTTTAATAGTAACTAAACAATTACCTTGTTCATCAAAATGCTCATCAGTAATACAATTAAGCTTATATAACGCCCCCCGAAGCTTACCTGCATTAGGTGGGATTTTTAAACTCTGCTGTATAATTTCTCGTTCTAAGCGCTCAGCTAACGCTTCAAAAAGTAAATCAATGCCAATATTAGCCTGTGCCGATAACCATACTCTTATCGGCATACCTGTTTGGTCTCTATCAATGCGAGGAGACAAGTCATGCAAATTGTCGATTTTATTACAAATCATTAATTGTGGTACTTCACCCGCTTCTATTTCTGTTAATACATCTTCAACTTGTTCAATATTTTCACTGCGACGCTCATCAGAAATATCAACGACATGTAAAAGCAATTCAGCTTCGCGTGTTTCTGTTAATGTTGCTTTAAATGCAGCCACTAAATCATGGGGTAAATGACGAATAAAACCAACAGTATCGGCTAATATTACTCGACCAACGCCTTCAACTTCAATTTTTCTTAGTGTCGGGTCTAATGTCGCAAATAACTGGTCAGCAATGTAGACATCCGCATTAGTAATACAATTAAATAATGTGGATTTCCCTGCATTGGTATAGCCAACAAGTGAAATAGTTGGAATTTCGGCTCGAGTTCTTAAACGTCGGCCTTGCTGGCGCTGCCGCTCTACTTTTTTTAAGCGTTTAAGGATATTAGTTATCCTCTCTCGTAAGAGACGTCTATCTGTTTCAAGCTGTGTTTCACCAGGACCACGTAAACCAATGCCGCCTTTTTGACGTTCTAAGTGGGTCCAACCTCGAATAAGACGACTACTTAAGTGCTTAAGTTGAGCTAACTCGACTTGCATTTTACCTTCATGAGTACGGGCACGCTGAGCAAAAATATCGAGAATAAGCGTAGTGCGATCGACAACACGGCATTCACATAAAGCTTCGATATGTTTTTCTTGCGAAGGTGACAAACTATGGTTAAATAAAATGATATTGGCATTATGTAAACGCACCATTTCAGCAATTTCATTGGCTTTACCACTACCAACAAAATATTTGGGATCAGGGGTGTTACGTTTGCCTGAAGCGACACCTAATGCTTCAACGCCGGCCGATGATACCAACATTTTAAACTCAGCTAAATCTTCTCGTGAACTTTCATCGGGAAAGTCTACATGAACAAGTATTCCTTGTTCACCCGCCTGATAACGGTCAAACAAGTATACAACTCCAAACCTTACTTATTCTTTTCATAGTATTAGCTTTTCTAGTATTAAGCATTAGACGCCTGATTTATTCTTCGTCTTGAGTGTCAGTAGGCATAGTTGTGTTTACAGCACGAGCTGGTACAACAGTAGAAATGGCATGTTTATACACCATTTGGCTAACCGTATTTTTAAGTAAAATTACAAATTGGTCAAAAGACTCAACTTGTCCTTGAAGTTTAATACCGTTGACTAAATATATGGCAACGGGAATGCGGTCACGACGTAAAGCATTCAAAAATGGGTCTTGTAACGATTGTCCTTTTGCCATTATATGGCCCTCTTATTATTGTTGTTGTAAAGAAAGCTAAAATAGCTGTTCTTAAAATTGTTTTAAAACTTTATTCTGAAGTAAATATAGCAACTTACTCAGAAATTGAAACTAATTATACGTTAATGTGTCAACTTTTCTCACCATTGACAATACTTGTTGTAAATTAGTCTCATCTTCCATATCTAACCAATTCAAATTATGCCAACCTCTTAACCAAGTCAATTGACGTTTTGCTAGTTGTCTCGTCGCACATACCCCGCGAAAAACCATCTCATCATGGGCAATATCACCATTAAGGTGTTGCCACATTTGACGGTAACCAACACATCTTATTGATGGTAAATTTTCATGTAAGTCACCACGTTCTTTAAGCGCCTTTACCTCTTGCTCAAAGCCTTGCTTAATCATATTTTGATACCGTAATTCAATACGTTGGTGCAAGGTTTTACGATCACTAGGTGTTATCGCAAATTGTAATATATCACCATCGAGCTTAGCACCTTTAATTTGAGTTAACTCTGTCAAACTGTTTCCCGTTATTCGAAAAACTTCTAATGCTCGTGTTAACCTTTGCGGATCATTAGGATGAATCCTCAATGCCGCTTCACTATCAAATTGCTGCAATAACTCATGCATGTGCTGCCAACCTTTAGTTGCTGCTTCTTGCTCTATTGCAGCACGTATGGATTTATTCGCTTGTGGTAAAGGGGATATACCTTCAATCAAGCTTTTAAAATACATCATAGTGCCCCCAACTAGTAAGGGAATACGGTTATTACAACGGATCTTTTCAATTTCGGCTAAAGCATCATCACAAAAGTCAGCCGCTGAATAACTTTCACTTGCATCACGAATATTTATTAAGCGATGAGGGTATTGTTTCAACTCATCTACTGTTGGTTTTGCCGTACCAATATCCATATCCCGATAAATCAATGCTGAATCAACACTAATAATATCGCAAGGTAATGCATCACAAAGTGCCATCGCTAGCGCTGTTTTTCCTGATGCGGTTGGCCCCATTAAACAAATAATGGGTGGCTTGTTCAACTTATTTGCTAAAGACGATGCCATATCTTGGTTATTCAATTGATGACTTTAATTGGCTTATTGTAGATGTGAGGTCAACAAACACAGAATTCAAGCGCAACACGGATGCTAATTGCTCTTTAAATAATCTTTCACCCTGCTCGATAAGTGCTTGAGCACTTTGTTGATGATATTCATTCGGCCCCATTAATTTTGCAAGCGATTGACACCAATGGACTTCTTCAAGCTCTCTACCAACAGATAATGGTAATAAATAACCGATGATGAGATTAAAACTCTCCGTAATGTTTTTATCACGAAGACTCGCAGGAAATTGTCTGATTTGTATTTTATTGGCTGTTTTTATGACAATCACTATGCCAGCCTGCTCAAAACTGGTGATATATTGGTTAACAAATTTAAATTGTGCTTTGTCTAAGCTTAAACTAATAGGTAAGAGTAATGGTTGGCTGACCATACCTTGCTGCCAACGCTCTACCAGCTCGGTAAAGTGTGTTTTTTCAGCAAGCTTTGCTAAAGATAGCAGCCGTAGTTCATTATCTAATAAAATCACTGCATAGTTAGGTGCCACCAATTGCAAAACGTTAATGAGTGGATCAGCTAATACCGTTTGATTTTCAACAGAATCTTCGGTTGAAAAACCACTTTGAATTGTCGTCATTAATTGCTGATAAGCCGCACTTTCTTGCTTTGAAGGTTTAGGTGCGGGAGTATATCCCGACGGTATATAACCTTTTTGTACCGCATGGTCCTCATTAACAACTTTTAGTGGCGTTACATAATCATCTCTTTGTTTGTAATCTTGATGTTGTCCACTTTCTTGCCTAGTAGATATTTCATAAGCGGCAGTTCCCGCAGACTTTTTAGTTAAACTCACGGGTGAATTTTCTGAAATATCAACCATTGAGGTCGCAAGTTCTGCTGAGTCTAAATTTTGCGCCTCCTTTAAAGCATCATTACAAACCGAATAAATAAAGTCGTGAATAAAACGCGATTGATGAAAACGAACCTCATGTTTTGCCGGGTGCACATTCACATCAACTTCGCGATAATCAAGGGTAAGAAACAAAACAAAAGCTGGATGATTATCAGCGACTAAACGTTCAGAAAATGACTGGCGAATGGCATGATTAATCAACTTATCACGCATCATTCTGCCATTAACATAACTATAACAAAGATCACTTTGACTTCGATGAAAACTAGGTTTAGCCAACCAGCCCCAAAGGTGCAGGTTGTCATGATAACAATCGACTTCCACTGCATGCTCAATGAAGCTTTTACCACAAATCATTGTCACACGTTTAGCGTATTGGGACTTATCTTTTGCCGCACGATACTGCCTAATAACCTTACCATTATGGGTCAGCGTAAAAGTCACATCAAAACGTGCCAAAGCGATACGTCGAACAACTTCATCAATATGAGTAAATTCAGTTTTATCGGTACGAAGGAATTTTCGTCTTGCGGGAGTATTAAAAAACAAGTCGCTCACTTCAATAGTGGTACCATCAGGGTGAGCGGCAGGTTGAACCACCACTTCCATATCTCTTCCTGACGCACTAGCTTGCCATGCTGTTTTTTGATCTGCAGGTTTAGAGGTTAATGTTAGCCGAGAAACTGAACTAATACTGGCAAGTGCTTCACCACGAAAACCTAAACTACTAATAGCCTCTAAATCGCGTAGATTTTTAATTTTACTGGTAGCATGACGACTTAACGCTAAGGCCAGTTCATCTTTGGCAATACCTGAGCCGTTATCAGATATGCGAAGTTTTTTAGTCCCCCCTTTTTCCACTTCAATGTGAATCTGGTCGGCACCTGCGTCTAATGAATTTTCAACTAATTCTTTAATGACTGAAGCAGGTCTTTCAACAACTTCTCCAGCAGCAATTTGATTAGCTAATTGAGCGGGGAGTATTTCAATGGTCATATAAGTTTACTATTATTGTATTTATGGGTTATTAGCCTGCACGAGGAATTTTTAATGTTTGACCAATTCTTACGGTATTAGATTTAAGATTATTAATTGATTTTATTTTTGTTACTGAAACTTTATAGCGCTGAGCTAAAACAGATAAAGACTCACCGCTTGAAACTTTATGGTTTTTGTGGCCAACAGAAGCATAATAAGATCCTTGTAACGGATGTTCAATAAAATAGCGCTTAACACCAATTGAAATAGCAGTTGCTAGCTTTTGTTGATACCAAGATGAGTTAAGATTTTTTTCTTCTTTATGATTAGAAATAAAGCCAGTTTCGACTAAAATTGAAGGGATATCTGAGGCTTTTAGCACGGCAAAACTAGCATACTGTGGTGTTTTTTTATGTAACTTGGTGATTTTTTTCAATTCACCAATAACATTAGTTGCCACACCTAAGCTTTCTTCTATCGAATGTTGTTTGCTCATATCTGCTAAAGTTAGCGCAAAATAATTATCTTTAGTGGTTTTAATGACTGAACCAACCCCACCTAATAACTCTGAATTTTTCTCTCGATTAACTAACCAACGTGCCATTTCAGACTCTGCTCTACCCTTAGAGATAATCCAAACAGAAGCACCGTGAGGTTGAGAGGTTCTAAAGGCATCTGCGTGAATGGACACCAGAAAATCGACTTGCTTTTCACGTGCTATTTTAGTTCGACGATTAAGGTCGACATAATAATCACCTGAACGAATCATCACCGCAGTCATGCCTTTTTCTTTATCTATTAGCTTTTTCAATTTTTTGGCAATGGCCAAGGTCACTCTTTTTTCATAAGATCCATTACCGCCAATAGAGCCGGGGTCATCACCGCCATGTCCTGCATCAATACCAATCATAATGTCGCGTGAATCATTTTTAGGTTGATAAAATGTTACTTTTTTTCCTCTGTTTTTATCATAAAGATCAACAACCAAACGATTACCATACTGACCTGCGGGAGGTAATGGAAAAACAGTGAGTTGATAATTCCCAGCCAATTCAAGCACAACTCGAGTCGAACCTTTACTTTTTGAAGTGCTACTACGAATTAGTTTTATTCGAGGGTCATTTTTAGCAAGGTTTGTTAAATTAACGGTGTTATTACTTTGTTTAAAGTCGATAACTAAGCGTTTAGGACTCGATAAACTAAAGTATTTATAATCAGATTTATTTTTTAAGTCAAAAACAATGCGGGTATTTTCAGGCGCGGACCAGACACGAATGCCATCAATACTATTAGCGGCTAATGCTGTGGAACCAACAAGCATCAGTAGACTTGCCAGAAATTGTCGAATAGCCATGCTACTAATAGTCAAGCCGCTGAACATTTAGTGTTATCCTGTGTATATATTTTTTAATTCTTTAAGCAAGTTAGTACCTTTATTGGTACTGGCATTTAGACTTATATTACGTTGTTCGCCAATATAATCAATGTTAATAATAAGGTCTTCTTGGGCGAGTAAACCCGTACCTTTTTCTGGCCATTCAATAAAGCAGCAGCAATTATTATCAAAATAGTCTCGAATACCCATATACTCTAGCTCTTCAGGATCACTTAATCGATATAAATCAAAATGATAAACGTGCCAATCATCTAAATCATAGGGTTCGACCAAGGTATAAGTTGGACTTTTAACATTACCTTGATGGCCCATACCTCGGACAAAACCACGGGTTAATGTGGTTTTTCCTGCGCCTAGGTCACCATTTAAAAAAACGACAATGCCTTCTTTAAGTTTAGTTTTTATTACTGTTGCTAGCGAAGTGCCTATAGCGATGGTTGCCGCTTCAGATGCTAAGAAATAATTAAGTTGTTTCATTGATACTCATTTACCAAGTGTTGCAGTTCTGCAAATAAATCACTGGCCAACATGCCTCGCTGGCCATTTTTGTCGGCAATTCTATCAGCTGCCGCGCCGTGAATATAGCACGCTAAGCGTACTGCTTTAAAAGCGTCTGGCATTTGTAACAATAATGCGGCAATAATACCTGATAAAACATCCCCCATACCACCAGAAGCCATACCCGCATTACCTGTTGAATTAAGCCAAATGTCTTGCCCATTAGATATTAAACTGCCGGCACCTTTTAACAAACATATGCCGCCATATTTTTTCGCTATCTTTTTAACTGTATTGAATCTATCAGCTTCTATTTCATCAACTGTACAATTTAATAATATTGCGGCTTCTTTGGGATGAGGCGTTAACACCCATTGGCTGTTGTACGCTTTACTATTGCTCAAAAAATACAGTGCATCTGCATCAATTACACAAGTTTTTTTTTGTAAAATGGTTAAATTAAACATTTGCTTAGCCCAATTATCTCGCCCAAGACCAGGGCCTATAATTAGCACTTTAGCCTTGTTCAATACAGTTGAGCGATTTAACTCTTCAGCATTAGTCGCGGCTAGCATCATCTCAGGACGAGTAGCAAAGACCAGCACTTGATTATCCTGATGACAGCTAATAGCTAATAATGCGGCTCCACATCGTAAAGCGGCTTCTCCAGATAAACGAATGGCCCCAGGCATGCCAATATTGCCACCAATAGCTAACAGCAAACCTATATTCCCTTTATGACTTGTCGGTAAACGCTTAGTTAACTTAGGTAAATCATCAGTTCCTTGACTATGAATGCTACCTTGATGACCAGCATCGACGATAAAATCTGGACCTATATTTAAATCATCTAGAAATAATTCGCCAATATAATTAGCGGCCATCGCTGTTAGTAGTCCTCTTTTTAAAACAATAAAGGTTATTGTGACGTCTGCCATAACGGCTATTGACTCAACTTGCCCTGAACTAGCTAATAAGCCAGAAGGTATATCAATACTTAACTTTTTGGCGCTATGTTGATTAATTGCATCAATTAATATTGTCATCTCTTCATTTAGCTGGCCGTGAAAACCAATACCAAAAATACTGTCGACAATCAGTTCTCCAGAAAAACTAGTAATAACTTGTTCAGGACCATGCACTAATGAATCGTTTTTTTTGATAATATTAACACCAGCGTCTTGTAATGCTTGATATGCCACCCCTGCATTACCTTGTGCTAATTTATCATTAAGTGATAGTACCGAAACATCAAGACCCGCAAGGTGGGCACAACGAGCGATGACAAAACCGTCACCACCATTGTTACCTTTTCCACAAACCACTAAGATTGACTTAATATTGGGCCAAGAGTGCATAATTTGTTCAAAAGCAGCATTCCCGGCTCGTTCCATTAAAACTTGCATCTCAATATTCAGTTTTTTAGCAACCACAACTTCATTTTGTAGAACTTGTGTAGCTGAGTAAGCCTGCTGTGATAAGCTTAACGGGTATTTATTTGAACTCATTAGTTTTCCATACGATTAAAACAAAGCGTATCCATTGATAATGCTATTGGTATATTATTTTAAGACACTTTATGACCAACACCACCACCACCCCTAATATTAACTATCAAGCTTTAGCCAAAAAAATCAAGTTTTGGGGTAAAGAATTGGGCTTTGACCAAGTGGGAATCTGTGATATTGATTTATCAAGTCATGAGCCTGCACTGATAAAATGGTTAGAACATAATTACCATGGCAATATGGATTATATGGCAAGGCACGGTTTAATGCGTGCAAGACCTGCCGAGTTAGAATTGGGAACAATCCGTGCTATTAGTGTGCGAATGAATTACTTACCAACAGATGCTCGATTTGCCAAAACATTAAAAAAGAAAGATCATGCCTATGTCAGTCGCTACGCTTTAGGGCGTGATTATCATAAAATGATGCGAAAAAAACTGCAACAACTTGGCATTAAAATAAAAGAGCATTGTGCTGAATTCAACTTTCGTCCTTTTGTTGACTCAGCCCCTATCCTTGAAAGACCTTTAGCTGAAAAAGCTGGTTTAGGCTGGGTTGGTAAACACAGTTTATTAATTAACAAAGAAGCAGGTTCATGGTTTTTTATTGGTGAGTTGTTAGTTGACATCCCCCTTCCTTGTGATAAAAAACCCTCAAACGACTGTGGTGGTTGTGTTGCTTGTATAAAAATTTGTCCTACTAACGCTATTGTTGAACCTTATGTTGTTGACGCCCGACGATGTATTTCCTACCTAACCATAGAATTAAAAGACTCGATACCTATAGAGTTGAGACCATTAATGGGCAATCGCATTTATGGCTGTGATGATTGTCAATTAATTTGCCCTTGGAATAAATTTGCGAAATTGAGCGTCGAAAATGACTTTCAGGCAAGGCAAAATTTAGACCAAGCCTCTTTATTAGATTTGTTTGCTTGGCATGAAAAAGAGTTTCTGAGCAATACTGAGGGATCCCCTATCAGGCGTATTGGCTTTCAATCTTGGCAACGAAATATTGCAGTGGCCTTAGGTAATGCCGACTTTTCTGAAGATATTGTTAATGCGTTAACAGCTCAACTTGAAAAATCTGAAGCCATGGTTGCTGAACACATCGTATGGGCGATCAATCAACAGCAGTTGAAACAAGAGAAAAACAAGGATCTTATTGAAGTTAATCAGCGTTTAACCGCTCGTTTGATCCGTTCTGTCGAAAAAGGATTACCAAGGGATGCGTAATTAGCCTTAGTCCATTGAGCTTTTTCTTATCTCACAATTGAGTTCAATGCGTTTTTTCTCTGCATTTGAACGCTCTTGCCAACCAATTATTTCATCTAAATGACGTAAACAACCAAGACAAATATTTTGCTCATCTAAACAGCAATTACGTACACAAGGTGACGGTATAGGTTCAATCACCGACTCATGGGTATTATCACTCATGGTTAGCTCCATCTTTAAGTTTAGTTATTGATTAAAATATTGATCTGCTTAATTAGCGGATGTTAACTAAATGCTATTCGAATATTTTTTAATGACAGTAAGTTCGTATTGAGTGACAAGTAATACTTCAGCGACTTTATCAAAAGCTTGTTTAGCAATACTATTTTCTAATTGTAAAGTTAACGCAATTAATTTATCAGCGGCAAGTATACGCGCATTTTGCATTAACACCATTATCGCTTGTTCCGCAGAGGGTTTATTCTTTACTTTTATCGCATGACATAGTTCAGTAAAACTTTCGTCATTACTTTCCAAGTATTCGTCTAACATATACATGGCTAGCTCAACCGTTCCTTGATGTTTAATGTATAACGCCACATCAAAACATGTTTTACCTTTATCAGCATAAACTTCTTCAATGATACTTTCGGCATTACCCATTTCGACTGGCAAATCCTTTTTAATCTCAGGTGTAAATACCTCAACACCCTGATGTTGAACAACTTTATATTTATGGCTAATGCTCATTACCAAATAAATAAAGGCTAGGCACAGCACAACAAAAGTTAGCCATAAAAGAATGGTTTGCTGCTTAACGGTTAATGTTTGAGTAATCTGAACAAGGAGGCTTTCTTCATTTATCTTTTTAATTAGCGCATATTGATTTTTATTCAGCGGGGTATCAGTAATTATTATTTGTAAAGCATCAAATTGCTTTTGTAAACTTGTTCTGTATTCATTAGTTAATCGTAAATAACCACGCCATTTAGCGACCGTACGTTGCTCTATTAATAAGAGAAGTTTTAATGCCTCAACAGGCTCATTTGTATTAAGCATTAATGAGGCAGTATTTGATTTACTTGCCAAAACATCATGTAATGCCAATGTTGTCAAAGCCTGCTGACTCAACTTTTCAAACTTCATTGATGATGTTTTAATGGTAAGTTGTTCAAAGCCTTCAATAGTTCTGTCAAATTCTTGTTTTAATACTTTTAAATTTTCTAATGCAGTATTGGCGTTAATATGGGCTTTCGCTCGATTAACAGTAACCGAGTCATTAACATTATCTTTTATAACTAATTGATATAATTCTTTAAGCTGACGATTTTTTTGGCTGATATTGTGAGTTAATATCTCACTAATTTTTTTTAATTGCTCAACCGTTTGTTTTAACAAACCTCTATTGTGCTCACTTCGACTCACTATTCTAGTGATAAGACCATGACTCTTTTGATTAATCAAAAACCACAAGGTAAATTGAGCCGAGTTATTCGCCAATATTTTATTTAATCTCGACCACTGTGTGATCAGTTTTTGATTGTTTTGTTGGAAGCTGCTCGTTTGTTGATCTGATAAGGTTTTCTCGAGTAGCTTACTGGCCTTTACCAAAGCCTGCTGATAACTGATTTTTTGTTTTAAGTGACTGAGTTGCTCTACATTTTGCTGCACTTTAAAATAGGTAACAGCAAAAATAAGTGAGAGAAGTAAAAAAAAAATAAATATCATCATCGTAAGATGACTATTTAGTTGACGATGAGCTGGTGTAGTAAAAGATTGGTCCATTGGCAATTACTGTCTTAATTTTCTTTACTTGATCGTTGAGCACAATCAAAGTTGTTACTCCCTAGTACTAATCAATTAGTTTAGGTAATAACTACTAAGAAGCAATATTTTAAAACAATGAATTAACGAACTAAATTAAAAATCAACGCTTTTTGCTGACCCATGCCCATTCCATTTCACATTCAACGGGTGCTTGACCTGACTCATCAGTAATAATTACTGGAACTAACATATCACCTTTTTCGTCACTATTAATTTGATTAACTTGTATGTCAGTAAGCATAGCTTTTGCTGTTAGTGCACCTTGCATTCTACGTTGATATCTTACAGTCATTGACTTTAACAAAGGAATGCATTTATCAGACACATTCATGCCGAAAACAATACCAGTGGCAGACTCAGCTAATAAAGCTGCGGCAACGGCATGAATACCACCAATATGATTTTGTACTTTCTTTTTATTAGCCAAAGTGATTATGACCTCTTGATTAGAGACTTTTGTAATTTTTATCCCCGTAGTCTTTGCGTAGTTAACCTTACTAAAGAACATACGCGTTAATAAAAAGGACTGTAAAAAAAGAGGGGCTTGATGCACTTTATTGACAAAACGACTAAAAGTATTGGCCATTAGTATTATTCCATTGTTCTAAATTATGAGTGGTATTGTTTATCATACTGGTCAGACCTTCAAGTTCTTTTTGCTGACTTGTATTTTTATTTTTTTGACCCATCTATCACCCCAGTTATATATAGCTAAACCTGACATAACAAAACCAGCGCCAATAATTAAATCTAAACTAACCACTTCACCATTGAGTATGACACCTAAACTCATTGCTAATATAGGTGTCATCATGGTTATTAATGCAACTGTACTAGCGTTTAGCTTTTGTAAAACATAAAAGTAAGCAACAAAACCAAGTAAAGAGCCAAAGATGCCTAAATAAAGAATCGCCCACAATGATCTTGCTTGCCACTGATCAAATGGCAAACTGCCATCAAAAATTAGCCAAGTAATGGCAAACATAGGCAAAGCAAGTGTTAACGAACCAACAGTTGTTGCCACTGGATTTATATCAATTTTTACACTTTTAACCAAGACTCCGCTTAAACTAAAAAATATCACTGCGATTAAAATGTAAAGCAAACCTAATTGGTTATTGCTATCAAGGGATAATGTATCTGAACAAACGATGGTTAATCCAGTCAAAGAAATGATCATCGATAACTTTTTCATGACTGATAATTTTGGTTCAGATAAAAATTTCTGCGAAAAAATGCCTGAAAATATCGGTGACAAACCAAAAATCAACGACATCATCCCTGAGGATATGTTAACGGCTGCCATGTAAGAAAACAGCATGCCACCATAAATACCTGTGGCTGAAAAAGTGTATAAGCGTAATGCTCCATTGTGCCAAGGCAAATGTATCCGTCGGGCTTTAAGTATTAGCCAGCCGATAACAACCGCAATGACCATACGAGATAATACTGCTAATGTTGGATTAACTGATTCACTACTCCACACTATGCCTAATGGCGTAGTAGACCAAATTAAAACAACAGCTAAATAGGCAACAGACACTGACATTTGAATTTCCTTTGTTGCGCTAAAAAAGAATAGCTCTAGTAAAAACTATCGATTTTTAAGAATGAAAAAAAGCCGCAAATTAATTCGCGGCTTGAAATAATAAATAAAACTGGTTTACTTTACATTAAGTGCTGGTTTTGATTTTATTAACTATTGTATTTATATCTTGCGTTATGTAATAGAAAGACTCTACGACAAAGCACTATCTTGTGCCATTTACGTTCAAATAAATCAAAATCATTGTCTCTTCAAAACCAAAACCATCATTAAAAAACAATATTTTAATATCTTTTTCATTGCAACGAGTAAATGGTTGTAAAAAAGTATATCAACTATTATCACCAGCTATAATAATACTTAATAAACAAATCAATACCTTGATAAAAACACTAATCAAATTTCAAGGTGTTACCTCTTCCATCTAAGACATTTTTCATTACACTTGTCGCTAGAACTCTTACAACTATTTCATGAAAACTTACCCATTATATATCTGTAATAACAAACAAGTTGTTATTAATTTATTTTTAGGAGATTACCCATGAACATGAAAAAATTATCCGTCTTAGTTTTAATCACTACTTGTTTCATCACATCGAGTCAAGCTGCAGAGGTGGTGGCAGCAAATAACTCTGGCTTAAGTCAATTATGTGTTACTGCTGCCGCTGGTAATATAGCAGTCATGTATAATAAAATTAAGGCCTCTGGATACTCACACCCATTCATTGCTAAAAACATACAATGCAATGGTGAAAATATCATTAGCTTTATCAGAAATAATGGCAAAAATTCAGATGCCATGATTCGCAGCTTAGAGCGTTTAAGTAGTAAAGTAACCATCACCGCTCAGGCAAAAAACAGTTTAGACGTAAAATAAAGGCTTAATGCTTGTATTTCATTGAAGTCGCCGTATGCGAGTGAAATACCAGCTAATACCTTATTTTCATAGCCACTAAATTTTTTTGAATGACCAACAGTTCACTTTTATAAATTAAAAAAGTGTGCCTGGTAGACTTTTAATTCACTAATAGACTCACGAATATCATCAAGTGCTAGGTGCGCTCCAGTTTTTTCTACTTTATTAAGTACTTCTGGTTTCCAGCGACGAGCCAATTCTTTTACTGTGCTGACGTCAATATTACGATAATGAAAGAAGTCTTCATATTCGGGCATATATTTATTTATAAAACGA
>Ga0307488_10002235_pt1 | contig 16370 bp, 16 predicted proteins | sample SB02metaG_FD_202248 | JGI IMG/M metagenome (GOLD analysis project Ga0307488, IMG submission 202248) | Sea-ice brine microbial communities from Beaufort Sea near Barrow, Alaska, United States - SB 0.2 | ecosystem: Environmental > Aquatic > Marine > Coastal | place: USA: Alaska | collected... | reverse complement strand
CCTCTGATCCAGTCAAGTTTGTATTAGTTCCACCAATAGTTACGTTGCTACCTGCCGCCGGTGTCAGTGTGATAGCACCTGATGTTGCCGAAAGGGTGTTGCCATCCATTCTCAAGTTGTCAACGTTCAGTTGTCCTGTTGTGGTCTGCACACCTGTTGCCGTGATAGGTCCTGTCAGTACGATAGCACCTGTACCAGCTGGATCAACAACGAAGTCACCATTCGAATCTGTTGTTATTGTACCATCTGCCAGGATGTTCAAGTCACCTATTGCTGTTGCTCCGTTTATTACGACTGCACCATTGAATGTTGCTGTACCACCTGCTGTAACTGCCGCTGTTGTAAGTGTTCCACTTACATCCATAGTTCCATTTACATCTATTGCCGTGGCTGTAAGATCAATTTCGTCTGTAGCACCAAGTCCTAAAACTGTTGCACTAATACCTTGTACGAATTGAGATGCATCATTGAAGCAAAGTTTGTTTGTTGAATTTAAAGTTAATCCTGTTCCGTCTGTGTGAGTTAAACTTGTATCTGAGTCTGCACCAAAAGTTATCACTGCACTGTCTGATATCAGGTTAACGTCATCCGTCACAGTCACGTCACTACTGAAAATTGGAGTTGCGGTGAAAGTCGCAACACCTGTGATCAAAGCAGTCCCAGAAACATCTAGGTTACCATTTAGATCAACGAGCGTAGTTGCTATTTGTACTTCTGTGTCTGCCGCGATATCTAGTTGACCATCAGCTGATGAGCTGATTGAAAGTGCTGAATCTCTGAAAGTCAGTGTCGGGGCACCGCCACCTGTCTCTGTAAGTAGTAATCCTTCGTTATGAACATGTGTAAGTTGTATCTCTGAGTTTGCACCAAAATTTACTACTGCACCATCTGATATGAAACTGGCATCATCTGTAACAGTTATATCAGAACTGAAAACTGGAGTTGCAGTGAAAGTCGCAACGCCTGTTACCGCTAATGTTGAAGCCATGGATACTGCTCCTGAAACACTTGCAGTACCGTCAACAATCAAACCTTCGTTGATGTTAACTGATGATGAGTCATCTGAACTGATTGTTGTTCCTGCAAATCTAAGAGCTGAAGCAACCACTCCGCCTGTACCGTTTGGTAATAATATGATGTCCTCGTTTGACCTTGCTGATGTAATTCTTCTTCCGTTGACGTCTAGATCTCCGCCTAGTTGAGGAGTTGCGTCTTCTATTAGGTCATTGGCCTCAGCCGTTGTTCCGTATAATTCTGTGAAGTTATCGTTGATCTTGTCAAATGCTGTTCTTAATGGATCACCTGTACCGTCGTTTGCACTAGATCCTATGCCAATTGATTGTTTAGCCATGTCTTAAATTCTCCGTTAAATTTTTGTTAGTGTGTTTATTTATGGATTATTCTAAGAACCGGACGTAAAATTATACGTCTATCGCTATTCTCTGTAACTTGAACACGGTACTTGCATCAGAAATATTTGTTACTCGTATTCTCACGTTATCGCCGTCGATGTCTGCTGAGAACACACAAAGTCCGCCCGTGTAGTTTGTTGTAGATCCAAATGTTGAGATGAATGCATTTGTCCCGTCGTGTGTGACGTTCGCTTCCACTAGTTCAAATCTGCTGTTTGTGGCGTCTTTTATTGATATGAACAATTTCGCACTTCTGTACACTGTTTTGTCAAACTGGTTCAATGTTGATGTGGCCGAACTGGCCACCGTGGTCGTTGCATCCGCTAGGTCTGAATTGTTCAAGGTTGCACCTGCTGTCGCGAAAGATAGGTTACCTGATCCATCGGTCTTAATGAACTGTCCACTTGTTCCATCCGATGTTGGGAAAGTGAAGCCGCTTATTGTTACCCCACCTGTTCCGTTTCCCGACAGTTCAAGGTTGGCGTTTGATGAATTGGTCTTGACCGTGTTATCATCAATGGTTATTCCTTCCAGGGTCAATGCCTGCACCACTGTAAGAGTTGTGAATGTTCCAGCCGCCGCTGTTCCGGTACCGATTGTAGTCCCATCTATGGCACCGCTGTTAATGTCGGCCTTGGCTATCACGACTGACCCTGTTCCCGAAGGAGATAGAATCAAGTCGGAGTTTGAAGCGGTTGCTTTTATATGGTTGTCTGTTATGTTTATGTTGTCATCGATAGTCAGATTGTTGACTATTACTGCTCCTGTACCGCCCGGGGTCAGCCGTATGTCAGCATTGGAACTTGAAGAGATAATGTTGTCATTGAAGCTCAGGTTGTCGACCGTTACACCACCGCTGGTGAAAGTCATTGCACCTGTCACTGTCAATGCTCCTAGTGTGGATAATCCACCGACATTCAATGTACCCGATGTTGTTAAATTCTCATTGCCGAAATCTATCTCACCCGATGAATCTGTTATTGATCCACCCGCCATTGTTAAAGTTCCAGATGTAACAGTACCCGAAGTGGTTAAATTCTCATTACCAAAACTTATGGCTCCTGATGAATCAGTTATTGATCCATTGGCCAGTGTTAAATTTCCTATCGTGGATCCTGTGCCACTGTTGATTGTTCCTGTGGTGCTTAGATTCTCATTTCCAAAACTTATGGCACCTGATGAATCAGTTATGGAACCACTTGAAAGTGTGACATTGCCAACTACTAGTGTTCCTGTCGTTGATAGATTCTCATTGCCGAAACTTATGGCACCTGATGAATCAGTTATTAATCCATTTGCCAGTGTTAGGTTACCTATCGTTGAACCCGTGCCACTGTTGATTGTTCCCGATGATGTTAGGTTCTCGTTGCCAAAACTTATGGCTCCTGATGAATCAGTTATGGAACCACTTGAAAGGGTGACATTGCCAACGACTAGTGTACCTGTTGTTGATAGATTCTCGTTTCCAAAACTTATAGCACCTGATGAATCAGTGATAGATCCATTGGCCAGTGTTAAATTTCCTATAGTGGATCCTGTTGCTCCTGCTATTGTACCTGTGGTGCTTAGATTCTCATTTCCAAAATCTATTGCTCCACTTGAATCAGTGATCGATCCATTGGCCAGTGTGAGATTGCCCAGTGTTGAGCCAGTCGCGGCCGTTATTGTGCCCGTAGTTGTTAGGTTCTCGTTGCCAAAACTTATGGCACCTGATGAATCAGTGATTGATCCATTTGCCAGTGTTAGGTTACCAATAGTTGTGCCTGAGCCTGCTGAAATGGCACCTAAAAATGTTGTTGTCCCGGACACTGAAAATGTGCCGTCCACTATCAGTCCTTCATTTATGTTGATGGAAGACGAGTCTGTTGAACTCAATGTGGTTCCTGCTATCTGTATGGCACCGAATACCACGTTTCCTGTGCCAGCTGGTACTAGGTTGATGTCTTCGTTCGATCTTGTGCCTTCGATGTTGTTTCCGTTGATCCTTAGTGCAGGAAATTGCACAGCGCCTGAGCCTGCTGGTTTGAATATGATGTCGTCATTGGTACGTGTCGCCCTGATCTCGTTGCCAGTTACTGCTATTGTTGTAAGGTCAAATCCGGCCGATCCAAAAACCTCAGTGAAGTTGTCGTTCACCTTGATCATTGCGTCTCGTAACGTATCTCCCGTTCCGTCGTTTGCTGAATCTCCTACATTTAAAACTAATCTTGCCATATTCTATACGTTTATTAATCTCCTCACCACGATTACTTCGTGCGTGTTACTAGTACTTATCTGTCCTCTCAACCTCACATCGTTCCCACTTACGTCTGCTGTAAACGTCACTAGATCAGAGTCGGTGCTGTTGGTTCTTCCGAATGTGGACACGTATGCATCCGTACCGTCATGGGTGACCCTTGCCTCCAGTGTCTCGAAGTTTCCGAGTGTGCCGGAGTTGGCATCTGAAACTGAAATGTTATAAACCGCAGATCTGTGTGTGGTTTTATTGAATGTGTCGATCGTTGCAATGTTTAATGGATTACCCGCCGCCCTGTCCAAGTGCACCTGCCATGCAGTTATCGTTCCTGATGCTCTTGAATCTGCCAGCGTTGCTCTAACATCTACATTGGAGCCATCTACAACTGTGTCCCAGTTGACTAAATTTGAGGTTGCTGAATCAGTGTTGATACCATGCCTATGATTATACGCATCCGTGCCGTCTGTCACTACCATTACCTCGTCTATGGCCGACTTGTTGTTGGTCTGGTGCGTGACTGCCACGTACAAGGCACCCTGTGTGTTGGCGTGTGCGAAAGAATCGATCTCTGTGTAGGCTGTTCCTGCTGGTTTAGCCAATATTATCCTATAGGCGTTCACTGTGGTAGAACCACCAGATGTTGACGATGCCTGTAATGTTGTTGTTGTGCTTGAATGAGAAGCTGACAATTCTAGCTGTGCTGTACCTTTTGAACTGACCTGTGGACCTTCAGATACACTTGCTTCTGTGCCGTCACTGATCACAGTTGCCTCCATGATGCTCTTGCCGTCACTGGCCGAACCTATTATGATGTAGTGTGCGCCAGAATGGGTGTTGGTGCTGAACGTGTCTATTGTAGTGGCCGAACTGGAAACAGTCACGGCCGAAATGACTTTAACGTTAGCACGTGGAGTGTCCGCAGACTGATCGTCTGCTAAACGTATCCTGTAAAATCTTATATTAGTGTCAGCAACCAAGGGAGAGGCCGTGACCACCACGTCGTCACCTGATATGTCTGCTGTGAGAGTGAATAATCTAGATTTGGTAAAATGATCATTGCTAACAGTGATGAAAGCATTGGTTCCATCGTGCACCACCAAAGCCTCTGCGTTCATTGTAGATGAATCAACAGTGCTGGTTGCACTAACGTAATACTTGGCCCCTCTGTAATCTGCATGTGCAAAGGTGTCTAAGGTGGCAGTTGAGGCAGTTGGCGCTTTGAGTATCATCCTGTATGCGTTAACTACCGTCGAACCACCCGATGTTGATAGTGCATTCAATACAACTGAATTCGAACCGTCATGTGTGGCAGTGAATGACAGCATGTCTGTGCCTTTTGTGGAAACGTTTGGTCCTTGTGATACAAATACCCCCGTTCCGTCTGTCAAGACGGTTAGTTCACAAACAAATTTTTCATCTGCACCATTCTGTCCTGATACCACGTAGTGAGCAACATCTGTGGCCGTGTCTTCCCATGTGTCTATTTGCGTTGCACTACTGGAAACAGTCACGTTGGCTATTGTTTTGGTATTAGTTCCTGTTTCTGCACCTTCAGTGTCTGCTAATAAAATTCTGTAGACGGTTACCCTCGTTCCAGCACCGGCGTTTGCACTGCCTCTTAATCTGACATTTCCGCCACTGATGTCAGCAGTAAATGTAACCAGTGTATTGCTTCCCGTGAACACGTCGTTGTATGTTGTGATAAATGCATTTGTGTTGTCATGTGTTACAAGTGCTTCCATATTGCCAATCTCACCTGTTGCAAGATTGTTTATTGAAATGTAATATTTGGCCGCTGTGTTTCCCGCGGCGGCAAAAGTGTCAACGTTGGCCGTCGTGCTTGATATTATTGCTTTGTTAATAGATATTTCATCTGTCTCATCGCCAGCATATCCTGTTGAGTCACTGTCACCAAGTCCAACACGGTAGTAAGCCAATGTGTTGTCAGGTGCCACGGTTGATCCATCTCCGTCGGTCATCCTTAATCTAACTTTTGATGTGCTGTCATCTGATGTCACAACGTCAGCGTCGTAGGTTGGATGTGTATCTGTTAAGTCTGTTCGATTTATAAATGCAGAAGTTGAGAAAGCATCTTGGAGATTATGCACTATTGAAACTTTCTGTGTCTCCAGTCCACCATTTGCAAGATCACGTGTCACGACATGATACCAAACACTGTCAAATAATCCTGCTGTAAATTCTGCTCCTGTCCTTTCCGCCGCTAGTATTCCTTGTGTTGAACCAACAGCAGTTACATGATCTATGGTTGTCTCGGTATTACCAGCAACCACTATGCCGTCTTCTACCGCGACACCTTCCGTGGTTGAATCAGTTGTGTTGTTTCCTATGCCGATCCTGTATGCGTTTGCGAAATTTAACACAGCAGTAGAACCATCACTGACTCCTGTAAGTTTCAATTGGATGTTACCATCGTCAACGCCTACGTCAGCAGTCACGGGATCGAACTCCTCGTTCCTTACAACGCCACTGTCTGATATGAATGCTTCAATGCTACTGTCATCACTGTTTCCATGATTCACGGAAAATTTGTGAAACGCCAATCGATTACTCGTCATGTCCTTGACCAACGTGTGATACCACACACTGTTGTAGGTTGTTGAGGCAAAATCATCTAATATCTCTGTGGTCTCAAATCCTTGTTTCGAAGTTATAATTGACACGTTGGCATCTGACTCTGTGGACACACGTTGTCCGATTGAAGTTGCCCCTACAATGGCTATAGGTGTGCCCGATCTTGTTGTTTCAGTGTCTGATAAAAGCACTCTGTACATTGTGATCCTACATGTTCCTGCTGTGCCGTTGGCACCTCGCAGTCTCACGTTTCCTCCACTTATGTCCGCAGTGAACGTGGCCAGCGATGTTAATCCCGCGTTTGTGATGATTGTGTTGTATTCCTGGACGAATGCATCTGTACCGTCGTGTATCACCAATAACTCTGTTGAAGAAACTTCGTTCGTTGTGGTGTTGTTTATAGATACAAAATACTTGGCACCTCTGAAATCTGCCACCGCAAACGTGTCTAGATTGGCCACGGCCGAATCTAGGTCCGCCACCAACAATGTCTGTTGCTGTGTGAAAGTAGAGCTTCCTGCCTGTGTGCCTGAGGAGTCATTGTCACCAAGCCCTATTCTGAAAAAATGCAGTGTGTTGACCGTTGATTTTGTGGATCCGTCTTGAAGTGTACCGCCTTGTCCTAAAAGTCTTATTCTACCGCTGGCCGCCCTTATATCAGAAGACAGTGTCACTGCCTCATCATTGGAGGTCCTTACGATCTGGCTCGAACCAGAGAATGCATCAAAGGTTGACCCGTCTTCGGTTCCTTGGGCAATTATATGTTTCTGCAACTGGAACTCTATTGAACTGTCCGCCGCTTCCAGTCTGCTTAGAGCTATGTACCATGCACTGTCGTATTTTGACAGCTCGAAGTCATTGATCATACTCTGGCCTGCTGTAATTGATTCGTTCTCACCTGCCGATAGGTTGGCGTCTAGCACAACTTCTGTTGTGAAACCGATCGTGTTCTTTGCGTCAACGATGGTAGATTCACTGAAAGCTATCGAGTTCACGAAGTAGGTTAAATCTTTGCTTCCATCTGTTCTTAGGAATCCACCTGTGTCGCCGTCTGAGCCGGGCAGTTTGAAATCATTTATAATGACACGTCCTGAACCATTGGCCTCGAATTCTAGGTTGTCGTTGGTACGGTTTGTGGACATGGTGTTGCCAGAGAAAGTGATCTTGTTCGGTATTACTAGTGTTGTGAAATTCAAAGGATCGAAAGCACCAGCGGCCGGTTCATTGGCTCCCACCACAACGTTGTCTATGGTTCCTGAATTTAAATCTATGCCGTTTATCTGTACTGACCCTGTTCCACTTCCTTCTAGATCTAGATCCGCATTAGAAGTCGTTACCTTAAGCACGTTGTCTTTGAAACTTAATGATGAATCTATGGTCAGGTTTGACACATTGACCACACCCGTGCCTCCAGGACTAAGCCTTAGGTCAGCGTTTGAGCTGGTTGAAATTATGTTGTCGTTGAATGTAAGGTTGTCCACTGTTATGGAATCCGCGAATGACGTAGCACCCGACACTGCCATTGAACCAAATGTAGACAAACCCAACACATCAAGTGTTCCTGTGGTCACAAGGTTGTCATTGCCAAAACTTAATGCACCTGTTGTATCCGTGATCGAACCACTTCCGGCAGATAGTGTGCTGTTGATCGACATGCTAGAAGCCGATGTTGTTAAATTCTCGTTGCCAAAACTGATAGATCCACTTGAGTCGGTTATTGATCCATTTGCCAGTGTTAGGTTCCCAATAGTGGCACCTGTTGCCCTAGCTATCGTACCTGTTGTCGTTACGTTCTCGTTGCCAAAGCTGATTGCTCCGCTGGAGTCTGTTATAGATCCATTGGCCACAGTCAGTGTGCTGTTGATCGCAAAAGATGTTGCTGTTGTTGTTAAATTCTCGTCTCCGAAACTGATAGATCCACCTGAGTCGGTTATTGAACCATTGGCCAGTGTTAGGTTACCGATAGTGGAACCTGTTGCCCTAGCTATCGTACCTGTTGTCGTGATGTTTTCATTTCCAAAACTTATAGCACCTGATGAATCAGTTATTGATCCATTGGCCACAGTCAGTGTGCTGTTAATCTCAATTGACGTTCCGGTTGTCGTTAAATTCTCATTACCAAAACTAACAGCGCCTGATGAATCTGTTATTGTACCATTGGCCAGTGTAAGGTTGCCAAACGTAGAACCTGTGGCCGCTGTTATTGTTCCTGTGGTTGAAATGTTTTCATTACCGAAGCTTATGGCACCTGATGAATCAGTTATGGAACCATCTGTCAAAGTTAGATTACCTATTACGGAATCATCACCTGCGGCAAGTGTTCCTGTGGTCGTTAAATTCTCGTTTCCGAAACTTATGGCACCTGATGAATCAGTGATTGATCCATTGGCCAGTGTGAGTGTAGCAATGTCCATGGGAGCGACAAATGTCCTTGCACCACTGAATGTGAAGCCATCCTCTACTGAGAAGTCTCCGTCCACTATGACATTCTCGTTTATGTTAACCGATGAGGAATCGTCTGAACTTATGGTTGTGCCACTGAAGCCCAGTCCTGCTATGGTTACACGACCGGAGCCATTGGCACTGATTTTGATGTCGTCGTTGGTGTTTAGGACCTCTATGTTGTTGTCGTTGAATCTGATACCTGGGAAAAGCACTGACCCTGTGCCCGCAGGATGCACGTCTATGTCGGCGTTTGACAGACTTGACGAGATGTTGTTGCCAATGAACTTGATATCTGCGGCAATAGAAGCAGTTTCAAACAGTTCCGCAAAGTTGACATTTATTTTGTTGCCGGCCTCATACAGCGAATCACCTAATCCGTCATCCGCATTTACACCTACATCGATTACCTGTTGAGTCATATTAGCAATATTTAGTGGAAAACGTAAATGTGTGTTGTAGCTGTTAACCTGTACTGATTTTTAAATCGTTGCCGTTACGCCATAATTTGCCAGCAACGTTCGGATCACTGGTTGGAATACTGCCGGTTAAAAAGATAGATGCCCCATCAAGTTTGACTGCACCTGTTCCTGAAGCGGCAATGTGTATGTCATCGTTGGACTGATTCGTAGTAATTTTGTTATCGGCTACTGTGACTGCACCAAGCACAATATCACCAGTACCATTGGCAGTGATTGTTACATCAGCGTTGGTTGTGATACTCGAGATTGTAGAATTCGTTATGGTTAAATTGTCTATCTCTATAGAACCAGCACCGTTTGCCTGAAGTTTCAAGTCTCCATTGGTCACAGATGTCGTTATCAATCCTGTAGATCCATCGCCGATCAACGAATACACTTCATCGAAGTTCGTGTTGACTTTCGTCATTGCGGTACGTAAAGTATCGCCTGTGGCTGGATTTCCCAGTGCTCCTGTGTCTATGTTAAGTTTTGCCATAATGTGTTGTACATATTTATTAAATACAGATATGTTCATAGAAACACTCAGGACCATGAGACTGTACGAACGCAAGAGTAAATTAGGGATTTATCATACCTTCCACAGGAAAAACACCGTATACGTATTCAAGTGTGACTCATGCAGTGTCACCTTCTTGAGACCCAAGGCACACGTGGATCCAGACAGGGCATCAAACGATTACAAACACGTTTGTTCCTACTGTGATACTAAAAAGTACGCACAAAAAGTTGGTGTAAAGATGAGGAAGATATACCAGCTGGACGCCAGTTCAACCACGAAGACCCTATAGTTTCATCCAGATTATATCATCACGTCGGCCGTCCACCCATCTGCGTAGATCAGCGTAGATACCTGTCCTGATGTTGGGCTGGTCGAAGTACCATCTCAGGAATGTGTTGCCCTCAATGTATTCCTTGCGATTGATAAAATGGAAATTGGTGTTGGGGTGTTTCCTTACGATCTGTCTCAGTTGGTACATCCACTCGTACTTAAGGTATGCCTTCATGCTCATCCTGTCTGGATAGTTGATGGTGTTCTTGTACATGTTGTTCTGCTGTCTGCTGGGAGAGTCCATCTCCCACTGCCGGGCACCCAATATGTCAAATGCCAGAATCACAACATTCTGTATTCCAGACTCGGCCGCCATCAGCACTGCACTCATGCCTGATCCCCTCGACATTGCGAAGTCCATGGTTCTTATGCCATTGCCTTTCTTGATGTCACCACCACGCCACACCCTGTAGATTTTAAGCCCATGGGGGACATCCTGCTCGTGGTCTCCCTCACATATGTAATTCCATCTGCTGATGTCCACCGGGCCATATATGTTTGGTGACTCTTTTCCATTGTTGTGCCACTGTGCAAGTTCTTCGTACATGGGAGGATTCACCGCCACTATGTGATCACATAACATGGGATGGTCTCGGTATATGGCGTTACATCCATATATCACTCCTTGGCCTTTTAAATTATCTATTGGGAAAATTGGTCTGCTCTCACCGTTGCCTATTACAAATGCGGTGTCCATCAAACCCCAAATGATTCTCCACAACCACAGGATGCTGTTGAGTTTGGATTAGATATTTCAAACTGTGAACCAAATGTTTCTTCAACGAAATCGATCTTTGTTCCTATGACGTACATCATGGAAGTTTCGTCCACAACAAATTTACCTGTGTGCCAGTCTTCTGTGTGATCGCCATCTGCTACACTTTCTTTTGTGTCTGCAAAACCCCAGTCGTATTTGAATCCCGCACAGCCACCACCTAGCACCGCTAGGCTCACTGCGTACTTGCCTGGGTTCTTCTCAAGCAATTTTTCTATCTGATGTTTCGCTTCTTCTGTTATTTCAAATGGTTTCATACTAGTAATTATCCCTATTTGTTGCCACTGTTCTGAATTCCAACTGTCATCCAGAATCTCGTTGCATCTCGTTTCCTCTCAAAGCTCATGTATGCGTTTTGGTCTTCCCAGTGGTTTGTAGGATTCTCAGTCAATGTTACCACCGCGGGCTCGAACCACCATCCCCACTTGCCTTCGCAATTCGATTGACACCATTCTATGCACTCGGCCATTACACCATTGCTGTTCATGTCAACATTGAACTCGAACTGTTTCATGTATCCACAGTCATCAGGAACTTCGTCCATCCTTGGACTGGTCTTCTTCACTTTTACTTTGCCGTATTTTGTCATTATTTCCAATTGTCCACTACCCACTGATCCGCACATTCCATTGGATTGGGCTGGCCATGGAACACCGCCACTTTGTTCTCACTTATTATCGTTGGGGGTTTACGGAAGTACCACTTGCCATGTTTATCCCTTAATTTCGTGTCCTTGAATCCCACCATCTCCCACTTGTAGGACCTTATCCAATCATCTGGCCAATGGGTTATCTGCTCCTTGCCAGCTTTCATTATCCAGTCCTGGTCTCCCCAGTTCTGTTTCATTATCTTGGCATGGTCTTTCACAAAATCTGTGTACAGGTGATTCATTGTGCCCACCTCCCAACGCATACAGCTGGAGTTGGATTGTGACCAATCCTTGATTCTGCATCTATTGAAGTCTCTTATTATCATGAACTTACCCGGGGTGTGCGTGAACAGTGGATCTATGTTGTTAAAAATTACAACGTCTAAGTCAAAAAAAAGTATGTTGCCTTTAAGTGGCATGTCCGGACTGAACATCCAAAGTTTGCTCCACCATGTCTTGATCCATGGTTCGTTGGGGAACATTATTGTCTTTATATGTGGATCCAGGCCTGACTTGTCATCTGTTATGCAGTGGAATTCAAAAGGTACCGTGGTGTGTCTCTTGACCATGTTGTACAGCACATTCGCATACTGCGAAGGATACTTGTTGCCCCACTTAACGCATATTACGTGATTCATACCCCTGCCTCAAACTTTCCATCTGTATCTGTTGCCAATCCTTGCTGTCCAGTGTGTATGGATATTCACACTCGGTAGTCCTGTTTGACATTGTTTTGATGTTAGTTATATTTAAATTATTTGTCATGGTGTCGTGTATTTCCTTGAACGTTGCACTGGTGCCAAATGTTCTCTGCAAATCCACTTGACCAATCTTGATGTAGCCCAGTGACAGCTTGGGATCGTTCCAATCATAGTTGTTGTCTTTCAACCATGCACGGTACTCGTCCATCTCCTGTTTCTTGAAGTCGTATTTTTGTTCCGTTATAGTCTGCCCCCACTCTATGTCAAACTCTCCCGAGTAGTATCGCTGATGGTTTATCTCTGAACACAGTGCATCGGTCATCTTGGGTGCGTGTTCGTCCCTAAACACTTCATACAATGTCTTGCCCACTTGTGACCAGTGCAGGTACACTCCGCCTAATTCCCTGTCGTATCTGTTTTGCTTGAAAAGTTCAAAGTCTTCCTCATGTAAATTATGTCTCGGTGCGTTCAAGAAGGTTGTGATCTGCGAAGGCCTGGACCATTCCGGTTCCATTGCTTTCTTCCTGTCAGCATTCACCCAGCTTTCGATCTCATGACAAATATTGTTAAGTTGTCTGATAGCATATTTCGTTTCTGTATCTGCTTGTTTGTAATATAGTGATATATTCCAGGCTGTGCCTTGCAATTCCTCGAAATACCTATGCAATAGGTTGCAAGCCTCGTGTTTGAGTCTCTTACCTGGATTGACTGTTTCATCGCCATTCACTGCTTTGCCGATCGGGAGACTACTGCTATATTGAAAATCGTCTGCGACGAAAGGATGTATCTTTTCGTAAGGAGGGTCAAACGTGAATGAGTTTATCTGCCCTATCGACTTGTTCAACTCCTTGACCAGATGGGTCAGATTTCTATTGGAATCAGCAAAACCCAGGAAACAGAAGTTCTTCTCCAGCACTCTCTTTTGTTTGAGGTTGTCCTGTAGTGCTTCTAGCCATCTATGTCCTAGGGGTGTGTCGTAGATTTGTATGTAATAGGCCCTGTCGTTGAGGGCTACCCTTACTAGATCAAATAGGAATTTAGTCTTTTCGATAGATGGCACTGTTGGCTCCGTGTTCCATGCATTCCACACTCTCTACAAAGCATCTTCCATCAGTCTTGACAGTTATTAGATTGTCTGCGAATCTAAAAGCGTGTTCGGCAAATTTTTCTGCACCAACACCATCAAACATTCTTATCTCTGCAAGATCAAGTGCTTCTAGCTCTTTGAACTTCTCGAGATGTGGATCATTCATGTCCAGTGCAAGTTTATGATCAAACATATCTTCCAGCCATGCCTTCAACGGTTTGAGTCCACCGAAGTCCACCGCCCAATTCTTGTTGTCAAGATCCTTGCAACCAAATGTAAATTTGAATGCCAGTGAGTATCCGTGTAGCAAATGGCAGTGTGAATGATCTGCATTGGGTTGTCTGAACACACAGGCCAGTCCTATGTTGTGTCCGTATGTTTTTGTTGAATAGTAAGTCATCTTTTTCTCCTTTAATTGATGACTTGCAGAATGTTTATAGAGGGATGAAAGTCGTTAAGTCCTCTCATTAGTTTAAATCTTTAAAATCTTTTTTTACATCCTCAAGATCAAATCCTAATTCTTCCGATTTCTTTCTTAGTGTGTCAGTAAGCTCGTTTGGTATATTTAACTCGCCGTCTATGATGCTCTTTAGAAAATGTATCAACACAGTAAATTCGGATCTCTGTGATACTGTTTCCGGATCTATGCCTTTCTTTTCCATGACATGTAGCATGGCTTCTGTGACATCAATAAGGGTCTCTATGCTGTTGCTGTGTTTCCCAAAGTGTGACATTATACGATGATCTTTGGTTTGTCAGGTGTTTTAATTGTCTGGAATACTTTTTTGTACTCTTCAGATATCTTGTCATTGATGACTGATATACACTGTACCTTGTCTTTTGCTATTGATATTTCTTTTTCTTGATCAGCGGTTGAGAAGAATGTGCCAAAAGCTAGCCCTTGTGGGCCTTGCATCAGCGTCAATGCTTTCTTTAATTCAAGAGTTGTCTCGGTTTGTGATTGCAGAGTGGAGATCACCTCTTCACCATGCATTAATTTTAGAGTGATAAGATCTCCATCTTTATATTTTTCAAACATATCACTATTATAAACTATCCTATCAGTTTGTCAATGTATTTTTTCAATTCCTTGTCCTGCACGTTAGGTGGAATATGATTAAAGAAAAATATCTGGTAACTGTCCGACCCATACTTACCTATGCCATGCAAGTCACTGGCCTCCTTGCCATCCCAGTCCAGGTACTGTTCAGTCATCTTCCTTATTCTTTTTGATCTCACTTCCCACATGCCCAACGGTTTGAGAATACGTTGTTGTGTCGTTAACCTGCCACGCAGATACGCTTCGGGGTTGGGATATCTTGCAAAAAGTTTTGGTAATATTATCTTGACGTGTTTCCTGTAAGTGAGATTCAAGCACATCACCCCCACCATGTGTTTCCACTTCTTGTGTGGAGCCCGTATCTGCTGTTGCACCATCAGGTCATCAACCATTGTCTTGATCATGCTACAATTATATGTGTGATTTTTATTTTGTCAACTGCTTGTTGACCCACTTGGCAAGGCCTTGGTAGGTGTCCTGGAAAACATTCTTGTTGGCCTTCCATTCCTCAGGCATCTTCCAGCCCTCTTCATTTACCACGATCCATCTGCATTCTGAATGTTCGAACAGCTTGTTGAATTGGTGTATCCAGTAACTGGGATCAACTGGTCTCTTGATGTATGTGTATCCTGTACTGCCCTTGTAGATGTTGTTGACACCTTCGGGTCCTTTGTGATCGCCTATCCCCCAAAGGTCCATGCCCACTAGGAATATTGCCTTGGGTTTGAAACTCATGCCAACCAGTGCGGCAAACTGTCCTGTACCCCAATGGAATGGTTCGTCCTGTCTCTTGTTACCCTCGTATGGTAAGGCAGGCACACACTTGACATTGGGCCAAAAAGCGAACTGTTTGTACCATTTGTCTCTGGTGTATATCGTTGTGTTTTTACCAACTGTGTTAGCGGCCTCCTGGCACATGTGACGATCACATGCAACAACATATTCTAGGTTATGATCTCGGAACAGTGCGTTGCACCCCACCATGGTGGTGACGCTTTTTAGGGGAGTTATGTCAAATCCCCTCCTGCTTTCACCGTTGCCTATTATACTAACATACTTGGTCATAATACTATTTAATCACCCCTTTAGACGCACACAGAAGCCTGCACACTGCTGGTAAAATTGAACTTGGAATAGTTGTACATATCAGTCATTATCACTGACTAAACGCCATATGACACGATATCTATCCCATGCTTTCTTGAGTGTGGGGTATTTTCTCCGGAGCTCGATGGCTTCCACTCCCACCAGTTCTGCTTCCTCGTAGGCGGTCTCCTCGTCCTTGGCCTTCTGTGATTGTTGCACCAGGACACGGTTGCCGTTTGACAGTTGTTGGTACACAGTCTCACCACCGTCGGGAGAAACGAATATTGGACCTACTGTGGTTTTCTTTGTTTGTTTTCTTCTTGGCATCAGTAATATTTCCTGTGGTCAGCACCAGGATGTGCATGTCTCATTCCGCCTATCTCTTTACTATCGTTTTTGTGTCTTGGTATGAAATGTATGTGTGGCCACATGATTGTCTGTCCTGCACACAGTCCTATGTTCATGCCAACATTGAATCCCGATATTTTTCCTTCCTTTACTTTTTTATTTCCGTACTCGTAGGCTAGTCCGTATGACCGTCCAACATATTCTGGTGTATTCTTCTTTGGTATGAAAAGTGTGTGTCCCGGAGTGCAAGGATATTTGTCTCGGAATACTCCTGTGTATTCAGTTTCCATGAATGGTGTATCGTTGCCTATCCATGTGCTTTCCCCATAGTGGTCTATGGGTTCATATTCTTTCTTGAAGATAGGTTTTTTTGATTGCATTTGTTTTAATAATTCCTATCTTAATATTACTAGAATTTGGTCTGTGTAGCAACCTGATTAGTTCCCAACGTTTGATTTTTACCACAGACGGATTGTGTTCGTGGATATTCAATAGGTTCACTAATGCCTTCCTCACCTTTTCAGCACCACCGTGCTTCTTACAGGTATCAGACCTACCAACTTCTACTATTGTGTCATTGATTTTTATCTTGTACACACAGGGTAAACGTATCCACTTGGTTGCAGGATTTTTGCTGTGTTGGATCTTGTATTTTTCTATGGTGTATAGAT
>Ga0307488_10002229_pt1 | contig 16380 bp, 19 predicted proteins | sample SB02metaG_FD_202248 | JGI IMG/M metagenome (GOLD analysis project Ga0307488, IMG submission 202248) | Sea-ice brine microbial communities from Beaufort Sea near Barrow, Alaska, United States - SB 0.2 | ecosystem: Environmental > Aquatic > Marine > Coastal | place: USA: Alaska | collected... | reverse complement strand
AGGATGAAAATATTGAAAGAAATAAAGAAATTGAACGGAAAAAAAATGCCGAATATGATAAAATTTTACAGAACAAATTATTTAGTATTGACAACAATCTTGGTGATTATTCTCCAAAATTTGTAGAAATATATAAAAACATGCAGAAATTTATAAAAGACAAAAAATCAATCGGTAAAATATTATTTTACAGTGATTTTAGAAGTGATGCCGGATCTGAAGCATTTGAATTAATGCTTAAATGTAATGGTTATTCGAAATTAGATACCGAACAATTACCAGAATCTAAAGATTTAAGATATACATTTATTACCGGTTCGGAATCACCCGATGAAAGAAAAAAAGGTAAGGATTATTTTAATGATGTTAAAAATGCTTACGGTGAATATTGTCAAGTTATAATTATATCTAGTGCTGGTGCTGAAGGTATTTCACTAACATGTGTACGTCAGGTTCATATACTCGAACCATACTGGAATTATGTTCGTATAGATCAAGTTTTAGGGAGAGCAATCAGAATGAAGTCTCACACGGGTAATGATCTAAAAAACCCATGGTTACCCAAAGATAAACAAAACGTGGAACAGTATATATATTTATCGGATATTCCTAAAGGATTAAATTTTGAAACTGTATATTCTTCAATATCTGATCTTAAAAACTGGAATATACCCGATAATTGGAAATTAGAAAATATTAAAACAGAATTATCTAAAGAAGACAATAAAGATTATAAAGATTTAATCGAAAGTGTAATTCGTTTAAATACATCTGACATTTCATCAGATATGTATTTATTTAACATAATGGAAAAAAAATATAAATTTTCATTACAAATTAATGATATTATTAAACAATCATCTCTCGATTGTATTAAACATACAACCGATGATTCAGAATTAAATGATAAATGTATCCGTTTCTCAGATAAATTAACAGGAGAAATTGCATATTTTCCTGGTATTGGGGCCAGGATTTTAGAAGAAGTGGATTTGTTACAATTGAAATCTAAATATATTTATAATGTTGATAAAAATATTTATGTAATATCTGCTAAAAATAATGATGAATCTAAAAGTTTATTTTTATATTATGAATACGATTCAAAAGGCAAAGATAAAGATGATATTGATATTCGTTATTTAAGGGAAAATGGTAAAAGATTATGTGATGTTTATATCGATACAAAAATGATATTAAATTACACAGACTCAAATCATTCTTATAATGATAGATTAAGTAAAGAATTCTCTGTATTTCAAGAAATATATAGTATTACACCCGATATTATTGATAAATATATTGAAAAAGATAAATTTCCACCATTAAGTAAATTATTAACAAAAGATAATTTACAAGGATATAAATTAAAATACAATATTAATGATACATTTTATTTTATGGGATTAGATAGTATATTACCAGATAAATGTATTCAAAAAATTTATCCGTATTCAATTTATGAAGAAGATAATTGGTCTATTTACGGAGAAAAACCTATAATAATACTTGGTGATAAATTATATGTTAAAGATTAAATAACATTTAATGTGATATTATTTTGTAAATCGGTATTTAAGATATGATATCGATATTCATTATTAAAATCTATCATTTCATCTTGAATCAATAAATTATTTCCTATTTTTTTAGTTACTATAAATGTTTTTTTAATTTTATTGTTCTCGAATAATGAAATACTATTATCATCATCTATTTTATGATTATTTTTAATTTTAAAACATAAATATTTTTTATTTTTAAGAGTAATAATTTTAATCTTATCTATATCAACTTTATCATTTTCCTCTTTAACAACCGAAAGAGTACTAGTTAAAATATTTATATTTATATTTTTTTCATTTTCAATCATAATTTTAGATGATGGTCCGTAAATATTGAATTTACGATTATTAAATAGAATCATTTTTATAAATTGACAATAAATGTTATTATCATTTATTTTTACACAGATTATGGGATTCGTAAATAAGATATTAGTCTCAACTGGTATAGAAATCTCTTTTAAACTTAGAAATGTAATATTTTTAGGTAAATCTAAATAGTAATTATAATTATTTAAACTATCCCCCTTTCTATCATTTGAATTGATATAATATTCTCTCTCTTTTTTCCTTTCGTTCTTTTCTTCTTTCTTTTCTTCGTTCTTTTCTATCTTAACTTCAAATGAATATTTAGAATTTATATCATCTATAAATAGTGGTGCGATTTCATCTATTAATGATTTATTTAAATCAATTATATTATCAGAATTACTTCTTTCAAATATCAAAGAATATTTAAATCGATATAAATCAATATACTCAGAATTTAGATTTATATCTTCACTTGTTTCTTTTAAAACTAAATCTTTTATTATATTAAAGATATGATTCTTATTTTTTGAAGAGAAATACATATCATGTAAAGACATATTATATTATTAATTAATTAAAATCTTCAAATAAAACTTAATCATAAATACCAGATCTTAAATCATATCTATTATTATATTCACTTTCAGCAGCAGAAAATTTAATATTAATATCATCTATTATTTTTTCAAAAGCACTTGATCTCTCTTGATTTTGTTTAATATCTTCAGATAATGTTTTGGAATTATTTATTTTTTGTTGTTCTTTATTTATTTTTTGTTGTATTTCATTTTTTTTATCATCATCATAAAGAATGTGTAGTATAAAATCAGGTAAAAATTTTAAATTTGGTGGTGTTGATTTTAATAAATCTTTTCTTTTTTCATACATGTTTATTTTATATTCTTCTATTCCATCTTCACCATTTTTATTTAATTCATCAATATGATGAATTGTAATATTATCTATTTTAGTTTTATAATGATTTTTAACTAATAAATATGAAATAAAACTAAATAAAACTCCAAATCCTATTGAAATAATAAGAATAAAAAATATCTTGGTTCCATGCCTATTTTTAATTTCATTATCAGTTATTATGTTTTTAAATTTTATTGATAATTCATAACATATCATTGTAATTAAAATACCTGTAAAACCTGGTATTAAGTAATAGTATAAATTATTGCCAGTAAAATTATATTTACCTTTATCTTTATCGTAAAAATGATCACTATAATAATCTATTTTATTTTTATAATTACTAGATATTTCATTATATCTATCTTTCCTTTCTTGACTAATATCAACTTGTTTATCTGTTAATTTATTTCTTTCGGAATCTAATTTATCTTTGTCTTTTTGAGCATCTTCTCTTTGAGATATTAATGAATCTTTACTTATTTTACCAATTAAGTTACCATGTTTATCATATTTATTTATATCTAAATAATCATCCTTACTTGTTATTCCTAATGAATAATCAGTCATTAATATATCATCTTTAAACACTATAAAGGGTGTAATTATAAATAGAATTACAAATATATTACTCAAAATATAATATTGATATTTAAATCCTATATTTCGGTAAAAGATCCACGCTAAACTTAAAATAAATGGCAAATATGTGAATAAAACTAAAATAAAATCATATATATATTTTGTATTCGTATGAACTGGATTCGAGTAATCATTTATTTTGTACCCATAAAAAGAGTAAATACAAATTGATATAATATAAGAAGTGTATGTTATAATTTCATAAATACTTAAATTCATATATCAATTGACAATATTAATTTATTAATTAATTAATAAATTAATTAATAAATTAATTTAATTTATTTATTTCTTATTTTTTTTCTTTATTTGATTCTAAATAATTTGGAACCGAATGAGTATTAGATGGAATAGGTTCATTTTTTAACATTTTTCGAGAATTTTGAGAATAACTAATATTGTTATTCTCAATACTATTATTAATAGTATTTTCTCCTCGAATATTATAATCTCTCAATGGTTTATCTGGTTTTAGTATTTTTTCCATAGGGAATCCATATTCCTGTTTATAAAAATTAGACGTAGACAATCCATCATAATTGTTCGCAGCATCTACCTGAAAATATTTACCCCCCTCAACCACTTCCGGATTCCTACCCGGGAAAACACCTTGAACAATTTGATCAACGCTAGGACATTCTGGATGATATTGTGGTTGACCTGGACTTGGATTCACCATGTCGGTACATTTCGCACATTTAGGGCATTCCTTATGTTCGGGACATTTTAATTCACATTTTGGACATTCGGGACATTCGGGGCATCTTGGTATTTTATTGTCTATATTTAATATTTCTTTACTTATATCTTCATTTATATTCGATATATGGAATACCAAAACACCTATAAAAAATACTCCCACTAAGCAAACAAATATTAAAAAAGAATTAACTTTAATTAAATAATCATCATCCATTATAAATTATGTTTATATTTTAATTCTAAAGGGGAAATAAAATATTCTTTCCTTTTATTTAACATATTACTATCGGTTAATTTACTATTTATTAATTTATTGAAATTATTACCTTTAATCATTTCTTTGATAAAATGAATACAATACATCCCACACTGATAATTTTCTTTCTGGTGAGAATAATCATTATAAAAATACTTGAATTTAATATCCAGTTTCTCACCTTGTGCCTTAATCTTTTTAATAAGTTTTACAACCTCATCTGGGGGTTTATCACCATAAGAATCAAAATAATAAATTCCCGGTATATTTTTAAGATTTTTACCCATAATATCAATATAAAATGATATCCAATGTTCACCCGATTCATCATGTGGATCAGTATTAAAAACTATACCTATTCTTTGTTTACCATTATTAATATGATCTTGTAAATCGATTGAACATAAATTGCTCACTGAACAATCATCAAAATCAATCGGTAGAGCACCATAAAAATAAAAATCTTCATATTTTTCCTGATATTGTCCTAAACATTTTTCAATATCATCTGTCCGTAACCATGTATTGTAATCATTTATCCATTTTGTGGGCATAATTGGTTTGAAACTTTCTTCAAAGTTTTCTCTATCATTTCCAAGAAGATTCATTAATTTTTTAAAACCAGACCAACATACTTCAGAAGAACATCCGGTCATTTTTTTTAATATCTTCGATATTTCATTATGTATATTTGTAACTGAATCATCTAAATTAATAATCTCATATTCCTTACTATTTTTATTAATTTTATTTATACATTCACCGATTCTAATTATTAATTCATCATCTAAACAACTATAATTACTATTTGATTCGGGTGAACAATGTTTCTTTTTGAAATTAAGTTTGGTATAACCACCTAATTGCTCCATAACTATAGTATTGTTTATAAATTTATTTAAAGTAATTTGCTAATATATATATATATATATTAAAATGAATACCGTAACTATGTGTGATAAAAAATACCAAGTTACGACAATCGTGCAAGAGATATTTGATGAATATAATCGTTTACAGGAAGTCTATACACAATTTAAATGTGAAAATGATCTTAAATTAAGAAATGATATTACTACTATTAGAAGACAAGAAGAAGAAATTAAAGAAAGAGATTTAAATATTAATACTCTTGAAACGAATTTATCTAAAAAAACAAAACAAATCGATGAATATGAAAAAATGATCATAGAACTTGAAGATAAAATACATCAAATAATGCACGAAAAAGAAGAAGAAGGACGATTTGATATTCTAAGAGTTCAAGCCAATACAATTCATGAAAAAGAACAAGAGATTGAAAGATTAAATACTTTAATTTATAAGGGTAAATCTAAACTTAATAAAAATAATGAAATTAAAAATGTATTAGATATGATTAATACAGTTGAAAATAACGTAGAAATTTCAGTTCAAGAACTAAATGAAGAACTAAATGAAGAACTAAATGAAGAACTAAATGAAGAACTAAATGAAGAACTAAATGAAGAACTAAATGAAGAACTAAAACCTGATACAGAAGTTATTGAATACGGAGAATGTGCTGCTGATATAGCAGCAGATAGAATGGCTGCCGGATTTGCCGCAATTAAAGAAGAAAATTTAAATGATGTTTATCAATCAGATGATAAGGATAATACAGAAGATGATTATGAAATACTAACTTATCGTAAAAAAGAATATTGGATTAAGGTGGGTGAAGATCCGCAATATGTTTATGAAGTCTTAGATGACGATTGTTTAGGAGATAAGTTAGGTGTTTATGAAAAAGGTAATAATGGTAAAATGAAAGTCGTATTAGATAAAAAATAAATTTAATTACAGGGATTTTTATTTGCTCCCTTGGCTTTCTGAGCAGTCCATCCCGAGGGCATACCGCCTTCCTATCCTGAATTCACGCCATCCAGTTTCAAATGATATAAAACTTTTTTAACTTTTTTTATTTTTTTAGATTTAGGTCTTTTTGTGTATTTTCTAGTAGATTTTCTAGTAGATTTTTTCTTAGAAGATTTTTTCTTTAATTTTGTGGGTTTTTTTTTAGGTCTTTTATTTTTAGAATATTTTCTTTTGATTGCTTTGTGAATTGTTTTTTTCATTCTATTATAGAATAGATTATAAATTGTGATTAAATGGTGTTGCTAATGGTGGATTAAAATATTGACCTGAATCACCCACTATCCCATGGAACCAATGTTTTCTGTCAGTTTCGTCTATAAATTCTACATAAAAATGAAATTTATCTTTTTCGGGAAAAATATCTCCAAATGTATATATTTTCCCATTCCAATTTTTTTTGTAACCATAAAACCTTCTAATATATTCTGTTATATCATCCTTATCCGAGTTTGTTTTCCATATTTGAGCTAAAGTTAATCGCGGACCTGTATAATTTTTATAATATTCACAATCTATCATTTATATTTTAAAATGAATTTAATTTTAAGTATTTGTTTTCCTATTGAAACAATTTTCATAATACCTTTGACTTATTGGTTCTGAAAGATCTAAATACATCAAACAAACGCATTTGGGACTACACGGGTAGAACTTCTTATACCCTAGAGATAAAATATATGGTTTGAGGATGATTTTTCCGAGAGTTGACGATTTCCTAAGAATAGGATTCATTTTGAATTTGGTTACCTTTTCAATTTTAAATCTATATCAAATTTAAATGGTAACTTTTAAAGATTATCCCGAATTTAAACCAAATTTGACTCCTAAACAAGTATTAAGAATGGGATCCTTCGGGGGAACTTATTTTAGAGATATTAAATCACATGTAACTGGTAAAAAACATTCCGGAAAAGTAGCAATAAAAGAATATCCTAATGATTGGTTTAAAGGATTAGATATTGACAAGAAAATAATTTCTCAAAACTATGATAAAAATATAAATACATACAAAGTTAAATGTGGGTCTTCGCTAGAAGATTGGGAATCAAATGATTGGATCACTAAACAAGATCCATATGGTTGGTTTCAATGGTATTGTAGATTTTACAGAGGAAGAAGAACTAAAGATGATAAGAGACAAATAGATCGATGGTTGAAAATTACAGGACCAAAAGGGAGATTCCGAACTAATTTAATGAATAAAATTATTAAATCGGGTAAAAGTTATAATGATATAAGTGTTTCACCAGTAATAAGACAGGTATTACAGCATTGGGGTTATAAACTGAGTAAATATCATTTCAATTCATATAATAAAAATATATAAGTAATAGTACAAATGAACATCAGTTATCAAATTATGCCATTTAAAACGGAAGAAAAAAGAAAAGAAGTTATTTTTAAACTTTTATCTCAAGCAGCATATATTAAAGATATAAATAAAAGAGATAAAGATCTTTTAAAATATAGAGGAGAAAAAAATATTGATACAGATAATAGTCTGGAAAAAGAATTTAGTGAGGAATTGAATCATCCTTATTTTAAAGGTTATAAAAATTGTGTAGAATTTTATCTAAATCCGGTGGATGTTTCTTCTGGAAAACCCCTTTCTGCCGAAGCAATTGAAGAAATTAATTGGGGTCCTAAGTCTAGTTATGCAAAGGGTAATATGGGTGGAGCACAATTATTTATTGCATTAAATCTAGATAAATATAATCGCAAAAATAAAAAAGGTATGGTTGAAGTACTCAAAGGTACTAAAGATGATGAATCTTCATTAAGTATTTTAGGAGATACTGATTCTGAAGTATTAAAACATATTTCACGTTTTGTTAAATCTGGATCCAAAAAGAAAAAGAGTAAAAATAGTAAAAAGAGTAAAAAAAGAACTAAAAAAAGGACTAAAAAAAGAACTAAAAAAAGAACTAAAAAAATAAAACAAAGTGGTGGATGACCGCCGATGAAAAAAATCCAATCCGGTTTCCAGTCCGGAGGATCCTCGTGATCGAGATCTATTTTTTAATTGAAAATCTTATTTTATTTGAACCGTGACGATTTATACTTACAATTAAAGTATAAATCCGAGTTTGATTTAAATTTGATTAAATATTTAAAAGTTTATTACTATAATTCAACTATAGAGATGAAATTAATTTTAAGAGCACTTACCGATGAACTACATGAAAAATATTATAATCATACACACTATAATCAGGGTGATTCAGGATTAGATTTATTCTTTCCAGAAGATATTACATTAGAACCCGGCACAAGAGGACGTCAAGTTGATTTACAGATTCAATGTGAAGCTATGACAAAAATGGGTTATAAACCATTATCGTATTATTTATACCCGCGATCATCTATTTCCAAAACACCGATTAGAATGGCAAATTGTGTAGGAATTATTGATGCCGGATATCGTGGTAATATTATTGTTGCCCTCGATCACGTTGGTAATGAATCATTTACTATACAAAAAGGGACACGTTTATTTCAAATTTGTTCTCCAATACTGGATCCAATTCATCTTCAAGTAATTCCACATACTGAAAATCTTTCTCAAACTGAAAGAGGTACTGGTGGATTTGGTTCAACGGGAGTATAAAATTTATATTTCGTAAATTATATGGAGTTAAGATATTTGTTATTTCTAGTTTTATTATTTTTAGTTTTTTCATGTGAAGGATTTACATCTATTCATCATGATAATATAAACGAAGATGATGGATATCCAGATGATAAACAATTTTTCCCTGTTCATAATCATAGTCAAATCAAATTAAGAAATAAAGAACCCCAAACAATTTTAGGAAATAATAATTATAAAGTTGTCAAAAATTCAATTAAGGAACCACAAGAAGGAACTTTTTCAGCATTTTTAGATGTTCATAAAATTAGAACCTATGATCATTTTTATCATGCTCCAATTACTGAAAAATCATTTCCACTCGATGTAGGTTATGATAGACAATTTGATTATGAAATCGTTCAAGAAGAAGATGAAAATAAAGAAGAACTTTTAAAGAAAGAAAAAGAAAATGATAATAAAATTCATGATCCCTTTTTTTTACAAGGATCTACAGATATAAATCATACAATTTTATATAATGATAAACTTCAAGATATGTTTTTAAAATTAAAAAAGAAAACAGAACGTCATGAAAATGTTACTCACAGCGGGGCAGGTTATCATTCAATTTAATCACTGAAAACACTATGTGAATTAGCCAATTTTTGAATAATTTCTTCGTATTTTTTTATTTTTATATCTTTTTCTCTCGATTCAATACATGTTTTTTTATAATTGTATCGATTTTGTTGTAATAATTCTTCATAGTCTCTTTTTTCAATTAATATCTGTGCTCTTCCTACTTCTAATTCTTTTAGTTTTTTAGTCATAGTTTCTATGATAGATTGTTGATATTTAATAATATCATTAAGTTCATTAACTTTTTCGTCACATTCAATTTCATCTTTATATTTAATAAAAAAACGACTTTGATATTTTACTGAACCATCTTTATTTCTTTTACAAAGTGGAACTGACCAACTTTTACTATTATTTTTTAAAATAATACAATCATTTCCTAAATTTTGAAATTCACCACCCAAAAAAAATGATTCATCATCATTTTTTAGTGTTATATACTTTATTTGACAACCTCTTTCGAAATTATAAGGTAATTCAACTTCTTCATATCCATCTAATTCTTTTCTTATTTTAGATATATCTTTAATCATTTATATATAATATTATAAATATTATTTATAAATTGATTATTCCAGGTGTTCCCGTTCATTATCCTCTTGGTTCGCCTGGAGGAACTTGTGACATTGAGGCAGCATCCCATACCTTTTCATAAATTGCATCTGATGCACCTGCTACACTTGCCTTCTTTTTTGTTATCTTAGAATATGACAAGTATAAAACCGCACACGCAAACACTGCCGCTAATAATAGCAATACAATTTTCCCGGGAGTCCAGAAGTCATCAACTTTTGGTACACAACAGAATTTTTCATTGCAGGGAGAAGCAGATGAACAACTTTTCTCTGGAGATGGACTACTATCTGGACCACAACTTGGTGATGCCCATGATCCAGTTTCTAAATAACCAAACTCCCTACATTTCTTTGGATCATCGGCAGTAACTGTATTAGATCCACAACAAGTATTTTGACCCTCGGTTTCACTGCCAGCATATGGTATATTTGGACCTTGAATTGGCACTCCAGTTGAGCAAGTTATATTTTTACAAGTACCAGCACCACCACCACCACCACCACCACTGGTATTATTAAGGGGATTACAGCATGATGCTATATCTAGTGTTGAATCTGAACAAGGACTTGATGCACAATTATTAGCAGTGTTAACGCTACGTCCTTCTGGACAATTTGGATAACCCACACACGATTCATGAGTTGGAGTGATGGTGTGTAGTCCACCATCATGACCACTGTTATTAAGGGGATTACAGCATGATGCTATATCTAGTGATGAATCTGAACAAGGACTTGATGCACAACTATTAGCAGTGTTAACGCTACGTCCTTCTGGACAATTTGGATAACCCGCACACGATTCAGGAGTTGGAGTGTTACCATTACCGGTGGGATTACAGACATCCGGTGATGGATTATTCGGATTCCACCAAGAATAAACACTAGTGTCTTCACCGATACTCACTTGTAAACACTGTTCCGGTGTTGAATTCCTTATATGATCAGAATCACATGGTATGTCATTCCAACTAATTAACTGACCTCCATCTAAAACCGAATCTGAGGGAGATCCTGGGTAACCTGGACTCGGTAATATACATGGTTCATCACTTGAAGTGGCTTGATTAATATAATCACTATTAGCAGATAATTGATCACTTATTTCATTTGCAGTAATTCCAAATGTACTACCGATTAACCCCCCGATATTTTGGAATTGGTCATCACCAATAACACTACCAGGAGTAGAAGTAACGGAAAGATCTTCAGTGCATCCAGTTAATTGAAAATCCGCACCTTGTTCTGGACAACTGATCTGAATACCTTCAGAGTCTGCCTTAATAAAATTCGGAGCACAATCGATATAATGCGCCCAGTTCGTCGCGCCCCTCGGGTATAATGATGATGCATAATATGACTCAGCAAACCGGGTGAAAGGCGGGCATAGATCGGGACCCGGTGGGGCGCCACACGCATGGCTTTCCCAATTTGTGTATACGTATCCACGTTTTTCGAGGGGTATTTTGCATTCAAGGGTAGAATCATCAACAGTCCATATACCATCAAGAGGACAATCTATTATCTTACCAAATCCTTCATCATTTAATATAGTTTTTAATTGTCTCTTGGCAAATTTTTTGTCTGTACCAATTACGGGAGGAGAACTATCTGAATCAGGGGAGGAGTGCCATGTATTATAATTATCAACAACCTTAAAATCACCCCGTGGTGTATCAGGATTTAATTTACAAATTTTTTCATAACAAAACGATGGTGTTTGATCAGCATTTTCAGAATCATGGGGTAAATAACTAGCATATAATGGATGTTCATCTATTGGCAAGTTAGATAATTCTCCATAAACAGATAGTGATCCCGTACCACCATCAGAAGGTGATATAGAACTCACATTGAGTATTGTGCGGCGGAGCGGGTTAGTGACCGAAGGGTTTGTAAATTTCAAATATTTATCTTGACTTGCTTCTGTAAAAGGATTATTGCCTTCTATTCTGTATGATAACTCAAATTGTCTATGATATTGAAAATCAGGATCTGATCGACGGGCATATGTTGCTGAATCGGGATCACTTGCAATAGATGTACCTGTATATATTATATTATGGTTATCATGAACTCCTGTATCTCTTTGTTCTGTTCCAATAACATTTGTCGGGATGTTGGGCAGAGTTGCTAAATCGGGTTCAGATAAAGGGTAATGACTGCTACTATTCATAAAAGTATTAGCATCCAGTAGAGTATCATTACATTCTACATGACCGAGGACATCCGCTTGAAAACTACTTTGTAATTTAGAATCTAAACTAATCCATTCATTTTGGGACACATTACCGATGACATTTGGCACATTATTTAGTGGACCATCATTTTGTGAATTAGGTAGACTCGACATTAATATATATATATATAAATAATAAATTATTATTATTTAATAATGGAACCATTAAAAAATATACTGAAAATTTATAAAGATAAAAATAAAGTCTTTCAAGAATATTTGGATGAAAAAACGCTAAAAAAAATAAATAATTGTATTTATTTTGATGAAAATGAAAAAGATTTATACTTAGATGATAATGTTTCATTTGTTACAAAAAACACAGGGAAATTTTACAAAAAAGGAAAAATAATCGCAATTGAAAATACTAAGATTACCATAAAAACAAATAATAATTATTTGAATCTCGATAAAGATGAATATTATTTGTTTATTAAAGAAAGAAAAAATAAAAAGAGTGATAGAGATTTTTATAAAGCTTTACTTAATGAATTGAAATAGTTACGTAAAATACAATTTATGAAATTTAATTACATTTTTTCGGCAAAGAAAACAATTACAATTATATTCCCCACTTATTTCTTTTAATTTTTCGATACAATTCGAACAACCTGTGTGACCACATGGTTCCATAAATGTATCTACATTGTTTTGTAAACAGAGACTACAGGTAGATCCATTATTACAACTATTTATTTCTCTGATAAATTTATAAAGATAAAGATTTGAAATATAATTTTGTTTTAAAAAGTCATCTTTTAAATCTTTAGTATCATTATCATCACTAATTTTTTTGGTTATTTCCAAAATAGATTCATTTAATATTTTGGTTTCCAAATCCTTATATTTGATATTAATAGATACAGCAAATTCTTTAAAATCCGAAACCTTTTGAATATCATTTTGAAGTTTATCATAATTTCGTTTATATTTGGATTCTGATAATAAAGTTTTTTCTTGTTGTTTATGTAATTCATCTTTCATAGAGTGAAAAGATTCAATAAATTGTTTTATTTTTTCCGAATGAAGTTTAACATCTTTATCATTTTTATAATCTTCTTTTAATTCATAATCATTATCATAAGATAAATTTTGATAAATATTTAAAATTTCCTGAACATTATTATCTAAATTCTGAATAGCATTCAAATTTTCTATTTTTTGACAGGGAATAATACAATTATTCCATGAAATTTGAGAGAAATTATGATCATCCGGGTATGTTAAATCCGACATAGCAGTATCTCCAGTTAAATCATTTGTGTAGTTTTCCATTTGATATTTTAAACTATAAGTCTTTAAATTATATTATTTTCGGTCAATAATATCCATATATTTAAATTTAATTTTCATTGATTTTTCTTTTTCGATTAGATTATTAATTAATTCAGAATATTCCTTTGATAAATTTTTTTTACCATATAATGATTTAAATATATTATATAAACATTGCGAACATTTATATTTATCATCTGATTCAGTATCATCTAATAATGATATTAATTCTCTTATTGCTGGATCAATTCTATTATTAATAATATTATTTTTTTCTAATTCTGTAATAAGAACCGAATAACCGATACAGAGATCTAATTTTTTATTTTTATCACAGAATTGTAAATAGTCACTCTGACTTTGATCAATGTCTTTAGAATTAAAATTATCATAAATACTATCTGTTATTTTTGTAATTGATGATTCGGAAATATCATAAATAGTTGTTAATATTTGAATATAATATGAAACATAATTTTGATGAACGATGCATTTTTCCAGAATGTTTTTAATAATTAAATCTTCCAAGTAATCTTTACCAACTAATTTATTTTTAATAGATTCGGTAATACTATCGGTGTTTCTATCGGTTAATTTGTTTAAAAGACTATTTATTTCTTTTAAACAAATTGTATCACTACTACAATTTTTATTTTTGAATCGTTTATTGCGACCAATTCTATTATTTGTAGTTAATCTAAAATATTTTGTATTTAATTCAATGTTATTAATAAAATTAATGAAATCATTACATTCTTTTTTTTCTTCATATTTAGTATATTCTTCTTTAAATTTTTCAGAAGAAAAAATCTCTTTTATTTTTTCTTCGGAATAAATTATCATTCTCTTAATAGTTAATTATATTTCTTTATATAAATTTGATATTTAGTTGATATTATTATTACAATATCAACTAATATTAAATATGGAAACATTAACTAACGTTTTCAAAAACCTTTTAGATATAGGTGAACTTATACTGGGTGATTTCATAGATAAAGGTTCGAGTGGCGAGGTATATAAAAGTACTTATAAAAATAAAAATGTAATATCCAAATGTTTTAAAATAGATAATTATAAAAATCAAAGTTCATGGATAAATGATATATATGGTGAATTGGATATTTATAAAAAACTTGGAAATACAAAGGGATCTTGTAAATGTATTGGTTATTGTTTCGATGATAAATGTTTATATTTAATTTTAAAAGATTATGAAACTAAAATGAATTTATATGATTATTTAAATCATGATAATCATTGGAAAAAATATAATAGAATTGTACTCGATGATGAATATTATTATAAATACAAAAGGAAAGAATGGATTTACAAATTGGATCGTAATTCTAAAATAGATTTGACAAAAAAAATAATAGATATTATTTACGAATTACATAAAAAAAATATAGTTCATTGTGATCTTAAAACTAATAATATACTTTATAATGATAAAGTCAAAGAATTAACATTAATAGATTTTGGAGCGTCTTACTTTCTATCAACCAATAAAGAAAAAGATACATATAGAGATATGGGAACTATGGGATATGCTTGTATCATATTAAATGATGAAGGTATCTGTTGTAAAAAAAGTGATATTTATTCATTGGGTGTATGTATTACTGAAATATGGTGTGGTGCTATCTGGAATACAGGTATTACACATGGGGAATGTCGATTAGAAGTTTTATCGTCCTTAAGGAAAATAAAAGGAAAAGAACCTTTATTAGAGAAAGAAATCCGAAAATGTGTTAGTTTAACAATTGAAAAAAGACCTCTTATTGTAAAATTACGTAAAAATATATTGAATATATTTTAAATTCTTGCTAGCGTATCAAATCTTAGAGGACCAATTATTTTTTTATTATATTTTTTAGATTCTCTTTCCATTTCTTTAAAACTTACGAATTTCAAATAATTAACTTTATCATTTTCTAATTTATTTCTTTGACGACAACGAAAAGATCGACGATCACCAACTAAAATAATAATACTGTTATTATTCTCAGATCTAACATATGAAGTTACTTTCATATTTACTTATTTTAATGATAATTTTTTAAGTAAATTTGATAGTAGTTAATAATTAACTACTAAATAGTTTATTATGGATATTATTATAAATACATTAAAAGTTATACTACCTTTTACGATACCGACGGCATTAAATGTATGTACACATCTTATTTGTGAAAATTTCGGTTGTGATGAATGGTATTCTTTATTAGGATTTAATTTAGCATGTAATGCTTGCATTGATGCGAAAAAAATATTAAAAGATCAACAAATTAATATGTATTGGTCGATAGGTTCAATTCTAGTTTCAAAAATGAATTATGCCGTACAATCACCCTCTGATATTCTACCAAAATCAGAATAAATTAAATATACACAATAATAAATATGTTCTTCAGAAAAGAAAATATAAAAAATACAATTTATTTTTCATTTATTGTTCAAGTTATAACATCATTGATTGCTTCAAACGGTTTAACATCTAATCTTTCAGAAAGAGATGAAATATTAAAAGATATCCTTAAAATGGAACTTTTGGTTCAGTTTGTCGAATCTAGTTTCTATATTTGGGTTATTTTAGCACTTAAGGATTACAAAGTTTTAACTCAGAGACGTTATTTTGATTGGATAATTACTACCCCAACGATGCTTATATCTACTATAATTTTTATGAAATATGTTGAATACAAAGAACAAGATAAAAAAATATTAACATTTAAAGAAACAATTCTCGAAGAAAAAGATAATCTAATAAAAGTTGTTTTTTATAA